>ERZ780154.560-NODE-560-length-26411-cov-3.23213_pt1 | contig 26411 bp, 18 predicted proteins | sample MGYA00511568_ERZ780154 | MGnify/ENA primary metagenome ERZ780154 (study PRJEB29588, sample SAMEA2142525) | human gut metagenome | biome: human gut; feature: human-associated habitat; material: faeces | place: Denmark | collected 2008/2010 ...
ACCGACCTGCCGGGCGGCGACTATTCGTGGATCATGCGCTCGATCCTCGACTCCCTGATCCCGCTGGGCGAAGAGGTCCGCGTCTACCCCGGCCACGGCCCCGAATCGACCATCGGCCACGAAATGCTCTACAACCCCTTCGTCGTCGAGGTCCTCAACCAAGAAGTGAACTACAAGAACTGAGGCCCCGCCTCGATACCGCAGCGGATGCCGTCCGGGAAAATCCGCTCCGCAAACCACCGGAAACGTGAAGACACTGATCCATAAAATCCTCTACCGAACCCTGCCGCTCGAAGGCTACCTGCGCGCCGTGAGCCGCCTGTTCTTCCTCTGGCAGCGGCTCGGCATCGGGCGTTACGCCCCCGCCACCGAATACGTCTACCACCTGCCGCAGCTCGTCCGCGCGGGCGACACGGCCGTCGACATCGGCGCCAACCTCGGCTACTACGCCCGCACGCTCTCCCGGCTGACCGGCCCGGCGGGCAGGGTCTATGCCGTGGAGCCGGTTCCCCCGATCCTCGCCGTCCTGCGCCGCAACCTGTGCCGCTGCCGCAACGTCGAGATACTCCCCTACGCGCTGGGCACCGAGAACAAACCGATCACGATGGCCAACGACTCGGCGCGCGAAACGGGCTACTTCGGCACGGGACAGAACTTCGTCAACGACAGCGGCGCGGCCGCCGCCGCGCAGTTCTCGGCCCAGATGCGCCGGGGCAGCGAACTCTTCGCCGGACTCGAACGCCTCGACTTCGTCAAATGCGACATCGAAGGCTACGAAGTGGTGGTGCTGACCGAACTGCGCCCGCTGCTCGAACGCTTCCGCCCCACGGCGCTCGTCGAGACGGGCGGCGGCAACCGCCCCCGCATCGTCGAACTCTTCACGGCGCTGGGCTACAAGGCCTTCACCCTCGAACACGGACGGGAGATCCCCCTGACCGCCGCAAGCGTCAAGGACATCATCTTCCGCCCGCAGTAATTTCAATTTTTCAATTCAGAAACATGCGCATCGACATCCTGACAGTCGTCCCCGAACTGCTGACCTCCCCGCTCAACGAATCCATCCTGCACCGCGCGCAGGAGAAGGGGCTGGTCCAGATCGTCGTCCATAACCTCCACGACTACGCCCACGACCGCCGCAAGACCACCGACGACTACCCCTTCGGCGGCGAAGCGGGCATGGTCCTCAAGTGCGAACCGGTCTTCGAACTGGTCGAGAAACTCCAGTCCGAGCGGCACTACGACGAGATCATCTACACCTCGCCCGACGGCGTCCGCTACGACCAGCACGAAGCCAACCGGCTCTCGACGCTCGACAACATCATCATCCTCTGCGGCCACTACAAGGGCATCGACCACCGCATCCGCGAACACCTCGTCACGCGCGAAATCTCGATCGGCGACTACGTGCTGACGGGCGGCGAGCTGGCGGCCTGCATCATCGCCGACTCGGTCGTGCGCATCATTCCGGGCGCCATCGGCGACGAAGCCTCGGCCCTCACGGACAGCTTTCAGGATAACCTGCTGGCGCCTCCGGTCTACACCCGCCCCGCCGAATTCCGCGGCTGGCGGGTCCCCGACGTCCTGCTTTCGGGCAACTTCGCTCAGATCGCCCGCTGGCAGGAGGAACAGTCCTACCAGCGCACCCGGCAGCTCCGCCCCGACCTGCTGAACGAATAAAAACCTAAAAACTTCCGATATGATTCTTTTCAAAACGAACTCCGACGGCTCCGTCACCCGCATAAAAGAGAAACCGTTCAGGCTGGAGCGGGACCTCCAGCGTCTATTCGAACAAAATCTGCAGACACTCATGAATCTGGAGATCGTGAAATCCGAATGCACGATTAAAGACAAGCGGCTCGATACCCTCGCTTTCGATCCTCAATCAAAAGCGTTCGTAATCATCGAATACAAACGGGACCGAAATACGAGCGTTTTCGATCAGGGCATCACCTACCTGAATCTGATGCTCCAGCACAAGGCCGACTTCATCGTAGAATACAACGAATGTAAAAAAGCCCAGCTTAAAAGAACCGACGTGGATTGGTCGCAGACCCGTGTCGCATTCGTTTCGACCAGCTTTACAGAGAATCAAATCGCAGCCACCGACTTCAAGGATTTTTCCATCGAACTTTGGGAAGCCAAACGATACGAAAACGGACAAATCGCCGTCACTCCCATCCAAAAGAGCAAAACCGCGGAAAGCATCAAACAAATCGCCGGAAAGAACACGTCGATCCGAACAGTGGCCGAAGAGATAAAGACCTACACAGAGGAAGATTTGCTTCAAGGAAAGTCCGACGAAACGGCAGCACTGTACGACCGGTACAAATCGGCGATTCTGAACCTGACGGACAGCATCGAAGTCAAGCCCCAGAAACTGTACGTCGCTTTTAAAAAGGAGAATCGGCACATCATCGACATCGAGATTCAGAAAAGCGGGCTGAAACTCTTCGTCAATGTCAAACACGGCAACCTATACGACCCGAAAGGGCTGGCCCGCGACATTTCATCCATAGGTCATTGGGGAAACGGCGATTATGAAATAAAGGTAACCAACGACAAAAACTTGGAATACATCATGAGTCTAGTCAGACAAGTCGTGGAGCAATTATGAAATACTACCTTATCGCCGGCGAGCCTTCGGGCGACCTGCACGGCGCAAACCTGATCGAAGGGCTTCGCAAGGCCGACCCCGAAGCGCAGTTCCGCTTCTGGGGCGGCGACCGCATGGCCGCCGCGGGCGGCGCGGCGAATCTGGCGAAGCACTACCGCGAAACCTCGTTTTTCGGCATCGTGCAGGTCCTCAAAAACCTGCGGACGATCAAGCGGCAGATGCTCGAATGTCAGGCCGACGTGGCGGCGTTCGCCCCCGACGTGCTGATTCTGGTGGACTACCCCGGCTTCAACATGAAGATGGCCCGCTGGGCCAAGGAGCACGGCATCCGCACCTTCTATTACATCGCCCCCAAGGTCTGGGCGTGGCGCGAATGGAGGGTGAAGGCGATCCGCAAATACGTGGACCGGCTCTTCATCATTTTCCCCTTCGAACGCAGCTACTTCCCCCGGCACGGCATCGAACCGATTTTCGAGGGCAACCCGCTCGTGGACGCCATCGAGGCGAAACGCGCCGCGCTCCCCTCGCCCGACGAATTCCGCCGCCGCAACGGATTGGACGGGCGGCCGATCGTCGCCCTCTTGGCCGGCAGCCGCCGGGGCGAGATCCGCGACAACCTGCCGCTGATGGCCGACCTTTCGAAAAAGTTCCCCGGCCACCAGTTCGTCGTCGCGGGCGTGTCGTGGCTGGACAGGGCGCTTTACGAACAGTACATGGCCGGCAGCGACATCCGCTACGTCTGCGACCAGACCTACGAAACGCTCGACGCGGCCGAAGCCGCCGTGGTGACCTCCGGTACGGCGACGCTCGAAACGGCGCTGCTCGGCATTCCCGAAGTGGTGGTTTACAGAACGTTATGGTTTCAGGTTAAACTGCAGCCTTACGTATTGAACGTGCCTTGGGTGTCGCTCGTGAACCTCAACCTCGGCCGCGAGGCGGTTGCGGAGATCATCCAGTCGGGGCTCGACATCACGCGCGCCGAGCGCGAACTGCGGGCCGTCGTCGAAGGCGGCTCCAAGCGCGAAAAGATGCTCTCCGACTTCGACGAATTACGCAAAGTCATCGGAGGGCCCGGCGCCAGCGACCGATTCGCCGCCCGGATGGTCGCAGAGCTGCATGCGACCGAAGCACAATAACCTGAAGTTATGGACGAAATTTTCATACACATCCTCACCGGCGTATTCCTGATCGTCGTCGGACTGCTGGTCAAGCGGTTTCCGATGCTGATTGCGGGCTACAACACCATGCCTGCGGAGAAGAAGAAAAACGTCGATGTCGCAGGGCTGTCGTCGTTCATGCGGCGGCATCTGGTGATTATCGGGGCGTTATGGGTTTTACTTGCAGTAGTCCTGAACCTGACCGGCCAGCAGGATGCCCTGCCGGTCGTCTATGTAATTTACCTTCCGGTCTACGTCGTCTGGATGCTGGTCCGGGCGCAGCGGTACGATCACAACAAACAGTAACGGAAAACCATGAAAATCATCTGCATAGGACGCAATTACGCCGCGCACGCCGAGGAGCTGAACCACCTGATAAGGGGCGGGGCGGAATACCCGGCCGAACGGTCTCGGCAAGCCGGGGGCGGAGCGGAGTATCCGTCAGGACTGAGACAGATCGGCAATGCCACGGAGTGCACGGCAGAACTGCCCCGGCTAAACAGGAACGCCACGGGATGCACGGCAGAACAGTCTTGGCTGGACGGGGGCAATACGGGATGCACGGCAGAACCGTCGTCGCAAGCCGGGGACGGAGCGGAGACTCTGCCGGAACGGAACCGGCCGGGCTGCGGGGAGTGTTCCCCGGAGCCGATCTGGTTCCTGAAACCCGACACGGCGCTGCTGCGCAACAACGACCCGTTCTACATCCCCGCATTTTCGCAGGAGGTGCATTACGAGTGCGAGCTGGTGGTGCGCATCGACCGCGTGGGAAAGAGCATCGCCGAGCGTTTCGCACACCGTTATTACAAGGAGGTGGGGCTGGGCATCGACTTCACGGCCCGCGACCTGCAGCGGCAGGCCGCCGCCGAAGGTCTGCCGTGGGAGCGCAGCAAGGCGTTCGACCGCTCGGCGGCGATTTCGCCGGAATTCGTATCTTTGCAGGAGCTGGGCGGCGACGTGCAGAAACTGCGCTTCACGCTGGAAGTGAACGGCCAAACCCGCCAGACGGGCGACACGCGGCAGATGCTCTTTACGGTGGACCGCATCATCGCCGCCGTATCGCGGTACATGACCCTGCGCATGGGCGATTTGATCTACACCGGCACGCCGGCCGGCGTAGGACCGGTCAGCCCCGGCGACAACCTGCGGGCCGTGCTCGAAGGGCGCGAACTGCTGAATTTCGACATACGCTGACGGCGCGGAGACAGACTCCGCACCGATAAAAAGACGATTATGCGCCCTTCGTTCCGACGCTCCGCATCGCCGGTTTCGCCGCACGGCGGCAGGAAGCCCTTCCGGGGCGGACCGGATTTGCAAACGCCGCCAAAGGCGGCGGCCGGGAGGCGATACGGCAAAAACCGCATATAACATTAAATAATAAAGACCCTAAAAACAAGACCATGCTGCTGAAAGATAAACTCGAACCCTACCGCCTGCTGCTGGCGTCGCAGTCGCCGCGGCGGAGGGAGCTGATGACGGGCTGCGGCCTGCCCTACGAACCGGCCCCGAAATACGAGTGCGAGGAGATTTACCCCGACACCCTGCCCGCCGAAGAGGTGCCGCTGTTCCTCTCGCGGCTCAAAAGCGAGGCCTACCCCGCACCGCTCGGAGCGAACGACATTCTGCTGACGGCCGACACGGTGGTGATCTCCGACGGCGAGGTGCTGGGCAAGCCCTGCGACCGCGGGCAGGCCGCGCAGATGCTCCGCCGCCTTTCGGGACGCCGACACACGGTCGTTTCGGGCGTGACGCTGCGCACCGCCGGCCGCATGCACACCTTCTCGGCCGAAAGCGGCGTCTGGTTCCGGCCCCTCTCGGAGGAGGAGATCGGCTACTACCTCGACACCTTCGCACCCTACGACAAGGCGGGGTCCTACGGCATTCAGGAGTGGATCGGCTATGCCGCCATCGAGAAGATCAACGGTTCGTTCTACAACGTCATGGGACTGCCGATCCAGAAAGTTTACGTCGAATTGGAAAAATTTCTGCAATAATGAAACGCACACTGCTTACCCTCATCTGTTCGCTTTTCGCACTCGCGGCCTCGGCCGACGAGGGCATGTGGCTTCCAAGCCTGATTTCGCAGCGCATCGACGACATGCGCGCCAAAGGTTTCCGGCTCACGGCCGAAGACATTTATTCGATCAACAAGGCTTCGATGAAAGACGCCGTGGTGCTGTTCGACGGCGGCTGCACGGGCGAGCTGATCTCGGCCGAAGGACTGCTGCTGACCAACCACCACTGCGGCTACGACGCCATACAGTCGCATTCGAGCGTCGAGCACGACTACCTGACCCACGGATTCTGGGCCATGTCGCGCGCCCAAGAGCTGCCCAACGAGAAGCTCAACGTGAAATTCCTCGTCCGCATGGAGGAGGTGACCGACCGGCTGGCCGCAGGCCAGACGCAGGAGGAGATCGTCCGCAAGGCAGAGGCCGAAGGCAAGGGCTACAAGGCCGCCGTGGAGCAGATGTATTACGGCAACCAGCAGTTCCTGTTCGTCTACGAACAGTTCGACGACGTGCGTCTGGTGGCCGCCCCGCCCTCGTCGATCGGCAAGTTCGGCGGCGACACCGACAACTGGATATGGCCCCGCCACACGGGCGACTTCTCGCTGTTCCGCATCTATGCCGGCAGGGACAACAAACCCGCGGCCTATTCGCCCGACAACGTGCCCTACAAACCCAAGCGGCATTTCAAAATCTCGACCGCGGGGGTCGGAGAGGGCGACTTCACGATGATTTACGGCTTCCCCGGCAACACGCAGGAGTACATTCTCTCCGACGCCGTGGCCTACATCGCCGAGCGTTCGGACCCGGCGAAAATCGCCGTCCGCACGGGCCGTCTCGACATCATCTCGGCGGCGCAGCAGAGCGATCCGGCGCTGCGCATCCACTACGCCGCCAAACACGCCTCGATCGCCAACGCATGGAAGAAATGGCAGGGCGAAGTGCTGGGCATCAACCGGCTGGGCACGGTGGCTTCGAAGCGCGCCTACGAAGAGGACTTCGCGGCGTGGGCGCAGGACAAACCCGAATACCGCAGCGTCGTGGCCGACCTGAAGGCCGAATACGCCCGCATCGCGGACGCCTACTTCGCACGCGAGATCACCCGCGAGACCCTCGACGCCCTGCCCAAGCGCTACACCGCCGCGGAGCGGGCCGAAGCGGTCTTCGCACAGCGCGAAGCGACCGAGCGCGCCCTTTACAGATACCTCTTCGGCGAGTACGCGCGCCGCTGTCCAGTATCAGGCGCCGGAGTTCCTCGCGGGCGCAGCGGCCGCAGGATCGCCCGAAGCCTTCGCCGAACGGATTTTCAGCGACGTATGGGAAGGCTCCGACACCACGGCGGTCAATACGCTGGCCAGAGGCGCCAAGCGGATGCAGGACCATATCGAATGGCTGCTGGGCACCCGCTCGCTGCGCAACCTCAACAGCGCACGGCTCAACGAACTCTACACCGCCTACATCAAGGGACTGCGCGAGTGGGATGCCGGGCGGGCGTTCTTCCCCGACGCCAACCTGACCCTGCGCGTGGCTTACGGACACGTGGCGGGGTACGAATACGCCGACGGCGAGTATCACAAGCCCCGGACCACGATCGACGGCATCATCGCCAAGGACAACCCCGACATCTACGACTACGACATTCCGCAGGCGCTGCGCGACATCCACGCCTCGAAGGAGTACGGACGCTGGGCCACGCGGATCGACGGCCGCACGACGGTGCCCGTCTGCTTCCTCGCCACGAACCACACCACGGGCGGCAACTCCGGATCGCCGATCCTCAACGCACGGGGCGAGCTGGTCGGCGTGAACTTCGACCGCACATGGCGTTCGACGATGAGCGACGTGGCCTTCGACGAGACGATCTGCCGCAACATAGCCGTGGATATCCGTTACGTGCTGTTCGTGATCGACCGCATCGGCGGCGCGGGCTATTTGTTCGGCGAAATGGACTTCGGCAAGAGGAAATAGAAAAATATCGCTACCTTTAGCGGACAAAAGATTCGACTGATGAGAATAATTCACTGCGCATGGGCCGCGGCGCTCCTTTCGGCGCTGGCGGCGGGTTCCTGCGCCAAAGATACGACCGGAAACGGCGGCACGGGAACCACGGAGTCGTACAACGACAAGATAGACAGCTATCTGGCTGAACGCTATCTATGGAACGGCGAGTATGGGCAGATGACCCGCGACCTGACGATCGAATACGCCGCCGACAATGACAACTTCCTGACGAGGACCCTGCTGGGGATGACCTCCAACACCCTCGACAAAAAGAGGTATACGAGCGGCGCGGGACAGAATTATTACAACCTCTACTCCTACATCACCCGCAAAGCCCGGAGCCGCGCGGCCACGGGGCTGAAAACGCGCGGCGTCAATCACGGCGTCCGCAAGGAGACGGAATACGGGTTCGGATTCGCCCGGCTGGGGGTGGTCCGGTTCTCCAACACGGGGAAGGCCGGGTTTTACGTGATGGCGGTATATCCCGGCTCCCCGGCAGACAGGGCGGGATTCAGACGGGGTACGATCTTCTCGGAGATAGACGGCGCCGAGATCGCCGATTCGGAGAGCGAATACACCCCCGTATACAAGCGGCTGACAAGCCCTTCGGGAGCCGCGTCGGTCCTCTTCAAAGTCCGGGAAACGGGTGAAGAGACCACCCTCACGGCGGAACGGCTCTACCCGAACCCGGTGCTCCGCGCGGAGGTCATCGAGGAGGGTGAGCACAAGATCGGCTACATGGTCTACAACGGGTTCGATGCGGCATATGACGACGACCTGCTGGATTCCCTCCGGAAGTTCCGCGACGCGGGAATCACCGATCTGGTACTCGACCTGCGCTACAACGGCGGCGGACACGTGATTTCGGCAAAGATGCTGGCGACGTGCATCGCAGGCGAAAAATGCGACGGCGAGGTTTTCCAGTATTATCGCTACAACGACAGCCGCATGGCCGATCCGGCGAAAACCCAGAAGCAGACGGAAAATACGTACGATCGGGAGAAAGCGCTCTTTTACGAGAATTTCAGCTACGGCGACTACTACGGGGCGGACCTCAAGCAGTACGCCCTCGGCCTGCAGAACATCTATGTGCTGACGACAGGCAGCACGGCGTCGTCGAGCGAAGCGGTCATCAACGGGTTGAGGGGAATCGACATCGGCGTGACGCTGATCGGCGAGAAGACCAACGGCAAGAACGTGGGCATGGAGATCGACAAGTTCGACGACGGCGACTATTCGTACGAGCTGGCCCCGATCACGTTCGAAGGCTACAACGCCAAAAAGGAGACGGTGAATCCGGCCGGACTCGCGGTCGATTATACGGTCGCCGACTGGAACAACAGACTGGTGGATTTCGGGCCTGAGGAGCCGATGCTCGCCAAGGCCCTGAGCCTGATTACGGGCCGCACCTACACGCCCGCTCCGGCCCGGAGCGCCGCAGGCATCGCGCCGATAACGGGTGTCTCGCTGCCGGAAGACGCGCGAAGACCCGCAGGCATGCTTGTCCTCTCCCCGCAGCACGGGGAGTAGTTCCGGGGCGTCGCCGGAGGATTCGATGCACGTCGTACCGCAGGTCGGCCGGCCGGCCCGCCTTGCCGCCGCAGGGCGGAGAAACGGCCCCGTTTCCGGATAAGGGAACCGAAGAAGCACAAAAATTGCCATTAACCGTCCTGAAAATTTGGCGGATTAAAATTTATACCCTATATTTGCACACCCGAAATCCGAAATTCGGAGGTAAGGCCCAGGTGGTGAAATTGGTAGACACGCTACTTTGAGGGGGTAGTGAACGTTTAGTTCGTGCAAGTTCGAGTCTTGTCCTGGGCACCAAGGAAACAAAAAAGGCAATTGATTAAAAATCAATTGCCTTTTTCCATTTCCAGCCTACATAAGAGTTGCACGAACACGATAAGAAGTTAGGGAAAGTCCGGGGTTCCTCTCCCGATTCATCTGCATACCGCGGCTATTCGCTCAGCCGGGCGATCGTCTCTTTGCCTTTGCGCAGCAGTTCGGGCCACGGCTGCGAGACGTCGTGCATTTCGAAGGGACGCACCGCGGCTTCGAGTTCGGCGCGTTTCGCGGCGCCTTCAGGGGTGTTGTCCGAAGCCAGTTCGCTGCGCAGGATGCGGATCTTCTCGTAATCCTGAATCCCCTCCCGCAACCGCTCGAAGCGGATCGACGAACGGGCGTCGGGATAGACGAGGTAGGTGTCGCCCGCGGGCCATGCCGTGAAACGCGAGTCGCGCACGGGGTCGGCGGGCCACGAGTTATACGACCAGCGCAGCATGCCGTCGTAGCCGCACGCCGCGGCGAACCACGCCATATAGACCGCTTCCCACGGCTCGGAGAAGGTGAACGTATTGGGGAATGCCGAAGAACAGCAGACGTAATAGGTCGTCAGCAGTCCGTCGCGGCGGCGCCGGGCGAGGTCCTCGTCGGCCACGCGGCAGTCGATCTGCACGCAGACGTCGTCCAGATCGGTATAGCGCTTATAGCTGGCGTGGTTGTCGGCCATGGCGATTCCCAGTCCGGGAGCCGCGCTGCGCAGCAGGCCGATCGCCGCATCCATGGTTTCGGGCGAGCGCTCGTCCATGGCGACACAGCACTTGCCGAGCCATCCTTTCGCGTCGAGATGCGCTTCGAAATCCCGGAGGAAGGGTCGCCACATCGCTTCGAATTCGGGCGTTCCGGGGTTGGCCCGGACCTCGACGATGCGGTCCGCCGCCGCGTCGTAATAGTGCAGTTCGTTGTTCCACGGAAGCATCGAGTAACAGTTGATCTGCCGGTCGATCCCCTCCTCGGCGCAGAGTCCGACCCAGCGGTCGAAGAGCGAATAGTCGTACTCCCACGTGCCGTCGGCGCGCTTGGTCCAGCGGATCATGTCTTCATAGGCGTCGAAACACTGGTGGTTCCACGGGTCCTTGTTGAGCGTCGCCGTGACGACCTTCTGTCCGGCGTCGGCGAGCATCCGCACCAGCGGACGCAGGGCGTCGAAGTGCGCGTCGCTCCACAGGGCGAGCCCCATTACCCGCGCCGCGGCCGCAGGGTGCTGCCAGAGGTCGAGGTGGTAACTCCACTCCGCAGGGCGGGGCAAACGCCGCTCCTGCACGCGGAGTTCGAAGGGCAATTTCAGGCTTTTCACGCCGTCGCCCGTCACTTCGACGCAGGAGCGGTAGACGCCTGCCGGAGCGTCATCCGGCACGGAGACGGTCAGCCACACCGGACGCGCGGTGCGCGCATCCATGTCGAAGCGGCCGAGCGTGTCGAGCATGTCGGCCGCAAGCGAAACAGGGAAATCGCCGTCCCTGCGGTGGCCGCAGCCCGGACCGAACGTGTCGGTGAGCACGTAACGCACGAAGCGGGCCTGCGCGATTCCGGCGGGAAGACAAGCGCCGTCCGAGCGGAATTTCGCGATGCGGCACTCCACGCCGCCGACGCTGTCGGCGCTCCACAGCACCAGCTGGGCCGAAACCCGTTCGCCGCGCCATGCCGTCAGGCGGCATTCGGACGCCGCGGCGCAGGGCACGACGGAGCGGGCGTAACGCTTGTCGGTCGTGCCCCAAGCGGCATGCAGGCCCGAAGCGACGCCCGACCAGTCGGCGAGCGTATCGGCCGTAGGGTCGTCCGCCTCGCGGAACGTGAGCACGGGGCCGCGCCGGGAGCAGGCACCCGTCAGAAGCAGCGTCAGCATGCAAAGCGCCGCACGCAGCAGGATTTTGTCGTAAGAAAGGGTCATGGCAGTTATTTTTTAAATCGGAAACCTAATTTTCGCAGCTCTCCGCGCAGGCGTTCGACCACGTCGGGGTGTTCGGCGGCGAGGTTGCGCCATTTTCGCATAACGAATCAAATTTAATCAATTTTCAGGATAATCGGGAGCGTAAAGCAACGCTTTCTCGCGGGAAAGAGCAGATTTTTGCTTGAAAAGTTATGTATTAATATGAAATTCGACAATAATGCTTACAATCCGTAAGTTTAACACCGGCAAAAACGACTGCATCGGCACATAATTTCCCGTTTCAGCCTAATTAAACCTCCGAAAAGGCCTTTCAGACCGCTTTCAAGGCGTCTTGGTCCCTGCAAAGCGGGATTAACAAAATTAAAGAAATTGTTATCTTTTCTCAATTTCGGGGGTGAAAAGCCCTCCTTCGGCAAATATTTCGACATTTTTTTACGGTTTCCTAAAACCGGACGACAAAAGGAGGTCATTTCTTAAAATATATCAAAAACAAACGCCCGTTTTCCGCTTCCGTCCCTTCCGATTCGCCGAACCGTCAACCCGGAATCCGACCGCGCACCGCTCAGATAATGATAAAATTTCAAAATAAGCAAACTCATTTCTACATTTTTGTAAAAATATTTTGAATATTATTCAACCCAATTACAACAAATCAAAACAAAACCTTAAGTTATTAATTAAGAACCGAATAGACCGCAGAAACACACCGGACAGAGCACCGAAACAGCCCTTTTCAGGCACTCCGGCTTACATTTCATCCATTTTGAATATTTGGCAAATTCATTTTAATTATTTTTCTTTGCCGCGTAAGAAAGTATCATCCACTTATGCAAAAAACGAAACTTCTACTCAACATTCTTGCACTTTTCCTATGCATCCTGCCGGCCGTATCTATGGCTCAGGGGGGGGGAAACGTGACCGTCAGTGGCATCGTCACTTCGGCGGATGACAAGCAACCCCTGATCGGGGTCAACGTGATTTCCGGAGCCACGAGCGGAGTGAGCACACTCGCCGACGGCACCTACCGGATAACCGTTTCGGCGGGGACCACCCTCACCTTCCAGTACATCGGTTACAAACCGTTCGAGTTCACGGTTCCCGCAGGCCGAAGCTCCGTTACCTGCGACGTCGCGCTGCAAGGCGATTCGCAGACGCTCGACGACGTGGTGGTGATCGCCTACGGCGTCCGCAAAAAGGGCACCATCGCCGGCTCGGTATCGACCGTCAAGGCCGAGAAGATCGAGGACACCCCGGCGGCGGCCTTCGATCAGGCCCTTCAGGGTCAGGTTCCGGGCCTGACGGTACTTTCCGACTCCGGCGAACCGAGCGAGACCGCAGCCATGGCCATCCGAGGCACCAACTCGATCAACTCCGGCACCGCGCCGCTCTACATTCTGGACGGCGTCGCCATTTCGAGCAGGGACTTCAACACCATCAACCCCTCCGACATCGAGAGCCTTTCGGTCCTCAAAGACGCTTCGTCCACCTCCATATACGGTGCGCGCGCGGCCAACGGCGTGATCGTCATCACCACCAAGCGCGGCCGCATGGCCGACCGCGCGAAGATCAACTACCGCATGCAGCTCGGTTTTTCGCAGATCGCCTACGGCAACTGGGACCTGATGAACACTTCGGAGCGCATCCAGTATGAGAAGGAGCTGGGGCTGACCGACGGCAAGAACTACAACGTGCTGGCCAAGACCGACGTCAACTGGCTCGACGAGGTGTTCAGCAACGCCGCGCTGCTCCAGAACTACGAGCTTTCCGTCTCCGGAGCCAGCGAAAAGACCAACTACTACGTTTCGGGCGGCTACTACAGTCAGGACGGTACGGCCGTGGGTTCGTCGTTCGAACGCTACTCGATCCGCGCCAACGTCGAGCAGCGGGCCGCCAAGTGGCTCAAACTCGGCACCAACACGATGATGAACTACCAGACCATCGAGAAGGCCGACGACGGGGAATACACCCTGACCACGCCGATTTCGGCCGCACGCTTCATGCTTCCCTACTGGAACCCGCACCGCGCCGACGGTTCGCTGGCGTCGGTGAACGACGGTTCGTGGAAAGGCGAGGGGCAGAACCCGCTCGAATGGCTCAAGAACAACCCCGTAGACTACAAGAAGTACAAGATCATATCCACGGTCTTCGCCGAGGCGACCCCGATCGAAGGGCTTACGCTCCGTTCGCAGTTCGGCGTCGATTATTCGCACTCGACGGGCCGCGGCATCTCCTATCCGAGCTACGCCCCCAACCTCGGTTCGGGTACCGTACAGCGCAACTCCTCCGACGGAATGAGCCTTTCGGTCACCAACACGATCACCTACCGGTTCGACATCGACAACAAGCACATGTTCACCTTCCTCGCGGGGCAGGAGGGACTCGACTACCGGTACGAGGCCTTCTCCTTGCAGACCAAGGACCAGAACAACGACAAACTGGTGAACATCTCGTCGAGTCCGCGCGCCACCCGCTGGAACGACACCACCGACGACAACTACGCCTATCTGTCGTTCTTCGGACGCGCCGAGTACAGCTATTCGGACCGTTACTACGCCGACTTCTCGCTGCGTACCGACGGCTCCTCGCGCTTCGGCGCCTCGAACCGCTGGGCCGGCTTCTGGTCGGTGGGCTTCATGTGGAACCTGCGCAACGAGAAATTCATGGAGAACTCCCGCCGCTGGCTGACACTGGCGCAGATCGCCGTCAGCACCGGTACGTCGGGCAACTCGGAAATTCCCAACTACGAACACCTCGCGCTGGTGACCGGCGGCCAGAACTATTTCGGCAACGCCGGCATCGCCCCCACCCAGCCGGGCAACGAGGAGCTGAGCTGGGAGAAGCTCTGGACGACCAACGTGGCCCTGCATCTGGGCTTCTGGAACCGGCTCAATCTGGACGTCGAACTCTACAACAAGAAGACGACCGACATGCTGATGGAGGTTCCCGAATCCTATGCCGACAAAGGCTACGGCTACCACTGGAGCAACGTGGGCGGCATGGTCAACCGCGGTGTCGAGCTGAGCCTGTCGGGCGCCGTCGTCGCAAGCAAGGACTTCCTGTGGAGCGTGAACGCCAACGTATCCTACAACAAGAACAAGATCACCGAACTCTATAACGGCGTCACGGAGTACGAAATGTCCAGCACCAACACCAAGCTGGTCGTGGGACACCCCGTGGGCGAATTCTACATCAACCGCTTCGCCGGCGTCAATCCCGCCAACGGCGACGCCCTGTGGTACACCAAGCAGGGCGAGCTGACCACCGAACTCCGCGACGAGGACAAGGTGCTGACCGGCAAGAGCTTCTTCGCCCCGTGGCAGGGCGGCTTCGGCACGACGCTGACATGGAAGGGGCTTTCGCTCTCGGCGCAGTTCGCATGGGTGGCCGACCGCTGGATGATCAACAACGACCGCTATTTCGACGAGTCGAACGGCCGCTTCGTCTCCTTCAACCAGTCGAAACGCCTGCTCAACCGCTGGAAGAAACCGGGCGACATCACCGACATTCCGCGCCACGGCGTCTACACCGAGTTCGACGACCGCCTGCTGGAGGACGCTTCGTTCCTGCGTCTGAAGAACCTCATGCTCAGCTACACCTTCCCGCAGGAGTGGCTGCGCAAGACCCGGTTCATCGGAGGCGCCCGGATTTACGCACAGGCCCAGAACCTGTTTACGTTCACCAAATTCACGGGACTCGACCCTGAGGGTAACTCCAACATGTACCAAGCGCAGTATCCTATGGCCCGGCAATTCACCTTCGGACTCGACTTAACATTCTAAAACGGGACTATGAACATGTTACGCAATATAAAATTCCGACTTTCCGCCCTTGCGGTGCTTCTCCTCGCCACTTCGTGTCTGGACAAATACCCCGAATCCGCCATCCCCGAAAAGGATGCCATGAAGACCTTCGCGGATGCCGAGCAGACCCTCACGGGCATCTACGCCACCTTCAAGAGCAGCTCGCTTTTCAGCGGACGGCTCACGCTGCTGCCCGACATTCAGGCCGACCTCGTCTATGCCGTCGAGGGCAACAGCAACCAGTTCGGCAACTTCTGGCGCTGGGACGTCCGCCCGACCGACCTCGACCTCGAAGGCGTTTACGCCGACCTCTACACCGTCATCAGCCGCTGCAACTTCTTCCTCGAACGCATCGACGAAGTGATGCGGAACGAAATCAGCGACGACAACCTCGAAGACCTCGAAGAATACACCGGCGAGGTCTACGCCATCCGCGCGCTCTGCTATTCGGAGCTGCTCAAGAATTACTGCAAGGCCTACGACCCCACCACCGCGCAATCGGAGCTGGGCGTGGTCATCCGCACCAAATACTCCACGCCGGAACCGATCCGCCGCGCGTCGCTGTACGACTCCTATAAGTTCGTGCTCGACGATCTGGCGGAGGCCGAGAAGCGTCTCGACAAGGAGGAGGACGCCTACAGCAACGAGTACATCACCTCGGCGGCCGCTCAGGCGCTGCACGCCCGCGTGGCCCTCTACATGCAGGACTGGGATACCGCCATCGAATACGCGAGCATCCTGATCGACGACAAGAAGAGCACCTTCAAGCTGGCCGACGCCAAAACCAAGTACAACGCCGACTACACCTTCTTCGACTACATGTGGGCCTACGACCTGAGCTACGAGATCATCTGGCGCATCGGCTTCACGGAAACCTCCTACGGCAGTCCGCTCGGAACGGTGTTCCTGAACTTCACCAAGGACCTCACCTACTACTATCCCGACTACGTGCCGGCCACCGCGGCGCTGAACCTGTACGACGACGCAGACCTGCGTTATTCGGGTTACTTCGCCGGCAAGGAGCAGGGACTGACGATCGGCTACACCAACGGACTGGACTGGCCGATGCTGGTGAAATACTACGGCAACCGCAACTTCACCGACAAGCTGATCTTCCACGTCTCGATGCCCAAGCCGTTCCGGCTGGCCGAGCAGTACCTGATCCGCGCCGAAGCCTACTGCCGCAAGAACGACTTCACGAAGGCCGGCAACGACCTCACGGCGCTGCGCAAGATGCGCTACGCTTCGGGCGGCACGCTGAACGTCTCGAAAAACAACTGGCTGCAGACCATCTCCGACGAGCGCGTGCGCGAACTCTACATGGAGGGTTTCCGCCTGCACGACCTCAAGCGCTGGGGCAGGGAGTACGCCGACCTGAACGGCGGCTACAGCATCCGCCGCACGCCGCAGTCGTGCTCGCAGCCCGAAGGCAGCTCGCTCAAGATCACTCCGGACAATCCGCTCTTCGTATGGCCGATTCCCCAGCACGAGCTGGAGTCTCCCGGCTCGGAGATTCTGCCCAACGAAAGCAACCGATAGCAACAACGAACAGACCATAAACAATGAAACAAATTATCACGGTTTTATTTGCAACGGGACTCCTCGCCGCCCTCTTCACCGGCTGCAAGGAGGAGTACAAGACCTATTCGGACCGGGAGTTCGTCATGTTCGCCGACACTGCGGCGACCTACATGGTGCTTCAGGACAAGGAATACTTCTCGGTTCCCGTCACCTCGACCGTCGCGTGCGATTACGACCGTACGTTCGGCGTGGAGATCATCGACAAGGGCAGCAACGCCATCGAAGGGCTGCACTACGCCCTGCGTTCGAACACCATCACCATAAAGGCCGGCCAGCGCGCCGCCAACGTAGAGGTGCGCGGCCTGTACGACAACATCGAGCCGACCGACTCGCTGGGCTTCATCCTCAAGCTGGTCATGCCCGAACAGGTCAACTGGAATCTGTACCACGACCAGACCAAGGTCGTGATGATGAAGAGCTGCCCCTACGACGTCAACGACTTCACGGGCTGGTGCGTCGTGACCTCGCTCTTCCTCAACCAGTATCCCGGCATCGAGAACACTTCGCTCCAGCGGCTTATCCGCACCGAGAAGCACCCCACCGAGGAGAACATGATCATCCTTCACGACTGGCTCTTTTCGGGCTACGACGTGACGATCCGCCTCGACCCGGCCGATCCGGCCGAACCGCTGGTGACCATGGACAAGAACCAGATACTCGCAGACGAAGGCTCGGTCTTCGGACAGATCCTCGGCGACAACAAGATTCTGGTCACCAACAGCCCGCTCTACGACTCCTACTTCAATTCGTGTCAGAAATACGTCACGCTCTGGATCAAGGTCCACGTAGAGAACATGGGCGAGAACGTCGGTCTGGTAGGCCACTTCTACAACATCATCGAGTGGGTCAGCGACGAAGAGGCCGACCGGCTCCAGCGTGAAGAGGGCATGAAACCGGGCGGAGTCATCACGCCGCACGCGCGCTAAATCCATTAAAGCAGAAAAAGACAAGAGATATGAAAAGGCACTATTTACACTTGGTGATGTCACTGCTCGCGGGAGCATGTCTGGCGGCCGCTTCGTGTTCCGATTCGGACAAGGAGGTCAAGGCTCCCAGCCCCAACTTCCCCGAAGCGGTCTCCCCGACCATCGGAGCCGGAGAGACCTTCACGATCGAAATCGACCCCAATCAGGATTGGGAGGCAAGCATCCCGACCGCAACGGCCGCATGGTTCTGGATCGAGGACGGAACGCAGAAGGTCTGGACCCTGCGCGGCGGCGCGGGTCCGGCCCGGATCGTCATCGCCGCCGCCGAACTGGAAGAGTTCGACGACAACCGCGTCTGCGAGGTGACCATGACCATGGGCGGACAGAGCAAGGTCATCGCCACGATCACGCGCGGCACGCTCGAACGCGGCTTCACGCTCCGCACCTGTCAGCTGGACGAGTACGGCGACTTCATCTACAACCCCGACGGCACCGAAAGCGGGCTTACCTACCTCTACGGCACCGACCCGGCCGAAAACATCGCCCTGACGTGGCCCGAAGGCCGCACCGGATTTTCGATGCCGGTACTCGTGGAGGCCAACTTCGAATGGGTGCTCGGCAAACTGCCGGAGTGGCTTGAGATTCCGGCCAAGACCATCGGCGAACCGGGCGCGCAGCTCGAACTGCGCCTGCAGGGCGACGCTTCGCGCTACCCGCTCGACGGAGCCGAGGAGACGCTGGTATTCACCGACAAGAACAACTCCGAAGTGAGCTACGAGATTCCGATCTCGATTCCGGCCTGCCGCGACATCTTCTCCGTCAGCGGCATGAGCGCCGAGACCAAATTCAACGCCAAGGCCGAATATTTCAACAGCATGAACGGCGACTGGGTTCCGGGCAGCGCGATGGGCAGCGTCCAGAGCATCGACGGCGCGAAGTTCTACCTCTTCGCGGAGGTCCCGCAGCAGTGGGGCGACCCCTACCTGAGCGCCGAAGCCGAAGACCTCGCATGGATCCTGCTGACCGAGGAGCCGTGGGACAGCACGCCCGGCAGCGACGTCGTACAGTCGCGCCAGTTCACCGTGGGCGTGACCGAGAACGGCGGCGAAGCCCGCAAGGCATACCTGCTGGCGCTGCCTGCGGCGGTCGCCGAAACGATCTCCGACCCCTATCAGCTCATCGACGCGGAGATCCGCGACGAATACAAACAATATCTCGTCACCACCATCAATCAGGAGGCCAATCCCGGCTCCATCTCGGCGAACAACCCCGCAGGCATGACCGAAATCGGCGCCGCCTTCGAGAAACTGCCGGCCGACGACTGGTACATCGGCGAATTCGGCGTCAGGGACGGCTACAAGCTCATCTATACGAAGGAGTGGTCGAACGATCCCGAATCGACGCTGACCGTGGACCGCGAATATACCGGCGTCGCCTTCTTCGACTACGACCTGCAGCCCATGAGCGGCGAGGAGAGCTGGCTCTCGGTACGCAAGACCGCGGAGGGCATCATCGTCGACATGGACCCCGCCAAGGACAAGTGCGGCGGCAGCTCGATGGCGAACGAGGGCATCGCCCACATCGGTTTCGCCGTCTTCACCGACGCCGACGGCCGGTTTGCGCTCATCCAGTGCATCTACGACGAGAATTACCCGATCGGCGGTGGCGGCGAGGGCTTCGAAGTGAAGTTCGCCATGCCCGATCTGGTGAGCGGCGCGACGCTGGTCGAGATCACGAAGGAGAACTACGAAACGGTCGCAGGCGGCAACACGGACCTGCTCGCCTCGTTCGCCGAGAACCTCGGCATGGGAGTTCCGCAGTACATGCTGACCTACACCTCGGCCGAACCTTCGAACGCCGTACTGGAAGTCTCGCCCTACCAGCAGATCATGCTCATGCCGATGTCGGGCGCCGAGTGGCTCGACTACGAACCCCTCTCCGACACGCAGATTCTGGTCTCCATGGCCAAACCCGAAGCGGAGCAGGCTTCCTACGGCATGCTGCAGTTCATGGACGGCAGCTGGAACATGAAATGCATCGTTTACTGTACGCCCGCGTTCTAAACACCACCCACACGACAGGTCCCCGTTCGAAGGGGCGGGGACCCGTTCTATACGACTACAATTTATGGAGAATATACAGAACAGGTTTTTAGATATGAAACTTTTAAAAATTTTCGTAGCGGCGATTCTCGCACTGGCAGCGGCCCTCACCGGCGGATGTTCCGACGACGACGGCATCGACAACCGCGATCTCGACTACGGATACGTCCAGTTCAAACTCTACAAGGAGGCGTCCTACGACGCCGTCAGCCGGGCGCAGAAACCCCAGCTCGACTACCTTTACGAAGCCGCCAAGGTGCAGGTGTCGCTCGGCTGCAACGGCACGACCGTCACCCAGACGCTGACGCTCTCGGCCTCCGACAAGGAGAGCGCCGAGTTCGGCTTGCGCAGCGAGAAGCTGCGGCTGCTGACGGGACAGTACCAGATCATCACCTTCTCGCTCTACAACGCGAACGACGAGCTGATATACAACGGCATGCCCCTCGACGACCGGCTCGTCGTCGAAGCCGGCGGGCTGCAGGTCCACGATCTGACGGTCGATGTCGAACCGCGCGGAAAAGTGCGCTTCACCATCCGCAAGGACCTTTCGGACTTCACCGAGACGCCCGTCACCCGTGCGGCAGACAGGCAGTATACCTTCGACGAGATCGCCTTCATCAGTCTCACCGTAAAACAGGGCGAGACCAACGAACAGACGACCTTCAAGATGCTGCCCACGAAGTTCTCGATCCACTTCGACGAGGACGACGACACGTTCGGCTACCAGACCTCGTCGCTCGAATGCGACACGCTGCTTTCGCTCAAGGCCGGCAGCTACAAAATGATGCGGTACGAGACCTACGATAAGAACAAGCTGCTGCTGGAGACCAACAAACGGCCCAAGAACCTCGACTTCGCCATCGAGGACAACAAGACCACCGAAACGGAGGTCGGCGTCACGCTCTACGAGGCCGACGAGTATATCCGCGACTACTACGCGCTGTACGAAATCTGGAAGGCGCTCGACGGTCCCAACTGGTATTTCTCCGGCGAGAACTACCCCGCAGGCACCAACTGGGACTTCAACAAGGATCCCGACCTCTGGGGCATCCAGCCCGGCGTGGAGGTGCACTCCAACGGCCGCGTGGCGAAGATCACGCTCAGCGACTTCGGATTCCGGGGCCACCTGCCCGCGGCCATCGGCCAGCTCACGCAGCTGATCGAGCTTTATCTGGGTTCGCACAACGACGCCAACCTGCTCGAATACGATCCCTCGATCGCGCCCGACAAGAGCCTGAGCGAGCGGAACCGCACCCGCATGGAGCGCAACAAGGAGTTCCTCCGCCTGATCCACACGCCGACGCAAACCACCGAGCCGATCGCCCGCGCGCTCAAGGAGCACGACCTGACCATTCCGGGCATCTCGCTCTACGAGGAGAACTACACCGAGGACGAGATCATCGACCGCAAAACCGGACTTCAGAAGCGCATCCGCCCCTACGACGTGGTGCACGGCAAGCTGACCAACGGACTCAAGTCGATCGACCCGGCCATCGGCAAGCTCGAAAACCTCGAATACCTGTTCATCGCCAACGGCGAGATCGAAACGCTGCCCGACGAGCTGGCAAACCTCAAGTCGCTGACCGACGTCGAGGTATACAACTGCCCCAAGATGACGCAGTTCCCGATGGCGCTCGCCAAGCTCCCGGAGATGATATCGCTCAATATCTCCAACAACTCGCAGTGGTCGGCCGAAGAGGTCTACAAGGGTCTGGACGCCATCGCCAACGGTCCCGCGAAGGAGAAGCTACAGATTCTCTACGTCCGCGACAACAACCTCCGGGAAGTGCCGGAATCGTTCCGGAACCTGAAGAAGATCGGTCTGCTGGACTTGGCCCAGAACCAAATCGAGACGATCCATCCGCTGGGCAAGGAGGTGGCTCCCGTGAAGCTCTATTTCGACAACAACAAGCTCACGTCGCTTCCCGCCGACGGAAACGGGCTTTTCTGCACCATGGACGACATCGAGACCTTCTCGGCGACCTACAACAAATTCACGAAGTTCCCCAACATCTTCTCGGCCAAGAGCAAGTTCACCATCGGGGAGGTCGATTTCTCCTACAACGAGATCGACGGCTTCGAAGGCGAGGAGGACGGCACCTTCCGGGGCCTGAACATCGAACAGCTCTCGCTCGCGGCGAACAAGTTCACGAAGTTCCCCAAATGCCTCGGCACGACGGGATCGCTCGTCGCGTACATCATCCTGCGCGGCAACATGATCGACGAAATCCCCGAAGGATCGTTCTCCGGCAAGTACTCGACTTCGATGACCTCGCTCGACCTGACCTACAACAAGCTCAGCAAGCTGCCGAAGGATTTCACGGCCGAGCAGCTGCCCTACCTCTACGGGCTGGACGTCTCGTTCAACTCGTTCGACAAGTTCCCGTGGTCGCCGCTCAACTGCGCGGGCCTGACGGTCTACGCCATCCGCGGCCAGCGCGACGCTCAGGGCAACCGCTGCCTGCGCGAATGGCCCACGGGACTCTACCAGCACACCGGCCTGCGCGGATTCTACATCGGTTCGAACGACCTGCGCAAGATCGACGACACGATCTCCTACCTGATCTACCACCTCGACATCAGCGACAACCCCAACATCACGTTCGATGCCTCGGCGATCTGCTACTACTGGCAGCAGGGCGCCTACAACCTGATTTACGACAAGACCCAGAATATCCTGAACTGCGATAAAATGCTCGAATAACCACTAAGGAGAAATGACAATGAAAATAACGAATTACATACCGGTTATCCTCTGCTCGATCGCATTGTGCGGCTGCTCCGACGCCGCCAAAACCGTCGGATTCAGCACCGACAGCGACGCCATCGAAGCCCCCGCCACGGGAGGAACCCACACCGTCAGGGTGTCGGCGGAGAAAGAGTGGGTCGCCACCACCGACGAGCCGTGGATCACCGTCTCGCCCGCCAACGGCCGCGGCACGACCGAATGCCGCGTACTCATCGACTCGGCCCTGACCGACCAGCCCCGCAGCGGCGTGATCCGCATCATGGAGCAGAACACTTGGGTCAAGAAGGAGATCGCCGTCTCACAGAAAGGCTTCGACTACCTCATCGGCATCGACGACAAGGAGGTCACCGTCGCCAACTACGCGGCGTACGGCACGCGCCACTTCGACGTCAAGATAAAGACCAACGTGGATTTCGACGTCAAGGTTCCCGAATCGGCCGAAAACTGGCTCAAGTTCGAGAAGCCGGCGGTCGAATTCGACCGCGGCATCCGTCCGCGCGAAGTGACCGTGCGTTTCAACTGGAACATCAACTCACAGCCCAATCCGCGCATCGCCGACGTCACCTTCGCCTCCAAGAAGGAGGTCGAACTCGTACGCCACGACAATCTGGTCGTCACGCAAGAGGCCGCCGAACCGATCGAGGAGAACACCTGCGGCGGCGACTCGATCGCCCTGCTGGCCATCGCCCGCACGCTCGAAACCAACGTAAGCTGGGAAAACGGCGAACGCATGGACAACTGGGACAACGTGATCCTCTGGGAAGAGGGCATGGAGGGTTACACGCCCGAAAAGAAGGGCCGCGTGAAATACGCCCGGTTCTTCATGTTCAACACCAAGGAGGAGCTGCCTTTCGAGGTGCAGTACCTGACGGCCGCCGACGAGCTGAGCTTCTACAGCAACGTCAACGCCTTCCTCAAGGACCTCACCACGGGAGAGTACATCACCAAACTCACGCAGCTGCGCCGGCTCACCATCTCGGCCTACGGTCTGGTATCGCTGGACAAGAACTTCACGGCGCTCAAGAACCTCGAATACCTCGACCTGAGCAGCAACAACTTCCAGAAGATTCCCGAAGAGATCAATCCGACGAACTTCCCCAAGCTCCGGACGCTGAACATGGGCGCCAACACGCGCAAGAACATCTACGACCTGAGCAACACCGTCGAAACCAACTACGGCGGCCTTGTCGAAGAACAGGGATTCCCGCGCCGCATGATCGAATGGGACCTCGACACGCTGGTGCTCTCGGTCAACTACCTGCAGGGACCGCTGCCCAAGATGGATGACTGGGAGAAATACACCGAGCAGGACATCATCGACGCCGACACGCTGCCCCGCGCGCTGATCGGCACCCCGAAGGTGATGCCGCACACCAAGCGGTTCGCCATCAACCTCAACCGACTGACCGGCGAGCTGCCCGACTGGCTGCTCTACCACCCGGCGCTCGACTGGTGGGTCCCCAGCGTGCTGGTCTTCACGCAGGAGGGCAAGGATGCGAGCGGCACGCTGGCCGGATTCACCAACGAACCCGCCAACATGAACTACTACTACGAATTCTACGAGGGATACAAGAAAGACCCCGGCACGGAAGAAGAAGAGGAGGAGACGACCAAATAATTATGACGATGAAAAACTATCTATACGGCATTCTTGCCACCGCTTTACTGGCATTTACCGCATGCACCAAAGAGGAGCTGTCCGCCCCGGAGCCGGCTCCGGCACCGGACGTTCCGGCCGAATACCGTTCGGGGGAGGTGCTGGTGAAATTCGCACCTTACGTAAGCGACATCCTCGACCGGGAGGGCATCACCCGCAGCGGCGGCCCCGCGACCCGTTCGGGCATTCTCTCCGTCGATGAGATTCTGGACATCGTCGGCGGTTACGAGATCGAGCGCGTCTTCCCGGTGGACCCGCGCAACGAGGAGCGCACCCGCGAATCGGAACTGCACCTGTGGTACGTGGTCCGCTTCGGCGAGGAGTATACCGCCGCCGAGGTCGCCGAGAGATTCTCGGCGCTGGGCGAGGTGCAGCACGTCAGCGTCAACCGCACCATCCACCGCGCCTACAACGCCGGCAAAAAGGCGGCGCCCCTCTCCCGCAAGACGCTGGAAGCCATCCAGCAGCGTGCGACCCGGACGGGCGAAGCCTCGGCCTATCCTTTCGACGACGTACTGCTCCCGCAGCAGTGGCACCTCGTGAACCGCGGCAACATGTTCGGCGGGAAATCCATCGTGGACGCCGACGTGCAGTGCGAGCAGGCGTGGGAACTCTCGACGGGCGACGAGTCGATCGTCGTGGCCGTCCTCGACGAGGGCGTGATGATCGAGCACCCCGACCTGAAGAACAACATGTGGGTCAACGAGAACGAAATCTACCGCTCGCACAAGGACAACGACGGCAACGGCTATCAGGGCGACGTCTACGGCTACAACTTCGTCAAGAACACGGGCGTCATCTCGTGGGACGACGTCAGCGACACCGGCCACGGCACGCATGTGGCGGGCGTAATCGCCGCGCAGAACGACAACGGCATCGGCATCAGCTCGATCGCCGGAGGCCGGGGCAGCATCCCCGGCGTGAAGATCATGTCGTGCCAGATATTCTCCGGCGACGCCGCCGGCAACGCCCTCTCCACGGTCAAGGCCATCAAATACGCCGCCGACAACGGCGCCGTGGTCCTGCAGTGCAGCTGGGGCTACGTTTCGGGACTGGCCAACAGCTACGAATGGGGCGAGCCGGGCTTCAAGACACAGGAAGAGTGGGAGAAAAGCATGCCGCTCGAAAAGGAGGCGCTGGAGTACTTCATACATAACGCAGGCTCGCCCAACGGTCCGATCGAGGGCGGTCTGGCGATCTTCGCCGGCGGCAACGAAACCGCCCCCATGGCCGGATTCCCCGGCGCCGCCGACTTCTGCATCTCCGTCTCCGCAACGGCCGCCGACTACACCCCCGCCGTCTACACCAATTACGGTCCGGGCACCACCATAGCGGCTCCGGGCGGCGATCAGGACTACTATTACGAATACTTCGACGACGACCACAAGCGCGGCGAGATCGGTTGCGTCCTCTCGACGCTGCCCTACAACGTCAGCGAAAGCGGCTACGGATACATGGAGGGCACCTCGATGGCCTGCCCCCACGTTTCGGGCGTCGCGGCGCTGGGACTGTCGTACGCGGCAAAACTGCGCCGCCACTTCACGGCCGACGAATTCAAGGCCCTGCTTTATGAGACCACCACGCCGATCGACGACTACATGAGCGGCATGAAACTCTACTACCGCTACGTCGCCGACGTGGGTCTGAACCAGCCCATGCAGCTCAACAAATCCAACTACCGCGGAGAGATGGGCGTCGGTCAGGTGAACGCCGCCAAACTGCTCAACGCCGTTGCCGGCAACGGCACGCAGGTGTCGTTCCCCAACCTCTACATCAACCTCGGCGGCGAAGTGACGGCCATTCCGGCCAACTATTTCCTCGGCGGCGAGACGATGACCTATACGGTCTCGATCTCCGACACGACGGTCGCAACGGCCTCCGTCGAGGGCCGGAAACTGACGGTCAAGGGACTCAAGAGCGGCACGACCAAGGCCAGCATCACGTCGAGCGGCAACGAGACGCACACCTTCAACATCACGGTGCGCAAGGTCGCGAACGGCAACGGCTGGCTCTAAACCCGCAACGATGCGCAAAACAACGACGATAACACGCATGCTTCTCTGCTGCGGAGCGTTGTGGGCG
>ERZ780154.570-NODE-570-length-26176-cov-50.7379_pt1 | contig 26176 bp, 19 predicted proteins | sample MGYA00511568_ERZ780154 | MGnify/ENA primary metagenome ERZ780154 (study PRJEB29588, sample SAMEA2142525) | human gut metagenome | biome: human gut; feature: human-associated habitat; material: faeces | place: Denmark | collected 2008/2010 ...
GCCCTATCATCTTCATATGCCATCTTATTTTTTAGAGACATTTACTGAATATCCCGAAAATAAATGTATCAAAAGCCAGGGGTTACTGTTGGTTCTCCATTGGCTTTTGATACATTTTGTTGTCTTTGTTCACATCATTGTTCTTTCTCTTTAGTCATTATCACGTCCGAAGGAACAGAAAATCCTATCAGTTCTGTATATTCATCCGGTTCCTTTAGGGCTAATCCTAATTTTTCATCCAGATGCCAACGAATCTTATCGGGAGATAGTAGAAGTATTTCACCGCCTGCTATTCCTTCGCCGCCGAAGTGCTTTTTCCGTTGGTCGTAAAATAAAACTCCGACTCGATTAGGATCAATGTAGTCCAAACTGGTAGCATTGTTTGAAGCCCAAAAATAGAACTTGATGTGTTCGTCCCTTTTATCCAAATGACGTGAGGTAGAGGTTATATTTAAATAGTTTTCCACAACTTTTCCTTTTACGGATAGGAAATAGCCTCCAACGAGTCCATTTGTAATCATATATTCACTTTCAACATGTCCTTTCTTAAGAACTATTTTAAAAATAGTATCATTTGACTGATATACCCATGTCCCAGTATAAGCATCTAGATTTTTTGTTGGAGCAATTTCCTTTTGGGCAAAAATAACTGTGCTTATAAAAAGCAAACACAAAATAAATTCTATTCTTTTCATGACTTTTCTTTTTATTGGTTACATTCCATATTTATAGATTTCCCATTAGAAGCTAGTTCCTGAGCATTCCAAGTCGGATTACTTTCATCAATATTCGAACTAAACATCACTGACAGACCGGAGTTATTACGATCTAAGAATTTAAGCAATCCCCCGATGCATTCATCAACTCCTCCTCTGACTCCGGGAGTATCCACTTCATAATTCCATTTATCTAGAAGTTCACCATTTCTAACTTTAGTAGCAAAAGCATTGAAATCTACCGGAGAAGTTATCATGATACTCAGACATCCAAACGTTGAAACAATTCCATAAGTAAAATTCTCTGATTTCACATATCCCTGTTGGTATCGTATAGCTAAAGCCTTTAAATCTGCCCATGAAGTAATCATAGAGCCTGTAGGGTGGGAATGGTACCATTCCATGATTTCTTTTCCTGCTATTTGATCATTTGTGAATTTGGCACTTCCTGATTCTTGTACGTTCGGGAAAATAGTTTGCCCGTCTGAAGTCTGTATAAAGCCTTGCTCCACAGTATTGCCTGCAGAAAATGTTTTTCTATACACATCTTTTATACGCGATTTAAATGCTGCGTCCTGCGACAATGTTTTAGCACGTTTACAAGGAGTAGGAGGTGTTTCAGGAGGATTTGAAGAAGGATTATATCCACCACCTCCGCCATCCATTTCGTCATCATCCAATGAAACGCAAACTTCATGATACTCAGGATGTAAATACTTGTCGCAAATTACATCGATGCCGGGCAGCCCCAGTTCATGATCCCAAACGATATCATTATGACAATTCCGCTTTTCCATCCAGTCTATTTCCGTATTACATACGGATTGTCCTCTTCCTCTTTGCAAACTCATACGGTATCCTTCCTCTGTTCCCGAAGAAATGGAGGCTGTTATTTTCCCTGATTCATATTTCCAACCATTTACCAATCCATAATTGAAATTGTAGAATAAAACTTTTCCATCAAAATCAGCTTCACGATGTAAATAAGAATTGTTTTCAAAAGAGGTGGTATGCATCAAATAATCATAAGTACCTATGAATACCATGATGAAGTTGTAAATCTCACCTGTTTCTAGATTCTTCAATGTTACCATGCGTGCTACATTATATATTTTATCCAAATCATCTTGTAGTTCATATTTTTCTTTTGTCTCGTTATCCATAAAAAATGTACTACCGCTTGTCATTAGAGTCGTTTCAACTACCTCTAAATCTCCTTTTTTACTTTCTTTAGCCTTGTTCCAATTAGGCTTTGCTGGAATTCGCCCGTCAGCACTTAAGGATCTAACTGTAGTAGCTGAGGGATTGGTGGCATTATACCATTGTTCTGCTTTAGCAATGGTCAATTCTTTATTGCTGTCAAAAATAACTTCATCAGTTACATTGGAGGACCATTCATCTTGCCAACATGAATAAACTATCATACTGACAAAAACTAAAATGCCAACAATAGAAATTTTTCTTTTAAGTGTTTTTCGTTTCATAGTATCTATTTTTGATTTGTGGTTAGTATGGGTTGAGAATATTTGCAATAATATCAAAAAAAGTAACTTTACAAAACCCTTAAGTAAAAAGATAGTTATTAGAGAGCCTTTATTTAAAAGCCTTCGGCTTCGAAGCTATCTTTTTTTCGAAAGTATCTGTAATAAGCGTTAGTGCCCCATCTCCGGTAATATTACAAGCTGTTCCGAAACTGTCCTGTAATGCAAAAATCGTAAGTAGTAATGCCGTTCCGGCTTCATTAAAGTGAAGAACAGAGATGATTAGCCCTAAAGAGGCAAGTACTGTTCCCCCCGGTACTCCCGGTGCACCGATGGCGAATAATCCTAATAACAGGATGAATAAAGTAATTTGTAATATACTGGGCATACTTCCATAAAGCATTTGGGATACAGTGAGTACAAATACGGTTTCTGTCAGGATAGAGCCGCATAGGTGTATATTGGCGAATAAAGGTATCGTCACATCACTGATTTCTTTTCGAAGGATAGGGCTTTTGCGGGCACATTCCAACGCCACTCCCAGCGTAGCTGCTGAAGACATTGTACCTAATGCTGTGAGGTAAGCAGGACCATAGTATTTCAATACCTGCCAACTATTTTTTCTTGAGTAAACAGCTGCAATGAAATAAAGCAATGACAGCCAGATGAAATGACAAACAATAACAACTATCAATACGGAGAGGAATACCGGTAACTGCTTCGTAACAGCTCCCTGATAGCTAAGAATGCAGAAGTTAGCGGCAATAAATACGGGAAGTACGGGAAGCAGTACTCTTTTCACCAATTCAAGTACCATCTTTTGAAAAGTATCCAGTAGTTTTGATATTTCATCCGATTTAACCCAAGCAGTAGCAAGTCCTATCAAAGCTGCCAGTACAAGGGCCGTCATAACATTCATGACCGGTGGAATATCTATTTTTAGTAATTTTTCCGGCAATGCTTTCAGTGTATTGGCATCATCGGCTATATGCAGAAAAGGAATCACATTGTAACCTACGGCTGCTCCGAAAAAAGAGGCTCCGATAGATGATAGGTAGGCTATGCCGAAAGCGAATAAAAGCATCTTTGATGCATTGCTGCGCAAATGGGCAATAGAGGGGGCTATGAATCCCAGAATAATAAGGGGAACCAGGAAAAATATAATCTGTCCCGTGATGTGCTTTATACAGATAACGACTTCCAGCACTGCGTCATTAACAACAAAGCCTGCCAACAGTCCGATAATTACGGCAATAAGCAGTTGTACGATAGTATTACTTAGAAACTTTTTCATATATTTTTTTCAGTTAAACGATGAATATCCGGAAAAAGTTTGCTGTATAGGTATGTTATTTCATAGCTTGAACAAAGATAGAAAAATAAAATAGAATGCCGTATGAAAAATAGAAAAAGACGGGAAACATCACGCTCCCCGTCTTACAAAGTCTTTTTGCCTTATGCTAATACCTTAAATTAAGCGAAACATTTAGACTCTCTCTTATAAATAATCATTATTATTGGAATATGAATTAAAAGTTGTTTTTACCTGTATCCCACCATAGACGGGTACCGCCGTTGTCTGCACCACCAAGAGCCGTACACAGATTTTTATACTGCTCAGGATCTTTTTTGGCATCATCTTGTGAGAAGGGGAGGCGGCGAATCATGATGTCTGTATCAATTGTACCATTGCTGTTGTTGGTTTGTACTTTGAATAATTTCGGATATCCGGTACGGCGCTGTTCTGCCCATGCTTCCATGCCTTCTGGCCAGCAAGCAATCCATTTTTGAGTGATAATTTTTTCAAGTTGTTCTTCTTGATTAACTGCATCGTCAAAATTGGGAGTGGTGGTTATTAATGCTTTCATGTCTTTTCCGGGGCCTGCTGCGTAATTAATGTAATCTGTCGGTTTACCTTTACTTGTCAGATATAGGCTTGCATTTCCGGCTCCCCATTGGTTGAATGAAGTTTGGACACCGGTTTCATAACATTGCTTTGCGCTTTCGTTTTTCGGATTGATACCTCGTAAAGATGCTTCGGCACGTAAGAACCAAGTTTCTGCTGCTGTCAGAAGAACGGCGGGTGTGGATGCTGTGATTGTTTGGGTGTTGATAAAGGAATAGCTTTGGTAATAATTGGGGTCACCGTCCTTGGCATATACTCCTTGAGGTACTCCTAGATATTCCTCTGTATGCTCTGCCAATGTCGCCGGATTATAATATATACTGATGCGTGGATCTTTATAACCGTTTAGGACAGAAGCTATTGTTGCTCCCATATAGGTTTCTCCCCAACCGGCAACACCTGCTAACGGGTTTTGATACCCCTTACCGGAGATTTGTATGTTTTCATCAGAAGATTCTATGACACCATAAGAGTTTTCTAATGCTTTTCGGGCTTCACTGGTAGCAAGTGTCTTATTTACATTAGATACGCGCATAGCTAGACGAAGACGTAATGAATTGGCAAATTTTATCCATCTGCTGGCTGTAGGACAATTGCACATATTAATGCTTTTCACGCCATCTTCTTTGCCGCCTTCTTTCAAATAAGTATCCAATGCGTCTACAGCTTTATCCAGATCATCAAAGAATGCTTTATAAGCTTCTTCCTGGGTATCAACAGAGTTTGTTTCGTTTTTTCCGAATTTAGAATAGACAATAGGGCCATAAGTATCAGTTATACGGTGCATGGCTTCTACTTTTAAAATAAGGGTCGCACCATAAAAATGTTTGTATTTGGCTTCATCTTGTGTAATTAATGTTGATTTATGGGCTACTGGAAATATATAATTATAAGTATAATTCCACGCACTGGCTGTCCATCCGGCCTCTAATGCATATACTGTATTTTTATCGCTGAATTTGGAGGCAAAATCATGAAAATATCCTGAGAACATATCATGATTCAAGTTTTGGAATGTCTGCCAAGGCCAAGTGGTGCCTTCTCCCCAGTCGTAGTTAAAATAAATACCTTTTTGAATTGTCTCAAAGTTAGTAGTGTTTTTTTGGAAATCATATTCTTTTACAGTATCATCAAAACTACCGTTGATTTTATTGTCAGATTCGAATCCGTCTGTGCATGAGGCTAAACTCAGAAGGCTTCCCACGCATAAAATTGAAATATATTTTGAACTTTTCATAATGTCTTTGTTTTAAAATTAGAATGTAAATTTAACGTTGAAACCAATATTACGTGTAGTCGGCATGCCGAAAACATCAACGCCCTGCAGAGTATTACCTACTGATAAAGTTGCATCCGGGTCAAATGGAGCATCTTTGTACAAAAAGAATAAGTTACGTGCAACCAATGTGAGATCTAATCCTTTGATGAATTTGGTTTTGGCAAGGAGGGTTTCCGGGAATGAATAGCCTAGTGTCAATTCTCGTAAGCGTACATTCGTTGCATCATACATATAGTATTCTGAGATGCCGTTACGTCCTCCGACTGTACCATAGAAGTTAGGAACATCTTTGAATTGGATGCCTTCATATTCCACATAACCGCGATCACGGGATTCTCCGGATTCTTTGCTGACTCCCATTGCGTCAAGATGTGCTTGTGTCAATGACATGACATCTCCTCCGATACGTGCATCAATCAAGAAATACAAAGTAAATCCTTTGTAAGTAAAGGTATTGCTCCATCCTAATAAAGCATCAGGATTAGCATTGCCTAGTAAAGTATTGTTACCTGTTACTTTGATTGGATTTCCTGTCTCGTTTAATTTAATCTTACCATTTTCATCTCTTTCGAATCCGTTTCCATAAATATCTCCCAGTTTTCCACCTTCTTTTACCCACATGTCATAAGCCATGGAGAATCCTTCAGAACCGTAGCGGAATGATTTATAGTCCTTGTGTAAGGAAACAACTTTGTTTCTGTTCATGGACATGTTTACAGCGGTTTTCCAACGGAAATTTTCATTCATAAAAGGAGTACCCTCGAGTGTCAATTCGATACCAGTGTTACGAATTTTACCTGCATTGATATAACGGAACGCATAAAGTGAACCAGCCGGATTGGCTACTCTTAACAGTTGGTTCTTTGTATCTGTACGATACCATGTAAAGTCAATTCCGAAGCGATTATTGAAAAACTTCCATTCTGTACCGAATTCAATGGAAGTACTGATTTCCGGTTTCAAATCACCACGTTGTTCTATATCGTTTGTTTGGATACTTCCACCACATTGAATGATATCAGCTAAATTGGTGATGCCGATGGGAAGGTCATTGCCGACCTGTGCAAATGAACCACGGAATTTTGAAAAATTGATCCATTCCGGTAGTTTGATGCTGTTGCTCATAATCCAAGTCAAACCTACTGACGGATAGAAAAATCCATTTTTCATACTTTCTGTGTTTGCCAGGGTGGAAGACCAGTCATTACGTGCTGTAATATCTAAATAAATAGCATCTTTCCAACCCACTTGTGCTGTACCAAATAAAGATTGTATAGTACGTTTCGCATCAATTGTTTGGTTGATATATCCCTTTGAAGAGAATATAATATTGGAAACGGTAAATACATTAGGACGATATAAAGATGCTGTTTTGGAGTCGATCATTAAAGAATTGGCTTTGCTGACGTTAATGCTGGTTCCTAATGCGGCATTGATGGAAAAATCACTAAAGGTTTTGTTGAACATGGCCATGAAATCACCATATACTTGGAAGTTTTGTTCATCCGACCATACATAGCGTCCGTTAGGTAACCCTGTTTCATCATTTTTTCCGGCAATGTTTGCTGCTGTTGATGCATACATCTTGTTGTCAAACTTATCACTTACATAGTCTACATTCCCGCGTGCCTGGATACTTAACCAGTCAGTTGCTTTTATATTTGCACTGATAGAAGCTAATGCACGGTAACGTTTACTCTTGTTGGTCACACGATTTTTTATCCAGTACGGATTCTGATCCCATTCGCTGAATGAGCCGTCTTCATTTTTTGTATACCAATTCTGTAAGTTCATATTGCGGTCAGTATCGAAAACTTCAAAGTTTTCAGCGTAGGGAGCCAGATCGGCACCACGGGGAAAAGAATACAAGCCAACCAGCGGATTCAGATAATAACCACCTCCGGCAGGAGTATTACGGATAGTTTGTGTCATCAAACTGGCATTTCCGTCCAATTTTAAACGATCATTAAAGAAACTGGCTGTTTCACGGAAAGTAATATTGTGCTTTTGAAGCTTATTTGAGTCCACGATACCTGTCCCCCGGGTATTGGCATAAGAAAAGTAAGTTTGCATTTTGTCATTACCTGTTTGGAAGGTTAAAGAGTTGATGGCTGTAATACCATTGCCAAACCAATTACCTACGTTATCATAGTCTGTCAGATTTCCTTTGTCGCCCCAACTGCTGGTACCATCGGCAGTTTGTCCATAATTGTTTTGAAATTCCGGCAGGCTGACAGCATGGTCTACTGTCAGGTTAGAGGAGAATGTAACTCTTGACATACCGGCTTTCCCTGATTTTGTAGTAATTAAAATAACACCGTTGGCAGCTTGGGAGCCATAGAGAGCAGCGGCAGACGCACCTTTTAATATACTCATACTTTCAATATCATCAGGGTTCAAGTTGGAAACACCGTCACCAGAGTCATGGTTGACCCCGTCATTTTCACCTCCCATAACGGTGGCTGTTGATTCTGTTGTGATATTCAGCATAGGAACGCCATCTATGACATATAACGGTTGGTTGTTACCACTGGCGAATGCTGAACGTGCACCACGGATAGATACTTTTGCCGAACCTCCCAGACCGGATGAACTCTTTGTTATTTGCACACCGGCAGATTTACCGGCTAATGAATTGATCATATTAGCGTCTTTTACTTTATTCAGTTCGTCACCATTCAGTTGCTGAGTGGAATAAGTTAAAGAGGCTTCTTTCTTTTTAATACCCATAGCGGTTACTACAACAGTTTCCAGTTTCAATGCATCATCTTCCATTTTAATGGTAAAATTAGTCTTTCCGTTTACTGGAATTATGACTTTTTTATAACCGATATAAGATATAACCAGTTGTGCATCAGCCGGAACTTCTAACGTAAAGTTACCGTCAATATCGGTAATTGTACCGTTAGTAGTACCTTGTTGAATAATGTTTGCACCGATAATTGCTTCACCTTGCATATCAGTTATAGCACCTTTAACAGTGATTGTATTTTGCTGTTTTACTTCCTCACGGGCTATATTGCTTTCTTTTGTCAAAACAATGTTTTTACCTTCCATAACATAAGTGATACCAGTTCCGGAAAAAACTTCATCTAGAATTTCGGATACGGCTTTATTTTTTGCGTTGATTTTTACCTTGCGGCTTAGATCTACATTTTTCTTACTATAGACAAACAGGTAATTAGTTTGTGATTCGATGGCAGAAATCAATTGGGCTACCTTCATGATGTTGGTATCCAGACTGACTTTGGCGTTCTGAGAGTGTACATCCATACTGAATGCGCTGAATGCTGTGGTTAACAGAAGAATTAAGGTGATCTTCATAGTTCGTAATATTTGTTTAAAAGCTAAACTTTTTGGGCATAAGTACCCTTCCAAAGAAATTTTTCTCATATCTTTGTAATGTGTTAAGTTAATAAATTTGATTAAGGTCAATTGTTAGCTGTCGAATCGGGGAGTATGGGGGTACTTTCCGATTCTTTTTTCAAAGGTTTTTATGTAATCATAACAGTTCATTTTTTAAGGTTAAACTTCTATTGTGATTTTATTCTATGGTTATCTTGTTATGTTCGTTATCAATATTGTATTTAAACGGATGGTCTTTTTGTATAACTTTTAGTATATGCTCTATGCCGTCCAAATCTTTGAATTTACCAGTGCAGCGGTAGTTCTCTAAGATTTTAGGATTCTTCACTGTTATCTTATAATTATAATATAGAGCAATCTTGTCCAGTAACTCTTTAAACGGAACATCATCGAAATAATAAATGCCTTGCATCCATGCCAAAGCATTGTTACTGCTCATTTCGCCCGTTTTGTATTTGCCGTTTTCCATTGAGAAATACTTTCCTTTTGTCAGGCTGGTAATTGGCTTTTCTTCTTTTGCATTGTTGGTAAGCAAGTTGATGGAACCTTCTATCAGTCTGGCTATAAAGCTGTTTGAACCTTTATAGGAGCATACATCGAATTTTGTTCCGGTGACTTGCACCTTTATGTTTTCTGTCTGCACATAAAAAGGAATCTCCTTATTGTGTGCCACCTCGAAATAGGCTTCTCCGTCTAACGTGACTTTACGGTCTTTTTTACCGAAGTTTTCATCATAAGTTAGTGTGGTTTGGGAATTCAACCATACTATAGAACCGTCAGGAAGATCCATCTGTGCACGTTGACCTGCTGGAATACGGATGGTTTGTGACAATTGTTGTTTAGGTTTATGCATATGTGGCAAATCCATTACAAAAACAATAGCCAGCATGGCGGCAATGGCAATCAGTGGGTACAGGTACAGATGCCCTTTCGGTTTCCGTTGTATGTTCGAACCGTCAGAAAAAAGGGTGACATCAAACAGCATTCGCTCTTTTAGAAAGTGTTCCTTGTTTTCTACACTGCTTTCTACCCATTCCACAATCTGGTTTTCCTCTTTTTCGGTGGTTTCTCCTCTGAAATATTTATGTAGCAATTCGGTTTTCATTCTTTCTGCATTTTGTATATAGAACAGGATAGCTGGAAACAACCCTAGTGGAAAAATGATTTTTTTTTCGATTTTCTCAAAAAAAGTGCTTTTTATCCTCTTTTTTCATTTCAAGTAAAATTATTACCCCCCTGACACACTGCTAATAAAAAATATTAGTAACTTTGCAACACCCAAAATAAGCGAGATTGTATTTATACACTATAAACAAAAATAAGAGATTATGATGACAATTGACAAATTCAACTTTGCCGGTAAAAAGGCAATTGTCCGTGTGGACTTCAATGTACCTTTGGACGAAAATGGTAAAATTACTGATGATACTCGTATCCGTGGTGCTCTTCCTACACTGAAAAAAGTGTTGGCTGATGGTGGCAGCTTGATTATCATGTCACACATGGGTAAACCCAAAGGTAAGGTAAATGCTAAATATTCATTGAGCCAGATTGTCGATGCTGTTTCTGAAAAATTAGGTGTACCTGTTCAATTTGCTCCTGATTGTGCGAAAGCCGGTGATGCTGCAGCTGCTTTGAAACCGGGTGAAGTCCTGTTGTTGGAAAATTTGCGTTTCTATCCTGAAGAAGAAGGAAAGCCTGTTGGCATTGACAAAGAAGATCCTGCATACGAAGATGCCAAGAAAGCGATGAAGGCTTCTCAGAAAGAATTTGCCAAGACTTTGGCTTCTTATGCTGATTGCTATATCAATGACGCATTCGGTACTGCTCACCGTAAACATGCTTCTACAGCCGTTATCGCTGACTATTTCGATGCGGACAACAAGATGTTGGGTTATTTGATGGAAAAAGAAGTTCAAGCTGTTGATAATATCCTGAAAGATATCAAGCGCCCGTTCACTGCTATTATGGGTGGTTCCAAGGTGTCTACTAAGATTGGTATCATTGAAAACCTGATGGATAAAGTGGATAACTTGATTCTTTGCGGTGGTATGACTTATACTTTTGCAAAAGCTCAAGGTGGAAAGATTGGTAATTCTATCGTAGAAGATGACAAATTGGATTTGGCTCTTGATATCATTGCTAAGGCTAAAGCTAAAGGTGTGAATTTGGTATTGGGCTCTGATTGTGTGGCTGCTGATGCATTCTCTAACGATGCTCATACTCAGGTTGTTCCTGCAAATAATATTCCTGACGGATGGGAAGGTTTGGATGCAGGTCCTGAAACTCAGAAAGCATTTGCTGCTGCTATTGAAGATGCCAAGACTATTCTGTGGAACGGTCCTGCCGGTGTTTTTGAATTCGATAACTTTACTGCCGGTTCACGTGCTATCGCTGAAGCTATCGCAAAAGCAACTAAGAACGGTGCATTCTCATTGATCGGTGGTGGTGACTCTGTAGCTTGTATCAACAAGTTCGGCATGGCTGACCAGGTTTCTTATATCTCTACCGGTGGCGGTGCTTTGTTGGAAGCAATTGAAGGAAAAATTCTTCCGGGTGTTGCAGCTATCAAAGGTGAATAATTAATTTTCTGCTATATATAAAAAAGGCAGCCTTTTCGAAAGCTGCCTTTTTTATATTCTTTATTTTGTACTTTTCAGAACATGAACAAAACTGTTGCTACCAGTCTGTTGTTTGAAACAGAATGAGTATCAATAATTTTTCCGTTAGAACTTTTCATGGAACCATACCATGCGGAAGTAAGATTGTATTCAACTCCCAATTTCCAGTGAGGCACATTATAGGTTAGTTCTGCGCTGGTGCTTACCAATTGGTCTACATTGGTTCCTGTACCATACATTTTACTTATTTCGTCACTCGTTCCTAAATTTTTCATATAACCTAAAAAAACAGCCGGTTTCCATTTCTTACCGTATGCAATGTTTAGCCATGAACTAGAATTCCGGTTGGGGGAATACTCTTGTTCTCCCGTACGGGCATCAGTGGATTTTACACCGTATCCGCCCAGCATGGATACTTGTGTAAGATTGGAACCCAAAATACTTTTTGCTGCCACATACCATAGGGGAGAAGTATATTTCATGTGAACTTCGTAAGACAGGGCAGTGACACGTTCATCCACTTTGTAAACTTCATCTTCTACTACCGATTGAGTACGAGGTTTTAATGAAATCATTTCAATGCCTGCTCCCACTAGCCAGTTGCTTCTTTTGTAATCTGCACCAATATAGATTTCGGGTATACAACTTTCTTTTATGTATTTCTGGCTTTTCCCATCAGGACCTTGAGACAGGTATTGGGATTGCCAAATAGCCGCGCCTGTCAGTTGTATATCACCAGCTTTGTAGCGGAATCGTATTTGTGGGGCACGGCTGAACGGTTGGAAAGGAGCTCCCATATTCAGATTCAGAATTTGTGGAGCAACGTCACCATATAACGGATGCCAGGTTTGTCCCAACAGTAAAGACGGTTTTCCCCAATCAAGGTTTAAATAGGCATGGCGCAGACGTACAGTGGAGAAGGTTGTTCCTGATCCGCGGAAGTCCATTTCTACTTTTGCGGAGGTTTTTGCTCTTCCCAACCTGGGACCTTGCACATCTATTCCCAAACGGGTATATAAAGTATAAAAGCTTCCATTAGCTGTCGCATTCAGGTCTTTACCTGTTGCATCGTACACTTTATCTTTAGGATACATATAGAAAAGCCCGTCAACAGTTTCTTCATTGGCACGACTATTATAATAGAAGTCGATGCGGATTTGTCCGTAGAACTTGTAATTGAAATCTTTGTCTTGAGCAAAACTTTTTGCCGATAGCAGTAAAAATGTGAATAAAAATAAATATTTTCTCATATTTTAAAGGGTTATTATAAACAGTCGGCAAAATTACATAATTTATTTGAAAATCGCACGTGTGTCTTGGTAAAAGAATTATGCGCCTCTACATATAAAGTCTGCACCGATACAAATTATTTTTGTTGCCTCATTCAAGGCAACATTTGAATCTTGTCGTATTCTTCATCAGTTACGGGTTCTAACCATTCATTGGATGTGTTTTCTCCGGAAAGTTCGAATGCAAGGTGGGCGAACCAGCTGTTGGCGGCTGCACCGTGCCAATGTTTTACGTTGGCAGGGATATGGATCACTGTGCCGGGAAGAATCTCAACGGCTGCTTTACCTTCCTCTTGATACCAGCCACGGCCGGCTATGCCGATAAGCATTTGTCCGCCACCTTGAGTTGCATGGTGGATGTGCCAGTTGTTACGGCAGCGGGTTCAAAGGTGACATTGGAAATGCTTGCCTGTTCACGAGAGATAGGGGCGAGGTAACTGTTACCAGTGAAATATTGTGCATAAGCGGTGTTTGGTTCTCCGATAGGAAAAATCATTTCGCGTTGGAACGTTGTTTTTTCATCTTTATCTTTACAAGAGATTTCTTCATTCCATACTTCTTTGGCAAGACGGAATGCCGCCCATGCTTTCGGCCATCCTGCATAGAAGCCGATTTGAGTGATGATCTCTGCAATTTCCGTACGCGTAATACCGTTGTTTTTGGCTGATTGGAGATGGAATGTAAGCGAACTGTCCGTTATTCCTTGACTGATGAGTGAGGTGATTGTGACTAAACTGCGGTCACGAAGACCGAGTTGCTCGGTGCGGCTCCACACTTCTCCAAAAAGAATGTCGTCATTAAGTTCCGCGAATTTAGGAGCGAATGTTCCTAATTGGTCGCGTCCTGCTGTCTGTTTGATCTTTTTTTGTGCCATACTGGTTGTTGTTAAAATACTGAATATTAAAAGTAAAATGACTTTGTTCATAGCGTTCATATTTTAAGTTTTTCAATATAAATTCTATGTACAAAAGTATGGAGTTGAAAAAAATAAGATTGTACCCGGATTACAGATTTTTATACCATTTTTCCTGTTTGGTTTGTTGTGCTTTTTAAAATGAAATTCCATTGTCATCCGGCTAAGTTTTCAATTAGGAAATAGAAAACAAGGTTTTGAGCCGGATTACAATGGAATTCAATTCTTCTTATATAAATAGGTAATTAATAGATTTCTATTTCATCCAAAGCTATTGTGCTGGGTACCTCGCTTTTATCATGTGGGCTATAGCAATCAATACCATTGCGTATTTTACCTCCGCTTGTAAATTCTATTTTTACCTTCACCGCTTCTTGTGCCGGAAATTCTATTTCTTCATCAAAACCTCTGAACGTATTTTCTTTGATATCGTAAGTGAATTCTTTTTCGGCTACTTTCTCGAATTTGTTGTCTAAAGAGGAAACATAGACTACAGCTTTGCTCACCGGCAATATTCCACCTGCTGCATTATACAATGTACCGAATCTGATTTTACGGATAGTGGCTTTCTCAAAGTCTACTATAAAAGTAACTTTGTCATTATTGTCTGGGCTGATACCTACCCACGGGGTGGAGGAGGCATTATTTCCACGTTTTCCATTGGTCAGTCCTAAAGTCACAGTGTCTGCGCCCAATATATCATTTTCTCCTAAAATATCACCTTTCATACCTTTGGGTTCGGGCATGATTTCATATTTTTTTCCACTGATTAAATTCTTGTAAAGCTGTTTATGAGTAACCTTACCGATTTGTTTGCCGTTAACGAAAGCAGCGGCTTTCAAGTCGTATGTGCCGTCCAATGGGAATGGATGATTGTATAAGTTGGCATGTATGGATGGTTGCTCACCATGAGTCGTATAATAGATTTGTGCTCCCGGATAGAATGTTTCCAGCTCTACATTCAGTACACCTTCTTGGGTGGCACGGGTGTTGATATTTACATCAAAGAAGTTGAGGCAAGGTTTTACGCCCATTGCTTCCAGACGTTGGAAGTCTTCAACCATGCGGTTGCAGAATGAAGTAAAATTCTTTTTCTTCATCGGAGTCCAGCCGGTTTCGGATATAGCGATCAGGCGTGGGAAGATTTGATAATCACGGTTATCCTCAGTTGGCATATATTCTGCCCAGCAATTGGCCTGTACACCAATGATGTGCTGTTTTACCAAACTGTCTGCATCAGCCGGTACAGGATTATAGCTGTATGTCTTTTTCAGTGTGTTGTATCCACCGATAGTAACAGGGGCTATTTCCGGTTCTTCCTGGTAATGGTCAAGGTAAGCGTAAGGATTAGGAGTCATAATAGCATCATGTCCGGCTTTGGCTGCGGTCATTCCGCCTTCCACACCACGCCATGACATCACTGTGGCGTTGGGGGCAAGCCCTCCTTCCAGTATTTCATCCCAACCGATGATATTACGTCCTTTGCTGTTCAGGTATTTTTCCACACGGCTTACGATATAACTTTGTAATTTCTCTTCTTTCGTATGCTTTCTTCCGTCTACGGGATTGGGAGTGATGTCATTTTCCAATCCCAGTTCACGTATCAGTTTTTGACAATGTTCACATTGTTCCCAAGCTGTTTTAGGACATTCATCACCACCTATATGTATATAAGAGCTTGGGAATAATTCCACCACTTCGTCCATGACTCCTTCCATAAACTGGAAGAAGGTGTCGGTAGGGCAGAATACTTGGTCAAACACACCCCATAATTTACAAACTTCGTAGGTGCTGTCCGGAGTGCAGGACAATTCAGGGTAGGAAGCGATAGCGGCCAAGGCATGTCCAGGTAACTCTATCTCCGGAATGACAGTGATATATTTGCTTTGAGCGTATGCAACGACTTCTTTTATTTCGTCTTGTGTGTAAAAACCTCCGTGGGGCTTTCCGTCATATTTGAATGGGTAATGGGTATAGAAATAATCCACCATGGTTTCTGAACGTTGAGAGCCGATCTCAGTCAGTTTGGGGTATTTTTTGATTTCAATTCTCCAGCCTTGGTCGTCTGTAAGGTGCCAGTGGAAGGTGTTCATTTTATGTGCAGCCAATACATCTATGAATTTTTTGATATAATCTATAGATGCGAAATGGCGGCATACATCCAGCATGGCTCCGCGATAGCGGAATGTCGGGGCGTCTTCTATTTCAACGCAAGGTACACTCCATTCGGCATTACGTGCTCTTTCTTTGCAATAGACATCCACCGGCAACAGTTGATACAGGGTCTGTAATCCATAGTAAAAGCCGTTAGGCGCCGATGCGGTAATTTTTATCAGTTGAGGGGTGACCGATAACTTGTAGGCTTCTTTTTCCATCCCCGGAATGCTGTCAAAAACAATGGAGGGTACATTTTCATGTAACTCGTCAGTCGGTTTCAGCTTGAGACCGGCTATATCCAGGAGAGTGGTTGACAGGCCGGAAGCAATGTGTTTCACTTCTTGTGAGGCGTTAACGACGATAGGAACATCACTGTTCAGGTAAAAACGTCCCTGCTGCTCGCTCATGGTAACAGGCAATGGAACTACATTGTACTCATTGATTACTTCTTTCATTTGGCATCCACACATTAATAACCCAACGAAAAATACTGGCAGACTCTTTTTCTTCATAATAAATCTGTGTTAAGTTTTTAAATAAAGGGGGGTATAGAAATTCTTTTTGGACAAAAATAGCAATAAAAACGGAATAAACATGTTTTTCAGAGAGATTAATATGTTTACAATATAAAAATATTTTTCACAGATTTGTTTCTTTATTGCTAATAGAATGCTATCTTTGTCCGAGTTAACCAATTTATTAATCTAACACGCATGACAGCAAATACCCCCAAACGGTTGCTTGCTCTTGACATATTGAGAGGCATCACTATTGCAGGCATGATTCTTGTAAATAACCCCGGTTCATGGGGGTATGTGTATACTCCGTTGGAGCATGCCGCCTTTAACGGGTTAACCCCTACCGATCTCGTTTTTCCTTTTTTTATGTTCATTATGGGAATATCCACTTATATTTCTTTGCGGAAATATAATTTTACTTATTCTCATGCTACATTACGGAAGATTGTGAAACGTACAGTCGTTATTTTTTGTATCGGTCTGTTTTTGAATCTTCTGGCCAAATCGGTTTTTACACATCATCTGAATTTTGAAGAGTTGCGTTATTTAGGAGTCATGCAACGGCTTGCTATAGGATACGGTGTGACTAGTCTGGTTGCTATAACGGTGAAGCATAAATATTTTCCCGCTATCATTTTGGTAACTTTGGCCGTCTATTTTCTTTTATTGGCTATGGGAGACGGCTTTAACTTGTCGGCCACTAATATAGTGGCCCGTTTTGATGTATGGGCATTGGGTACATCCCACATGTACCATGATGGTGGAATGGCGTTTGATCCGGAAGGACTATTGAGTACGCTTCCTGCGGTGTGCCATGTAATGGTAGGGTTTTATTGTGGAAAGTTATTGTTTTCTGCTAAAGATAATGACGAGAAGATACAACGATTGTTTTTGGTGGGTACTATTCTCACATTTGCTGGCTTTTTGTTAAGTTACGGCTGCCCTATCAATAAGAAAGTGTGGTCGCCTACTTTTGTCATTACAACCTGCGGATTGGCATCCAGCTTTTTGGCTCTGCTTATCTGGATCATTGATATAAAAGGCTATCAAGGTTGGTGCGTTTTTTTCCGGTCGTTCGGAGTGAACCCTTTGTTTATCTATGTGTTTGCGGAAATAATGGGGATTCTATTGGGCGCTACGGGGGCAAGTGTCTTTATTTATGAAAAGGTACTGGTTCCGGTGTTGGGAAATTATCCCGGTTCATTAGCCTATGCTTTGTTGTATGTATTATTTTGTTGGAGTATTGTTCATATTTTATACAAGAAAGGTATTTATGTCAAGATCTAAAAACGGAAACAGAAAATTAGTTAAATGAAAGAGACGAAGAATGTTTTTATGTCAGAACTGACGGAGGTGTTTAGCAAACGTCAGCAACAGTTTGTTCAGTTTGCTTACTCGTATGTCAGGAACAGGGAAGAGGCTGAGGATATTGTAATGGGGGCTTTTACTAATGTATGGGAGCACCGGAATGAGTTACAGGAGGATACCAATATTTCTGCGTTGCTGTTGACTGCCATAAAAAATCGTTCATTGAATCATTTGCAACACTTGGAGGTACGTATGCGTGCCGAGCAGCATATAGGAGATATGCGGCAGAAAGAACTGGCTTTGCGTATCTCGACTTTGGAGGCTTGTGATCCCGATAAATTGTTTTGTGATGAGATTCAAGCTTTGGTGCAGGAAGCCATTAGTGAATTGCCTCCTACAAGTAGGGAGGTGTTTATTTTGAGCCGGATGAAAAATTTACCGAACAAGGAAATTGCTTTGCGGCTGGATATTTCTGTAAAGACTGTAGAATTTCATATCACCCGGTCGCTGAAACAGTTGCGGGTGCAGCTGAAGGATTATCAGTTTCTTTGGAGTTTTTTATAAAACAAGACCATGCCTCAGTTATTTGGACATGGTCTTGTTCTTATTTCATATACAGGAATCAGAAACTATAATCTGCACTTAAACCGAACACTTTGTTGGTACGGCTATATACATTTGTTCCGGGTAGTCCGGTTCCGTTATAGTTGGTTGATTTTTTTGTATAATCCTCATAATTAGTCCACATATAACCAACATTTAAATTGAGGTGTTTGTTCATCTTTATTTTGGCTCCGACTCCCAAAGAGTAAGAATCACAAGAAAAACTGGTATCTGATTGATAGTTATCTGATAGTCCGTAGTCAGTGATTTGTCCACCACAGCTGAGGGTTAGTTGCTTGGTTACATCAAATTCAATACCTGCCAAGTATTCATTGGTTCCTTTAGTCAGATATTTTTGTTTGCCGTTTGCCATACCTGCATTTTTGTCATCATAAAAATGATATTCTACAGAAGCGCGAAGTACCGGAAGGAATTCGTAGGCGGCTGCGATAGAGAGCATGGCTGGGATGTCATTGGGGGTGTTTACACCGTGTTTGTAAGGAGCTATCATTGCTTCACCTTCAGGAGTCCGGGGATATTCTATATTCTTTGTATTGTTTTCGATATTCAAGTTGGTCTTGAATTCATATTTGGCACCAATGTTCAGTTTACCCAGTTTAGCATTTACACCGATAACAGGAGTAAGTCCCCAGCCGGTTTGGTCACAGTCTAGAGCAAGAGGCAACAGGTTTGTGTCTGTTCCTTTTACAATAGCGTTCAGAAAGCCTTTGTAGCCACCGGTAAAGTAGTTCATTCTACCTCCACCGAATACGGAAAGCCATTCGGTAGCTTTATAGGATAATCCCAGCTGCAAAGAATAAATATATTGTTTACCGTCCATGGCACTTGTAATATCATACATATCAGGAGTTATAATCGTAGGTTTTTCTGCTTTTAAACCTTCTTGAAAAATACCTGCCATAGCTGAGGCGTCGAACATAGGCAGTCCGTCATCAAAAGACGCCTTTCCACCTCCGGCAGTGATGGCGAAGAATCCTGAAATTGTCCACTCACCTTTTTTATATGCGGCGAAGAGGCTGGGGATAACCGGTGCGGCGGCTGTTCCTTCGTAATATTTTTCAAAAGGCTTGTCTGCAACAGTAGGACCTGTGGCGTTAACGCCATTGTATGTCATAAAACTGGCATCAATATTTCTAGTCTGATAAGCGCTCTGAATGCTCAATCCTACATGGAATCCGTCTTTGGGCAAGAAAGCCAGGCCGGCAGGATTAGATAAAGCACCGTCTATTTCTGTTGTAGCACCACGAGATAGCATACGGAGAAAAGCTGCATGTTGATTTGTATTGGTTAAAATACCTCCTGCGAAAGTTGAATTTGAAACGATTAGTGTCGCTGCACTAATTAATAATAGTTTCTTCATTTATTACTTGATTTTTTGTTTGCGGGCGCAAAGGTAGGATAAAATAACACACGGGCAAACCTTTTGTGCAATTATTTGTGTTGTCTATTGAAAAAATCAACTGTTTCAACAGAAACTATTTGCCTGGATGCTGAATATCCTTTTTTTATTTGTGTGATTGATTGGTAGGAACTGGGGAATGAGGGAGCGTGCTGATGCTTTTGTGATATATTTGTTCCGGCACGCCTGTCCGCTAAGTAAATTCCTGGTCTGTTTACGGTTTCTTCACTCCATTCAGAACACCGGATTGAAAAGAATGTAGTATCTTTGCAACTCTTTTACTCAATGCAAAAAAATATATGTATACCAACAAAGAAATATGGAACGTAAGTTATCCGATTTTTCTCGGATTATTGGCGCAAAACATTATCAATGTGACAGATACTGCTTTCCTGGGCAGGGTAGGAGAAGTCGAGTTGGGAGCTTCCGCCATGGGTGGATTGTTTTATATCTGTGTCTTCACTATTGCTTTCGGTTTTAGTGTCGGTTCACAAATCTTGATTGCTCGTCGTAATGGAGAAGGACGTTACAAAGATGTGGGTCCCGTAATGATACAGGGAGGGACATTTTTGCTGGGATTGGCGGTGCTCATGTTTGGGCTGACACATCTTTTGGCCCCATCCATTGTCCGCTTGCTCATTTCATCTGATTCCATTTTTGATGCTACCATGGAATTTCTCAACTGGCGTATTTGGGGCTTTTTCTTCGCCTTTGTCAACGTGATGTTCCGTGCGCTGTATATTGGTATTACACGTACTAAGGTGCTGACAATGAATGCAGTGGTCATGGCATTGGTGAATGTGCTGTTGGACTATATTTTGATTTTCGGTAAGTTTGGAATGCCGGAGATGGGGATTAAAGGAGCAGCTGTCGCTTCGGTGATGGCTGAAGCCGCTTCATTGGCTTTTTTCTTGATTTATACCTACGCAAAGGTGGATTTTAAGAAATTCGGCTTGAATCACTGGCAGAAGATTGACTTTTCTTTATTGGGAAAAATTCTGAGTATTTCGTGTTTTACCATGGTACAATATTTTTTGGCCATGGCTACTTGGTTTGTCTTTTTCATCGCGATAGAACGGTTGGGTCAACGCGAGCTGGCGATTGCCAATATCGTGCGTAGTATCTATATTGTGATGCTCATTCCGGTTCAGGCATTGTCTACTACTACCAATTCATTGGTCAGCAATCTGATTGGTGCGGGGGGGATAACCCATGTCATGCGTTTGATTTGGCGTATAGCCCGGATGTCGTTTCTCATTATGGTGGTCTGTGTGGCGGTGGTGGTGCTTTTTCCTCATGCCATGCTTTCGGTCTACACCAATGAACCGGCGTTGCTGGTAGAGTCTGTGCCTTCGTTGTATGTCATTGCCGGAGCGATGATTATCGCATCAGTGGCGAATATCTATTTCAATGCCATTTCGGGAACTGGAAATACGCAGGCTGCTCTGATACTTGAAATGGGGACTTTGGTATTCTATGCCCTTTACATTCTATGGATAGGCATGGTGGTGAAAGCACCGGTTTCTGTTTGTTTTTCTATAGAGGTGGTGTACTATAGTTTATTACTGCTTAGCAGCATTATTTATTTGAAAAAAGCAAAATGGCAGAATAAAAAGATATAAGGTTCATAAGTTTTTTGTATTTTTGCACCCTGTTGTTATTCTGAAGGTTAGTGAAGAAGGACAGGCAATCATAATTTGTAATTTATAATTAAAGATATATGTTCGATAATTTAAGTGAGAGACTGGAACGGTCTTTTAAGATTCTGAAAGGTGAGGGAAAAATCACCGAGATTAATGTAGCGGAAACATTGAAGGATGTGCGTAAAGCTTTGTTGGATGCTGACGTGAACTATAAGGTCGCCAAAGGCTTTACTGATACTGTAAAAGAAAAAGCTTTGGGGCAGAATGTGCTTACGGCTGTGAAGCCCAGCCAGTTGATGGTAAAGATTGTACATGATGAACTGACTGCATTGATGGGCGGTGAGACTGCCGAATTGGTGTTGGAAGGTCGTCCGGCGGTTATCCTGATGTCAGGTCTGCAAGGTTCCGGTAAGACTACTTTCTCCGGTAAACTGGCCCGTATGCTGAAAACCAAGAAGAACCGTAAGCCGCTGTTGGTGGCTTGTGACGTTTATCGTCCCGCTGCTATCGAACAGTTAAGAGTATTGGGAGAACAAATCGAGGTTCCTGTATATAGTGAATTGGACAGCAAGAATCCGGTGCAGATTGCATTGAACGCTATTCATGAAGCAAAAGCGAAAGGTTATGATTTGGTCATTGTCGATACAGCCGGTCGTCTGGCTATCGACGAACAGATGATGAATGAGATTGAGGCGATTAAGAAAGCGGTCAATCCGGATGAAACATTGTTCGTTGTCGATTCAATGACCGGTCAGGATGCGGTGAACACAGCCCGTGAATTTAATGAACGTCTGGACTTTAACGGTGTTGTGCTGACCAAGTTGGATGGTGATACCCGTGGCGGTGCCGCTCTTTCTATTCGTACCGTTGTGAATAAGCCTATCAAGTTTGTGGGTACCGGCGAAAAGTTGGATGCTATCGACCAGTTCCATCCTGCACGTATGGCAGACCGTATTCTCGGCATGGGTGATATCGTGTCTTTGGTAGAACGTGCGCAGGAGCAATATGACGAGGAAGAGGCAAAGCGCCTTCAGAAAAAGATTGCCAAAAACCAGTTCGACTTCAATGACTTTTTGAGCCAGATTCATCAGATAAAGAAGATGGGTAACCTGAAAGAGTTGGCTTCCATGATTCCGGGTGTGGGTAAAGCGATTAAAGACATTGATATCGATGATAATGCATTCAAGAGCATTGAGGCGATTATTTATTCCATGACTCCGCAGGAACGTACAAATCCCGAAATCCTGAACGGAACACGTCGTACGCGTATAGCCAAAGGCAGTGGAACCAGCATTCAGGAGGTAAACCGTCTGCTGAAGCAGTTTGACCAGACCCGCAAGATGATGAAGATGGTGACCGGCAGCAAGATGGGTAAGATGATGCCGAAACTTAAAAAGTAAGGTTTAAATAAACAGGTAGGGAGAAAGTGCGGAACTTTCTCCTTTTTTTATTATGCAACGTGGCTGATTTATGCTACATTTGTTGCTCAATGGATTATTTATAAATAAATAGTATGCAACTAATTGATGGAAAAGCTATTTCGGAACTGGTGAAGCAGGAGATTGCTGCGGAAGTTGCCGGAATCGTGGCTAAAGGTGGCAAGCGTCCCCATTTAGCTGCAATCCTCGTTGGACACGACGGGGGAAGTGAGACATACGTGGCGGCTAAAGTAAAGGCCTGTGAAGTATGTGGTTTCAAATCCAGTCTGATCCGTTATGAAGCAGATGTGACGGAAGAAGAATTACTGGCAAAGGTCAGAGAACTGAATGAGGATGCTGACGTGGATGGTTTTATCGTACAACTTCCCTTACCGAAGCATATTTCCGAGCAGAAAGTGATTGAAACCATTGACTATCGGAAAGATGTGGATGGTTTTCACCCTATCAATGTAGGTCGTATGTCCATTGGTCTTCCTTGCTATGTATCTGCTACTCCTAATGGTATTCTGGAATTGCTGAAGCGTTACCATATTGAAACACAGGGAAAGAAGTGTGTAGTATTGGGCCGTAGCAATATTGTGGGTAAGCCTATGGCGAGCCTGATGATGCAGAAAGCTTATCCGGGTGATGCCACTGTAACTGTTTGTCACAGCCGCAGCAAGGATTTGGTAAAAGAATGTCAGGAAGCTGACATTATCATTGCTGCACTGGGTCAGCCGAATTTTGTGAAGGCTGAGATGGTGAAAGAAGGTGCGGTGGTTATTGACGTGGGTACTACCCGTGTGCCGGATGCCACAAAGAAATCCGGATTCAAACTGACCGGAGATGTGAAATTTGATGAAGTGGCTCCCAAATGTTCTTATATCACTCCTGTTCCGGGTGGTGTGGGACCTATGACTATTGTATCTTTAATGAAGAATACGTTGCTGGCTGGAAAAAAGGCCATTTACAAATAAGTGCCACACGCTTTGCGAAGCTTGCTGGATAAAAAAGAATGTGTCAAAAGTTTGGTAATGCTTACAAGATAAGCTGACCTGCTTTTGACACACTTGTTTTCATGAACAAAAGTTATGCCTGTTTTTCGGACTTACCTGTAAAATCATAAGGAAGGATTTTCGCTCTTAAAAGATTATTTTGTTCTTCGGAGTAATCATACTTTCGGGAGTGTCCTTGATGTATCGGTCTTTCTCGCTGGGAAGTTCGGGACATTTATGCCCTCATGCCCTCACTGCATGTATAATAGGTTTATTATAAAAGATTTAGATGGTGAGGGCAAAAAATATTGCTCTCACTTATGCTCTTATGCCCTCACTGTATTGTGAAGCTGAATTTTGCATAAAATGCTTGAATACAGTTATATATATACTTTTTATAGGCTATTCCGTTTTGATGTAAAGTAGGCTATTTTTAGGTTTTTTTTGTAAGAAGTGCGCATGGAGGATTTGTACCTTTATGGAATATGGCGGATTCCGGCTGTGGTAAAAAAGATCAGGTCATTTTTAAAAAAGATGACGAGCTTTTTTTAAAAGGCCGCCGTCTTTTTTAAAAACGTCTTGGTCTTTTTTTTAAATGTCCTTGTCTTTTGGACTGGCGGTTGGCATGCTTGCTGACGTGGTTTCTGTTGGGGTCATTGTTATCAATAAGGCATGTGTGTGATATATAAAGATTTGTTGCAAATGCTTGTAGATCCTCTTTCTAATTTTTTATTTGTATTATTCGCTTGAAAAAAACGATGGTACTGCTGTTTCAGAACGGGTGCAGGTTAGTGAAGCCTGTTGGCACAGTTCGGGGTTGCTCCTACGGAATTCAAGCGTATGAAAACTGTAAATTAGTGTAGAACTTTGTTCTTTACGAATTTTTTCCTATCTTGTACCCTTTAATGTTAGAATAGATGAAACAGATCTTCATTCTTTTTTTGCTATGGTTTGGTTTGTCGCTATCGGCGCAAGATCAGATCTCTTTGTTGTTTGTCGGTGATTTGATGCAACATCAGGCTCAAATTGATGCAGCCAGGCAAGGAGACGGGTATAATTATAATGATTGCTTCCGTCATGTGAAGAAAGAAATAAGTGAGGCGGATATGGCTATAGGGAACTTAGAGGTGACATTGGGAGGAAAGCCTTATAGAGGGTATCCGGCGTTCAGTGCTCCGGATGAATATCTTCATGCTATAAAGGAAGCCGGATTTGATGTATTGCTGACCGCTAACAATCATTGTCTGGATAAGGGGAAGTTGGGGTTGGAACGTACTATTCTGATGTTGGATTCTTTGAAAATACATCATGCTGGAACCTATAGGAACCCGGAAGAACGTCATAAGAACTACCCGTTATTGATTGAGAAGAATGGTTTTAGAATTGTATTGTTGAACTATACTTATGGAACGAATGGCTTGAAGACTGATGCTCCGAATGTGGTGAATTATATTAATCGGGAACAAATAAAAAAAGATATTCTTGATGCACGCAGAAAACTTCCTGATGTTATTATAGCCTGTATGCATTGGGGAGTGGAATATTGTTCGTTCCCTGAACGATCGGAGTGTGAATTGGCTAACTGGTTGATTGAACAAGGAGTTGATCATGTAATAGGTTCGCATCCGCATGTACTCCAGCCTATGGAAATTGTAAAAGACCCCCGGACTCCTGCCCGGCATGTCATTGTTTATTCATTAGGTAATTTTATCTCAAATATGTCGAAAGAAAAAACGGATGGAGGAGCTATGGTAAGATTGAAGTTGCAACGGATTTTTCGAATAACCCGTTTAGCGGATTGTGAATATGCATTGGTTTGGACTTCAAGACCTGTTTTAAGTAAAAAAAAGAACTTTGAATTATATCCTGTTACTTTTATTAATAAATCCATTAATAATGAGGAACTTAATGTGATGAAACGTTTCTTGAAAGGAACTGAAAATTTATTAGGAAAATCGAATGGAGGCATAAAAGAGTATTTTTTTGAATAATTTTTCCTCAAAAAGTTTGCAGATATAAAAAAAAGCAGTACCTTTGCATCGCTTTCGAAAGGAAAGCCTAACATGGTGACTATAGTTCAGTCGGTTAGAGCGTCAGATTGTGGTTCTGAATGTCGTGGGTTCGAATCCCACTAGTCACCCCTTCACCTATGAAAGGTTCTGTAAATCTAATGATTTATAGAACCTTTTTCAGTTTTTATGTCTATTAGTGTATTATCATGATGATAAATTTGAAAGATAATAGCGAAAAGGATAAGTATATCTTGGAGTTGTTCCAGACATCTCCTAAGGAGGCTTTTCGTTTATTATTTGATGCTTATCACATGAAATTATGTATATATGCGGTGCAGCTGACCGATTCTTTTGAGATGGCTGAAGATATTGTGCAGGATTTCTTTATCTATTTTTGGGAGAAGAAATATTATGGCTCAGCGGAAATTTCTGGTTGGTAAGTTTTAAAATTAGCTATCTTTGCTTACCTTTGTTTCATGAAACCCGAACGACTCCTTCGTGCCATCCTTCCGGATGTGCTTATAGACAACT
>ERZ780154.624-NODE-624-length-24455-cov-2.82738_pt1 | contig 24455 bp, 18 predicted proteins | sample MGYA00511568_ERZ780154 | MGnify/ENA primary metagenome ERZ780154 (study PRJEB29588, sample SAMEA2142525) | human gut metagenome | biome: human gut; feature: human-associated habitat; material: faeces | place: Denmark | collected 2008/2010 ...
GGTTACCGTCGGGCAGGCGACGCTTGCGGTGCTTCCGGGCGGCGAGGTATATATCAAGGAGGCGAAAGCCAACCTCCAGCAGAATGCGGTCAATCCGGCCATCTATGTATTCGAGGGCGGTACTTTTACGACCGACAAGACGAGTTTCTCCTGCAAGACCGTCGTCAACGAAGGCACGTTCGTTGTCAACGGACTGTTCAACGTCAACACCTCCTGCGAGTTCTACAACGGAGCGACGGCCGTATTGCAGGCGGGTGAAGTCGAGGTCACCAACAAGGCGAAGCTCTACAACGACGGAAAGATCGAAAGCGCCGATTTCCAGCTCAACACCTATGCCGAGCTTCACAACTGCGAGAACGGCACGGTTGCCATCGACGGGACCTTCTACGTGACCAACTATTCGGTGACCTACCAGAAAGGTGTGGCCCGGATGGATAGGCTCGAAGCCCGCGGCGGCGGTACGCTCTACGTGAACTGCCATACCGCAGCGGACGACGTCATTGCCGAAGGGGCGAAGTTCTACATCGCTTCGGGTTCGGGTCTCGACGCCGGAACGGTCTATTTCAACAGCAATACGGAACTGTATGCCGCAGCCGGCTCGATCTTCTCGATGGACGAGTACAATGCGAGCAGATCGGGCGGCAACGTGCGCATCGTCAGTCAGGCGCAGGCCGACCAGCCGATGGCCGTGGTCGTGATCCGGGAGAAGGGCGTCAGTTCGCGTTATTACGGCACCAAGTTCGAGGGTCTTATGGAGGTCGTCTACGACAATGCGGCCGATGCGAAATACGTCATCGACGCCGGCAGCCTGATTGACGGCGCCGTGATGCGTGACAGGCAGACGGTCGTGATTGCCGGGAGCAAATGCAACGGAGGCAAGGAGCCTGTGACTCCCGACCCGGAGCCGGAACCCGAAATCATCGAGGTGATCGGTGCGCCCTACACCTATTGTTTCGAGGACGGCTGGCCGTGGATCGGCGATTACGATATGAACGACGTGGTCGTCGTGACCGGCATCGACCGGCTCGTGAACAAGGAAAGCGGCAAGGTGGGTTCCATCCGCATCAACTGGGAGCTGAAAGCCGCCGGCGCCGCGCACCTCAATGCGTTCGCCGTGCAGCTGGACAAGGTCGCCGCTTCGCAGGTCGCCAGTGTCGAGACGACGAACACGGCCTTCGGCAAGGGGGCATTCGCTGGACCGGGTCTCGAATCCGGCAACGAATATGCCGTCATTCCGCTCTTCAACACCGCGCAGGAGATTCTCGGCGAAGGCACCTACATCAATACCTCCAAAGGTACGGCGCCCGTTCCGACCGTGAAGCATACGACTACCGTGACTTTCACCCGGCCCGTCGATGCGGCTGCGGTGCTGGAATCGGCCGTCAACGCCTTTATCGTCGTCAATTCGAAGAGTTCGGGCGTATTCAGCCGCGATACCGAGGTGCATATGCCGACCTATAAGCCGACCGGATTCGCGGTCGTTTCGGGCAATACGTTCACCGAAGCCGAGCCTTACAAATACTTCGTGTCGAAAGGAACGGGTATGAAGGACAACTACATGATGTGGGCGCTGATGATTCCGGGCGAGTTCCGCTACCCTGCCGAGCGTAAGGACATCCGCACCGCCTATACCTATTTCAACGCATGGGCCGCATCGGGCGGCGCCCAGCATGTGGATTGGTACGAGGACGAAGCCGACGAGGATATGCTCTATTAAAGATTCGTATCGGTTATTCCGAACCGCAAGGCCGCAGGTTTTTCCTGCGGCCTTGTTTTGTGTGGGGAGTTCTCCTTCTCCTTCTCCTTCTCCTTCTCCTTCTCCTTCTCCTTCTCCTTCTCCTTCTCCGCTATTGAACCGCCGAAAAAAACACTCCGCAACTATTCGTTGCGGAGTGTTTTGATATTGGAAAATACGAATTATCGTTTTTTGTCGATGAGTTCGATGCCCTGCCGGGTCGCCGCGCCGCGCAGAATCGTTCGGCAAAAGAGGTAAACCTCCTCTCGCGTGGCGTTGTTGAGCCGCAGTTCCAGAATCGTCTCCAGTATGCGGTCCGCAAAACCTGCGGCTTCGATTTCGGGAAGCAGCAACCCCTCCTCCTTGCTGGCTTCGAGGTGGTGTGCCAGTTCGCGGCGCCAGAACTCGCGGTGTTCGTCGAAATGGTCCGCATAAATTATTTTATGGCGCAGGTCCGACAAGAAACTGCTTTCGACCATGTAGAGGTTGGCGATATATTCGTACGCCAGCTTGAAAGTCCGCTGCAAGGCACTGCCGCTGCGCCGTTTCCGGTACGTTGCAATGCGTGCGCGCTGCTGGCTGCTCATAGAGTCGAGACAGGAGCTTATCAACTCGTCTTTATCTGCGAACATTTCATACAGGGTGCGCTTGGAGATACCCAGCGTCTGGACGATCTCATCCACCCGGACGGCACGGATGCCGTTCCGGGCGATGAGAGTCTGCGTAATGCGGATGATCTCCTCCTTGGTCGCTCCCCGCTTCATTATTTCGCCTCCTCAGCCATGTCACGACCGCCGCCGAGAGCCTGATAGAGGTTCACGACGCCTTGTATTTCGTCGAAGCGGTCGGCTATCTGAGACAGCTGGGCCGAAAGCAGCGACTGCTGGGCGGTCAGCACTTCCAGATAGGTCGTGCTGCTATGCTTCATCAGCAGTTCCGTGCTCTCCACGGCGCGCTCCAGCGCCTCGATCTGCTGTACCCGCAGATCGGCCTTCGCGCGGGCCGACTGACACTGCGTAAGGGCGTTGTTCACCTCGGCGCCGGCGTTGAGCAGCGCCTGCTGGAACGCTAGCTTGGTCTCCTCCTGCTGTGCCTTGGCGATCTTCACGCGGGCGCGGTTGGCATTGGCGTTGAAGATCGGCTGCAGAAGCGATGCCGCCGCCGACCAAAGGATCTTGCCGGGATCTTTGATCCCCATGCCGCTGTTGTTGGTCCATCCGAGCGTGCCGCTCAGCGTGATCGTGGGATAAAGGGCCGAGCGTGCTTCGCTGGTGGCGTAGTAAGACTGCATGAGCGAATACTCGGCGCTGCGGATGTCGGGACGGTTCGAAAGCATCTGCACGGGCACGCCCACCGTCAGGTCGTCGGGCAGCCGCTGTCCTTCGAGCCGGCCGCGCTCGATCTGGTGCGGGCCTTCGGCCAGCAGCGTGCAGAGACTGTTCTCGGCCATACGGATCTGGTATTGCAGATCGTGCAGCGACGCTTCGATCGAAAGGCAGGTGCCTTCGTACTGGGCGACGGCGGCTTCGTTGGCCATGCCGGCCTCCTTCATCGCCCGCATCGTGCGCACGCTCTCGCGCCATTTCACGGCGGTCTGCTCGGTTACCTCATATTGCCCGTCGAGCATCAGCAGCGTGTAATAGAGGTTTGCAATGCCTGAGATCAGCTGCGTCTTCACGGCCTGCTCGTACTCCCGGCTCTGGGCGTAGAGCGCTTTGGCTTTGCGCTTGGCATTGGTCAGACCGTTGAAAATGTCGATCTGCCAGCTTGCCGTCACGGGAATGTTGTAGGTTTTCGACGGCGTCGCCCAGTCGAAACTGCTCAGGTTGCCCTGCGGTGCGAAGTTGAACGACGGCAGGTAAGCCAGACGCGCCGATTTAAGCGTTGCCTCGGCCTCCTTTACCCGCCACTGCGCCGACTGCAGGTCGGTGTTATTCTCCAGTCCCTGCCGGATAAGCGTCTGCAGGTAGGGATCGGAGAACATCTCTTCCCAGCCGATATTGCCGATCGTCATCGTATCGGCGGTTTCGGCCGTGCCGTAGAGTCCGTCGGTTTTCACTTCGGGACGCGTATAGGGCTTGTAGATGCCGCAGCCGGTCATGGCCGCTGCGGCCAGTATGATAATAAGCTTTTTCATCTTGTTACTCTTTCTCGTTTTTACACTCCTCCAGCTCGGCGCGCACGGCCCACTGCGGATCGGGATCGAACTCCAGCGGCTTGACCTTCTCCTGCAGGGTCTGGAAGACGATGAACAGCGTCGGTACGAGGAACAGCAGCGCCAGCGTTCCGACGATCATACCTCCCACGACACCCGAACCGAGGGTGGAGTTGCCGTTGGCGCCCACACCGTGCGAGAACACCAGCGGAATCATACCGAATACGCAGGTGAGGACGGTCATCAGGATAGGACGGAGACGGGCCTTGGCGGCGGATACGGCGGCCTGCGTGAGGCTCATGCCCGCGGCGCGGCGGTCGGCGGCGTACTCCGTAATCAGGATGGCGGTCTTCGAAAGCAGACCGATCAGCATGATGATACCCGTCTGCAGGTAGATATTGTTCTCCAGTCCCATCATCTTGGCGAAGAGGAACGAACCCAGCAGACCGCACGGCACGGAGAGAATGACGGCGAACGGAATCAGGAAGCTCTCGTACAGAGCGCTCAGGATGAGGTAGATCAGCAGGAGACAGATGCCGAAGATGATCGTCGTGTTGCTGCCTGTCTGCGCCTCCTCGCGGGTGATGCCGTCGAAGTCGTAACCGTAGCCTTTCGGGAGCACCTGCGCCGCGACTTCCTGAATGGCGCGGATGGCGTCGCCCGACGAATATCCGTCGGCGGCGGTGCCGTTCACGGCGATCGAGCTGTACATGTTGAAGCGGTTGAGCACTTCGGAGCTGTAAACCCTCGTCAGATCCACGAACTGTCCCAGCGGAGCCATCTCCCCGTTGTTTGTACGCACGAAGACGTTATTGAGCGACTCGGTGTTGAGACGGTATTTCGGGTCGGACTGAATCGTCACATAGTACATCTTCGAGAAGCGGTTGACGTTCGAAACGTACTGGCCGCCGTAGTAACCCGAAAGCGTTGAGAGAATCGCGTTGGGCGATACGCCGGCGCGTTTGGCCTTCGCCGCGTCGATGCTTACGACGTACTGCGGGAAGTTGATGTTGAAGGTCGAGTAGGCCATTGCGATCTCCGGACGCTGGTTCAGCGCTCCGATGAACCGCAGGTAGATGTTGTAGAAGTCGGTCAGGCTGCCGTCCGACTTATCCTGCAGGTGCATGGAGAAGCCGGTCGAGGTGCCGTAACCCGAAATCATCGGCGGCGCCACGGCGAAGATCTGCGCGTTCTTGATATCGGCCGTGCGTCCGTAGATCTGACCGATGACCGCGTTTACCGCATCCGTTTTTTCGGGACGTTCCTCCCAATCCTTCAGCTTGATGATACACATACCGTAGGACGAACCCTGACCGGCGATCATACCGTATCCGGCCACCTGCATGAAGTCCCTGATCTGGGGAATGGCCTTGATGCGGGCGGAGACCTCTTCCATGACCTGATGCGTTTCGGCGAGCGAAGTGCCCGGAGCCGTCGTGACGTTGACCATGATCGTACCTTGGTCCTCGTCGGGCACCAGACCCGTCTTCGTGGTGTTCATCAGTAAGACAAGGGCGGCGAACGCCAGTCCGAGCGTGGACCACATCAGCCATTTGTGCTTGATGAAGAGCAGTACTCCGTGCTTGTATTTGTTGATCATGGCGCTGAATCCGCTGTTGAAAGCCTTGCGGAAGCGTGCCGCGAAGTTGTCGCGCATTTCGCCGTTCTCGTCGAGATACGGTTTGAGGAGCAGTGCGCAGAGGGCCGGGGAGAGCGTAAGGGCGTTGATCGCCGAGATACCGACGGCCACGGCCATCGTGATACCGAACTGCGTGTAGAATACGCCCGACGTTCCGCCCATCATGGCTACGGGAATGAACACGGCCATGAAGACCAGCGTCGAGGTGATGATCGCCGAGGTGATACCCGACATGGCGTCGATGGTTGCCATATAGGAGGACTTATATCCCACGTCGAAACGCGCTTGGACAGCCTCCACCACGATAATGGCGTCGTCGACGACCGTACCGATGGCAAGGACGAGCGCGAAGAGCGTCAGCAGGTTGATCGAGAATCCGGCCACCGAGAGGAACGCGAAGGTTCCGACCAGCGCCACGAGGATCGAGATCGTGGGGATCAGCGTCGAACGAATGTCCTGCAGGAAGACGTATACCACGAGGATAACGAGCAGGATAGCTTCGATCAGCGTCTTGATCACTTCGTTGATCGAGGCGTAGAGGAAGTCGTTCACGCTCTGCAGGTGTGCGATGGCGACGCCTTTGGGCAGTTCGCTTTCGACCTCTTTGAGCAGTGCATTGATCTCGTTGACGACCTGCGTGGCGTTCGAACCGGCGGTCTGGAAGACCATCGTGCTGACGCCCGGATGGCCGTTGGTGTAGCCCTTGTAGGCATAGGATTCGCTGCCCAGCTCGATGTCGGCGACGTCTTTCAGGTGCAGGATCGTACCGTCGGGTTGTGCGAGGAGTACGATTTCCCCGAATTCCTCCGGAGTCATCAGACGTCCGCGGTACTTCATTGTATACTGGAACGTGTTCTGCGAGTTTTCACCCAGCGTACCGGTTGCCGACTCGATGTTCTGCTCGGCGAGGGCCGCCGTTACGTCCGACGGGATGAGCTTGTACTGGGCCATCACGTCGGGCTTGAGCCAGATACGCATCGAGTAGTCGGCTCCCAGCGTGAAGGCTTCGCCGACGCCCGCGATACGGAGAACGCGCGGCTCGATGTTGATCTTCAGATAGTTCGACAGGAACGTCTCGTCGTAGGAGTCGTCGGGGCTGTAAAGCGAGAATATTTTCACCATGGAGGTTTGGCGCTTCATGGTGGTCACACCGATCTGCGTCACCTCCGAGGGCAGTTGTCCGGTAGCGCGCGATATTCGGTTCTGCACGTTGACGGCGGCCATGTCGGCATTGATTCCCTGACGGAAGTAAACCGTTACGGATGCGCTGCCGACTGCGGCGCTAGAGGTCATGTAGGTCATGTCCTCCACACCGTTGATAGCTTGTTCGAGCGGTACGATGACCGATTTCTGGATGGTCTCTGCGCTGGCTCCCGGATAGGAGGCGCGCACCATCACCGTCGGGGGAGCGATGTCGGGATACTGCTCGACGGGCAGCGTCGCGAGACCGATAAGACCGGCGATTACGATTACGATGGATATGACCGACGCCAGTACGGGTCGTTCGATAAAATGTTTCAGTGTCATAGGTTATTCCTCCTTTTCGGTTTGGGTTGCGGCCTCAGGAGCGGCCTGCGCTGCGGCGCCCTGCCCCTTGACGACAATGGGCGTACCTTCACGCAGCAGACCTACGCCTTCGGCAACGATCACGTCGCCCGGCGTAAGTCCGGACTTGACGATATACTCTCTGCCGTTGTTGATTTTCTCCACGTCGATCATCGACGATGTGGCTTTGCCGTCCTCTACCTTATATACGTATACCTTGTTCTGCAGTTCGAAGGTCGCAACCTGCGGTACGACTACGCAGTCTTTGTGGATGTTGGGCACGATCACGCTGCCGGCGCCGCCGCTATGGAGCAGGCCGTCCGCATTGGGGAACACGGCGCGCAGCTGTACGCTGCCCGTCGAGGTGTCGATGACGCCGCTGATCGACTCGATGCGGCCCGTCCGGTCATAGACCGAACCGTCGTTGAGCACCAGCCGTACGTCGGGCATGTTCTTGAGCGTGTTGGCGATCGAACCGTACTGACGGGTCAGGTTGAGCAGCTGGTTCTCGGTCATCGAGAAGTAGACGTATACGTCCGAGTTGTCCGATACGGTCGTCAGCGGCTGCGGAATCGATGCGCTTACCAGCGCGCCGACACGGTACGGCAGCGTTCCCACCACGCCGTTGGCCGGAGCCTTCACGACCGTATAGGAGAGGTTGTTGGCGGCGTTTACGCGCTGCGCTTCGGCCTGCGCGAGCTGGGCCTTGGCAGTCAGCAGCGTGTTTTCGGCCGTCAGCAGGTCGTACTGCGAAACCACGTTCTTGGCGTAAAGTTCCTTTTTGCTGTCGTAGGTGAGCTGCGCCGTGGCTACGCCGGCTTTGGCAGCCGCCACGTTGGCTTCTGCGGTCTGCAGCGCCGCTTTGTACGGCACCTGATCTATGATGAAAAGGGGCTGGCCTTTCGAAACGGTCTGACCCTCGTTTACGCAGAGTTCGAAGATGGTTCCCGAAACCTGCGGATAGATGGCGATGTCCTGACGTCCGCGGATGGTCGCCGAGTAGTTGATCGGGATTTCGCGGTCGGTAGTGGCTATGGTCATCACGGCGTATTCCGCGGGGCCCATTGCCGTCGGTGCCTGTCCGCACGAAACGGCTGCCATGAAGCAGGCCATGACGGCTGCTTTCACAAATGTTTGCTTCATAATTCTCCTCTTTTTTAAACTAAAAAAACTTTTTACGGTGCAAAAGTACCGTAAAAAGGCCGACGATATGCCATTATATTGCGAACAGTGTTGGTGTTTTTCGGAACAAAATTTAGGAAATTAATGAAAAAAGCGTTAAATTTGTTCGAAAAAAGAATTGTTATGTCAGCGACTAACCCCATAATAACCACACCGGAAGAACAGTTCGTCGTCGGAGAGTCCGATTTCGCCTTTTTCGGCAATTATGCGAGCCGCTGCGAAGGCGGGGCGATCCTCTACTGCCGCAAGGGCAGCGCCGAGGCCACCGTGAACCAATATTGCGGTCAGGTGCGCCGCAACACGCTGATTCTGGTGCTGCCCGGCTCGCTGCTGATGCTGACCAACCGCACGGAGGATTTCCGGATGACCTTCTGCGCCTTCTCGCGGGACCTTTTCGCCGAAGCCGGCTTCCGTCTCGAACCGTCGTTTTTCAGGATGCTGCGCGAAAATCCGATCACCTATCCGCCCGCCCGCATCGTGGAAGGCGCCAGTACTTGGTTTCAGATGGCCGCATACACCTACCGCGACCGCAACAATGTGTTCCGCAATACGATTATCCGCAACCGCCTGCAGAACGTGCTGCTGGAGATTTACGACAAATTGCAGCGTTACGCCAACATGCAGCAGCAGACGCCCGAAACGACGACGCGCCAGACGGAGCTTTTCCACCGTTTCGTCGCGCTGGTGCACGAACACAGTTCGCAGCAGCGCGAGGTGTCGTTCTATGCCGACAAACTCTGCATTTCGACACGTTATCTCTCGACCATCGTGCGCAATATCGCGCATAGCTCGGCCAAGGAGTTCATCGACCGCTCGGTGCTGCTGGAGATCAAGATGCTCCTGCAGTCGACGGATCTGTCGGTGCAGGAGATCGCCTACCGCCTGCATTTTCCCGACCAGTCCTATCTGGGGCGTTATTTCAAGAAGCATACGGGCGAGTCTCCCACCGAGTACCGCAACACGAAAAAATAAGCAGCCCCGATACCGGGGCAGTTTTTGTTTCGCGCCGTCTGTCGTGTTTGGACCCTGAATTGCAGGGCATGTCGTAAAATACGAAAGATTATGAGCAAGACGATTGAAATTCTTGGGGAAAAGGCCGAATACTACCTTTCCCATGTGTGCCGGACCATCGACAAGAAACTGCTGTATCTTCCCGCGCCCGACACCGTCGACCGGGTCTGGATGGAGTCCGACCGCAATATCCGCACTCTCGGCAGCCTGCAGTGGATACTCTCCCACGGCCGTCTGGCCGGTACGGGCTATGTGTCGATCCTGCCCGTGGATCAGGGCATCGAACATGCGGCCGGCGCGTCGTTCGCTCCGAATCCGGCCTATTTCGATCCGGAGAATATCGTGAAGCTGGCTGTCGAGGGCGGCTGCAACGCCGTGGCTTCGACCTTCGGCGTGCTGGGCGCCGTGGCGCGCAAATACGCGCACAGGATTCCGTTCATCGTGAAACTCAACCACAACGAACTGCTCTCCTACCCCAATTCCTACGATCAGGTGATGTTCGGCACCGTGCGCGACGCTTGGAACATGGGCGCCGCCGCCGTCGGCGCCACGATCTATTTCGGCTCGGAGGAGAGCCGCCGCCAATTGGTCGAGATCGCCGAGGCGTTCGATTATGCCCACGAGCTGGGCATGGCGACGATCCTGTGGTGTTACCTGCGCAACGGGAGCTTCAGGAAGGACGGCGTCGATTACCACGCTTCGGCCGACCTCACGGGGCAGGCGAATCACTTGGGCGTGACCATCAAGGCCGACATCGTGAAGCAGAAGCTTCCGGAGAACAACGGCGGTTTCCGCGCCATCGGTTTCGGCAAGACCCGCGACGAGGTTTACACGAAGCTGACCACCGACCACCCCATCGACCTTTGCCGCTATCAGGTGGCCAACGGCTATATGGGCCGCGTGGGGCTGATTAATTCGGGCGGCGAGTCGCACGGCGCGTCCGATCTGCAGGAGGCCGTCATGACGGCCGTGGTGAACAAACGCGCCGGCGGCATGGGCCTGATCAGCGGCCGCAAGGCTTTCCAGCGGCCCATGGACGAAGGCATAGCCCTGCTCAACGCCATTCAGGACGTATATCTCGATCCCGAAGTGACGATCGCGTAATAACGGCCCGGCGTATACCGTTCTATATTAAGTAAGAAAAAGATAAAATCGTGCATTATGAAAATAACCTTCTTCGGCACGCAGCCCTATGACCGGGAGTCGTTCGACCGCGCCAACGAGCGTTACGGATTCGAATTCAATTACCACCGCAGCCACCTGAACGGCAACAACACTTCGCTGGCGCAGGGGGCCGATGCGGTCTGTATCTTCGTGAACGATACGGCCGATGCCGCCACGATACGCTCTTTGGCGGCGATGGACGTGAAGCTGATCGCCCTGCGCTGCGCGGGATTCAACAACGTGGATCTGAAAGCCGCGGCGGAATACGGCATTCCCGTCGTGCGCGTTCCCGCCTATTCGCCGCATGCCGTGGCGGAATACGCCGTGATGCTGATGCTGACGCTCAACCGCAAGGTCCACCGCGCCTATTGGCGCACGCGCGACGGCAACTTCTCGCTGCACGGCCTGCTGGGATTCGACATGTACGGCAAGACGGCGGGTATCGTCGGCACCGGAAAGATCGCCCGCGAACTGATCCGCATCCTCAAGGGATTCGGCATGGAGGTTCTCGCGTACGACATCTACCCCGACCCGGAATATGCCGTGCGGGCGCAGATAGAATACGTGTCGCTGGACGAACTTTACCGCCGCTCCGACATCATCTCGCTGCACTGCCCGCTGACCGACGAAACCCGCTACATGATCGACGGTGCCGCCATCGGCAGGATGAAACCCGGCGTCATGCTCATCAATACGGGCCGCGGTCAGCTGATCCACACCGAAGCGCTGATCGAGGGGCTGAAGGAGAAGAAGATCGGCGCGGCCGGACTGGACGTGTACGAAGAGGAGGCCGCCTATTTCTACGAGGATACGTCGGACCGGATCATGGACGACGACGTGCTGGCGCGCCTGCTCTCGTTCAACAATGTCGTCATGACCTCCCATCAGGGGTTCTTTACACGTGAAGCGCTGGATAATATAGCGCATACCACTTTGCAGAATATCAACGATTTCGCCGAGCACCGGGAGTTGCGGAACGAGGTGCGCGCCGAACCGGAAAAAACGATGAACTGAACGATGAAAAAAGTTGTTTTGCTCCGCCACGGCGAGAGCACATGGAACCGGGAAAACCGGTTCACGGGATGGACGGACGTCGATCTGAGCGAAAAAGGCGTCGCCGAGGCCGAAAAGGCCGGCCGGCTGCTGCGCGAGGAGGGTTTTCTGTTCGGGCATGCCTATACCTCCTACCTGAAACGGGCCGTGAAGACGCTCGACGTCGTACTCGACAAGCTGGATCAGGACTGGGTGCCGGTTTCGAAGAGCTGGCGGCTCAACGAGAAGCATTACGGCTCTTTGCAGGGGCTTAACAAAAAGGAGACGGCCGAGAAATACGGCGACGAGCAGGTGCACATCTGGCGTCGCAGTTACGACGTGGCTCCGGCGCCGCTCGGCGAAGAGGACCCGCGCAACCCGCGCTTCGATCCCCGCTACTGCGACGTACCCGAAGCGGAGCTGCCCCGCACCGAGTCGCTGCTCGACACCGTCGGCCGCATCATGCCCTACTGGAAATGCGAAATCCTGCCTGCGCTCGCCCGCCACGACTCCCTGCTGGTCGTGGCCCACGGCAACAGCCTGCGCGGCATCATCAAACACCTGAAAGGCATCTCCGACGAAGCGATTTCGGAGTTCAATCTCCCGACCGCCGTGCCTTATGTCTTCGAATTCGACGACGGGCTGAATTATGTCAGGGACTATTTCCTCGGCGACCCCGAAGAGATCGCCGCGCTGATGGCCGCCGTCGCCGATCAGGGCCGGAAATAGCGCGGCGCGAATTCCGGCGCGGGAAGGTCGAATTCCCGGCCGTGCCGGATTCCCGGCCTTCATGTTTTAGCCCCCGCTCGCAATGAGCGGGGGCTTTTTTTTCGGCGCGGGTGATGCGATTCTCTGGGGTGGCTCCGGTTGCCGCCGCTTGAATGCGATAATGCTTCGTTGCGGCGTCAGTTCGTCGTCCGGTATTCGTTGGGCGACATGCCGACGCACTTCTTGAACAACCGGGTGAAGTGCTGGGGATAGCGGAAACCGAGTTCGTAGGCGATTTCGCTGATCGACTTCGTCGTGTCGAATATCCGCTCCTTGGCGATGTCGATCACCTTCAGCTGAATGTACTCCTGCGCCGATTTGCCGGTCTCCTTCTTTATCAGGTCGCCGAAATAGTTGGCCGACAGGTGCAGCTGTTCCGCGCACCAGCGTACCGAAGGCACCCCGTCGCGCTGGGGCGTGTCGCCTTTGAAATAGTCGTTCAGCAGCCGTTCGAACCGGGACAGCGCGTCTTTGTTGACCTCGCTGCGCGTGATGAACTGCCGCTCGTAGAAGCGTATGCTGTAGTTGAGCAGCAGTTCGATGTTCGATACGATCAGCCGTCTGCTGTGCTTGTCGATGGCATGGTTCAATTCGCCCGTTATGTTCTGCAGGCATTCGAGCACCACGAGCCGCTCCTGCTCCGAGAGATGCAGGGCCTCGTTGGCTTCGTACGAAAAGAAGGTGTATTCGTCCATGCTGCGTCCGAGCGACGTGCCCCGGATCAGGTCGGGGTGGAACAGCAGCGCCCAGCCTTTGGGCTGAAACACCTCGCCGTTGTCCTCGATGCCGACCACCTGCCCCGGTGCGATGAATACGAGCGTTCCCTCCTGATAGTCGTAATAGTGGCGTCCGTAGCGCATGTCGCCGCATTTGACGTCTTTCAGGAAGACGCAGTAGAATCCGTACATGCGCCGGGCGTGCCGGGCCTTCGGGCATTTCGAAAAGTCGATGACGCTGACCAGCGGATGGAGCGTCTCCTGCCCCATCATTTCGTTGTACTGGTAGACGTGCTCCATTTTTACGATCTCGTCCATATGCTTCGATTATTGTTGTCTGTCACAAAGTTAATGCTTTTTTCCATGCCCGCCGCACCTTCGCGGCCGAATCGGTAATAATGGTATGACGAACCGTAATTCGGGTAATGACACGCCGCCGGAATCGCCCTACTTTTGCAGTGTGAAACGGACCCGAACCCGATAAACCGGGAAAACGAAAGGTGGTTCCGTCGGTCGGAATACGGGTTTGAAATCAATAAAAGGAGAAAAAATGGAGCATAGAATTTTAAACAACGGCGTCGAAATGCCGGTTCTGGGTTTCGGCGTCTATCAGGTCGGGGAGACGGTCTGCGAACAGTGCGTACGCGATGCGATTGCGGCGGGTTACCGTTCGATCGACACCGCTTCGGCCTATCTCAACGAGCGGGCCGTGGGCCGGGCGATCCGGCGGAGCGGCGTACCCCGCGAGGAACTTTTCATTACGACGAAACTCTGGGTGCAGGACGCCGGGTACGAGAGCACGAAGCGGGCTTTCGCCAAGTCGCTCGAACGCCTGCAGCTCAATTATCTCGACCTCTACCTGATCCATCAGCCGTTCGGCGACGTCTACGGTTCGTGGCGGGCGATGGAGGAGCTTTACCGCGAAGGGGCCGTCCGGGCCATCGGGGTGAGCAATTTCCAGCCGGACCGGCTGGTGGACCTGATCCTTCACAATGAGGTGGTGCCCGCCGTCAATCAGGTCGAGACGCATCCCTTCTGCCAGCAGGCCGAAGCGGCCGCGGTGATGGCCTCCGAGGGCGTGCAGATCGAATCGTGGGCGCCGTTCGCCGAGGGGCGCAACAATCTGTTCGGCAACGGGACGCTGGTGTCGCTGGCCGCGAAATACCGGAAATCGGTCGCTCAGGTCGTCCTGCGCTGGCTGATCCAGCGCGGCGTGGTCGTGATCCCGAAGTCGGTGCGTCCGGAGCGTATGGCTGAAAATATCGACGTCTTCGATTTTCACCTCGCGCCGGAAGACATGGACCTGATCGCAACGCTCGACACCCGGCGGAGCTGTTTTCTGTCACACCGCGATCCTGAGACCGTGAAGTGGCTGGGGACGATGAAATACGAGATGGACTGATCGGCAACTGAGGATATGATGAAAACGCGAAACGATGAAGCAACTTCTTTTGATAATTGCGGCCGCACTGCTTGCGGCCGGAACGTGTAACCGGATAAATGCTCGGAATATGGAAAAACCGAAGAAAATCAGTGCGTTCCCCGTCGGGGACAAACTGCCCGAAACATTCTCGAAATATTTTGTCGGTCAGGCATATCTGGCCCGGCTGACGCGGAACGGGGCGCTCAACTGCCCGATTTCGAACGTAACGTTCGAACCCGGATGCCGCAACAACTGGCATAGCCATACGGGCGGCCAGATTCTCGTCGCCGTGGGCGGCCGGGGATATTATCAGGCCGAGGGCGAGCCGGCCCGCGAGCTGCTGCCGGGCGACGTGGTCGAAATCGCTCCCGATGCGGTGCACTGGCACGGCGCGGCTCCTGACAGCTGGTTCTCGCATCTGGCGATCGAAACCAATCCGCAGACCAACCGCAATACGTGGCTCGGACCGGTGGACGACGCGCACTATTCCGCTGTGACCGCTGTGACCGCCGGGACTGCTGCGACCGCCGGGACCGCCTCCACACCCGCCTCTGCGACCGCTTCCGCTGCCGGGATTGCTGCGACTGCCGAATCTTCGGCTGCGGCCGTTTCCGCGGCAATGTCCATGTCCTCCGCCGCGCCCATTCCTGCGGCAATGTCCATGTCCGCAACAGCGCCCCTGTCCTCGGCCAAGAGCGCGGCTTCGCGCCTGCGCGCCGCGGCCGTCGAGACCCGTGCGCAGCTGTTTTCCGGGTGCGAATCGGAACTTGCGGCGACCGATCCCGAATTAATCGAAATTTTTGATAACTTTGCGTTCGCTGAAGTACTCGGCTACGGCGATCTCGACGTTAAGACGCGGATGATGTGTATCCTCGCGTCGTGCATTGCCGGAGCCGCGCAGACCGAGTTTCGGACGATGCTCGAAGGTGCGCTGAACGTGGGTGTGACGCCCGTCGAAGCGAAAGAGGTGGTCTATCAGGCGGTTCCCTACGTCGGCATGGCGCGGACGGTCGATTTCGTGCATATCGTCAACGGGGTGCTGACGGCGCGGGGCGTTGCGCTTCCGCTCGAAGGCCAGTCGGCGACTTCGCCCGAAACCCGCTTCGAAAAGGGACTGGCGGTGCAGAAGGCTATTTTCGGGGAGCGGATCGACGCGATGCGCGCCGCCGCGCCGGAGAACCAGAAGCATATGCAGGACTACTTGTCAGCCAACTGTTTCGGCGATTACGTCTCCCGCGGCGGGCTGGATGCGAAGGTGCGCGAACTGCTGACTTTCTCGATGCTGCTCACGCTGGGTGGCTGCGAGTCCCAGCTGCGGAGCCATATTCAGGGCAACCTGAATGTCGGCAACGACAAACGGACACTGTTGTCGGTCGTGACCCAGCTGTTGCCCTATGCAGGTTATCCGCGTACGCTGAATGCGATCGCCTGCCTGAACGAGGCGATACCCGAAAACGAATAAAAAGAAGAAAACGATATGGCGAAGAAAGTATTGATCCTCTCCTCCAGCCCGCGGCGCGGGGGTAATTCGGATCTGTTGTGCGACCGGTTCATGGCCGGGGCGCAGCAGGCCGGACACGACGTGGAGAAGATTTTCCTCCGGGATAAGAAGATAAATTACTGCACGGGCTGCGGCGTATGCTACGGCGGGGCGAAGCCCTGTCCGCAGCGGGACGATGCGGCCGAGGTGGTCGGCAGGATGATCGGCGCGGACGTGATCGTGATGGCTACGCCGGTTTACTTCTATACGCTCTGCGCGCAGATGAAGACCCTGATCGACCGCACCTGCGCCCGCTATACGGAGATGGGCGGCAAGGAGTTTTACTTCATCCTGACGGCCGCCGAAGAGAGCGTTGAGATGATGGAGCGCACCGTGGAGTGTTTCCGCGGATTTCTCGACTGTCTCGACGACCCCGAAGAGCGGGGCGTCGTTTACGGCGTCGGAGCTTGGCAGGCGGGTGAAATCGAAGGAATGCCTGCGATGGACGAAGCCTATGAGCTGGGCCGCCGGGTGTAAACCTAAAATAGAGAACAAAATGAAACGGATTGTTTTGATAGCGATTATGACGATGTTCTTACCCGATATGAATACACAGGCGCAGACCGCATCCGGCACGAAGGTGCTGGTGGCCTATTTCTCCCACAGCGGCAATACGCGCGCCATGGCGCGGCAGATCGCCGAAGCGGCGGACGGCGACCTTTTCGAGATCGTTCCGGCCGAAGCCTACCCCGCCGAATACAAGGCCGTGGTGGATCAGGCCAAAAAAGAGATCAACGACGGCTTCCGCCCTGCGCTGAAAGGCAGGCTGCCCGACGTCGGAGCGTACGACGTGATTTTCGTCGGTTCGCCCTGCTGGTGGTCCACGGTCGCGCCGCCGGTGGCGACGTTCCTCGCGGACTGCGACTGGGCGGGCAAGACCGTCGTGCCGTTTATGACCCACGAAGGCAGCCGCATGGGCCGCAGCGAAGAGGATATTCGGAAACTTTGTGCGGGCGCTACCCTGCTCGGCGGGCTTCCCCTACGCGGCGGGGCCGTGAAAGACTCGCGGGACGTCGTGCGGAAGTGGGTTCAGGGATTGAATCTGACAAAATAAACTATAACAGATGTTGCGAAAAATCAGAATCGCGGCCGCGGCCGGTTTCTTTACGATGATTACGCTGCTCTTCCTCGATTTCACGGGGACGTTGCATGCGTGGTTCGGCTGGATGGCCAGAGTGCAGTTGCTGCCCGCTGTTTTGGCGGTCAATGTCGCCGTCGTTGCGGCGCTCTTGGTGCTGACGCTGTTGTTCGGACGGGTCTACTGTTCGGTGATATGCCCGCTGGGCGTCTTTCAGGACGTCGCTTCGTGGGCGGGCGGCAAACGACGTAAAAACCGTTTCACCTATTCCCGTGCCTTGCCGTGGCTGCGTTACGGCATGCTGGCGCTGTTCGTTGCGGCGATGGTTGCCCATATCAAGCCCGTCGCCGAACTGCTGGCGCCTTACAGCGCTTACGGGCGTATCGCGTCGAACCTCTTTGCGCCGCTCTACCGGTGGGGCAACAACCTGCTGGCCTATGCGGCAGAGCGGATCGACAGCTATGCGTTCTATACGGTGGACGTTTGGGTGAAGAGCGGCGTGACGTTCGCCGTGGCTGCCGCGACGTTCGCGGTTCTGGCCGTGCTGGCGTGGCGCAACGGCCGCACCTACTGCAATACGGTTTGTCCGGTCGGCACGCTACTGGGCTTCGTGTCGCGTTTTGCGGTCTTTAAGCCCCGCATCGACACCTCGAAGTGCAACGGCTGCGGGCTTTGCGCGCGCAACTGCAAGGCCTCGTGCATCGACGCCAAGTCGCACGAAATCGACTACAGCCGTTGTGTGGCCTGCATGGACTGTATCGGCAAATGCCGTCAGCACGCCATCGCCTTTTCGCGCAAACCGGCCGCAAAACCCGCTTCGGAGACCTCCGCGTCCGCAGCAGCGGAGGCTCCGGCAAAGACGGACCGCGTCGTTGCCGCGGAATCTTCGTTAAAGGCGGAGCGTGTCGTCGCCGCGGACAGGCCCGCCGACCCTTCGCGCCGCAAATTCCTCACGATTGCCGGCGTTTTGGCCTACACGGCGACCGTGAAGGCGCAGGAGAAGAAGGTGGATGGCGGACTGGCGCTGATCGAGGATAAGAAAGTCCCGGACCGCGCCGTGCCGATCACGCCTCCGGGATCGCTGGCGGCCCGCAACTTGACGGCGCACTGTACCGGGTGTCAGCTGTGCGTGGCGGCGTGCCCCAATCAGGTGCTGCGCCCCTCCGGCAAGCTGATGACCCTGATGCAGCCCGAAATGTCGTACGAGCGCGGCTACTGCCGGCCCGAATGTACGAAGTGTTCCGAAGTGTGTCCCACGGGGGCTATCCGTCCGATCACGGCGGCCGAGAAGTCGGCGACGCAGATCGGCCATGCCGTGTGGATCGCCGACAACTGCGTCGTCAATACCGACGGCGTGGACTGCGGCAACTGCGCACGCCACTGTCCCACGGGAGCCATTCACATGGTGCATAAGGATCCGGATAACCCTGATTCGCCGCTTATCCCCGCCGTGAACGAGGAGCGCTGCATCGGCTGCGGAGCATGCGAGAATCTTTGTCCGAGCCGCCCGTTCAGCGCGATTTACGTCGAAGGGCATCTGCGTCACAGAACCGTTTAACAGTCAGGAGTATGAAAGAGAAGAAAAAGATAGACCGCCGGGAATTCCTGAAGGTGCTCGGCGTAGGAGCCGCCGCCACGACCGCCGCGTTGTACGGCTGCAAACCCAAAGGCGGTGCGGCGGGCGACACCGCCGCCGTGGGAGAAGTCCCGACCGACCGGATGACCTGCCGTACGACGCCCACCACGGGCGACCGCGTGTCGCTGCTGGGCTACGGCTGCATGCGCTGGCCGACGCGTGCGAAGAGCGACGGTTCGGGCGATGAGATCGACCAGCAGGCCGTCAACGAACTGGTCGATTACGCCATTGCGCACGGCGTCAACTACTTCGACACCTCGCCGGCCTATGTGCGCGGCTGGTCGGAGACCGCGACGGGAATCGCCCTCAAACGGCATCCGCGCGAAAAATTCTTCGTAGCCACGAAACTTTCCAATTTCGACCCTTCTACCCATAGCCGCGCGGCCTCGATGGAGATGTACCGCAACTCTTTCCGGGCCTTGCAGGTGGATTATATCGACTATTACCTGTTGCACGGAATCGGCATGGGCGGCATGGAGTCGCTCCGCAGCCGTTACCTCGACAACGGGATGCTCGATTTCCTGCTCGCCGAGCGCGAAGCGGGACGCATCCGCAATCTGGGATTCTCCTATCACGGCGACGTCGAGGTGTACGACTACCTGCTTTCGCGTCACGAGGAGATAAAGTGGGATTTCGTGCAGATTCAGCTCAACTATATGGACTGGAAACATGCCAAGGAGCTTAATACGCGCAATACCGACGCCGAGTATCTCTACGGCGAACTGGAGAAGCGCGGCATTCCGGCCGTCATCATGGAGCCGCTGCTGGGCGGCCGCCTTTCGAACGTTCCCGACCATATCGTCGCCCACCTCAAACAGCGGCGGCCCTCGTCGAGCGTGGCTTCGTGGGCGTTCCGTTTCGCGGGGTCGTTCCCCGGCGTGCTGACCGTGCTGAGCGGCATGAGCTACATGGAACACCTGCAGGACAACCTGCGCACCTATTCGCCGCTCGACGAACTGACCGACGCCGACCGGGAATTTCTGGAGGAGACGGCGCAGCTGATGCTGCGCTACCCCACGATTCCCTGCAACGACTGCAAATACTGCATGCCGTGTCCTTACGGACTCGATATTCCGGCCATTCTGCTGCATTACAACAAATGCGTCAACGAAGGCAACGTGGCCGCTTCGTCGCAGGACGAAAATTACCGGAAGGCCCGGCGGGCGTTTCTGGTGGGCTACGACCGCAGCGTGCCCCGTCTCCGACAGGCGAGCCGCTGTATCGGCTGCAACCAATGCGTGCCGCACTGTCCCCAGAACATCAAGATTCCGCACGAACTGCACCGCATCGACCGCTATGTCGAGCATTTGAAACAGGAAAATCTGTAATGCGAAGCCGCCGCAGACCGATTCTGCGGCGGCTTCGTATTTGGCGGCATCGGCGCATTGGAATCCGCTGCGCATTGGTGCCTGCTTTGCGTCCGTTTCTCGTTCTGTTCGCATCTCTCTGCTTCTCTCTGCTTCTCTCCGCTTCTGCCTGCAGCGAGCTGCATCCGTTTGTTCCTGCCTGTTCTTGCCTGCAGCGGGCCGCATCCGTCTCCGCTCCTGCCTGCATTGGGTCGCATCCGTTTGTTCTTGTCTGCTTCTGTCTGCATCGGGCCGCAGCCGTCTGCTCCCACTCACTCAGCCCGTCCCGATACCTTCCCGGAGCCAGTCCGCCGTATCTACACCGGCAGCAGGATCGAGAACCGGCTGCCCCTGCCGATCTCGCTTTCGACCGAAATCGTGCCGCCGTGCGCTTCGACGAACTCCTTCGAAATGGCCAGTCCCAGCCCGCTCCCCTGCACCTTCGTGCCCGGAACCCGGAAATAACGTTCGAAAATGCTCTTGTGGTAACGCGGGTCGATGCCCCGGCCGAAGTCCTGCACATAGATTTCGACCGCTTTGTCGTGTTGTACGGCCCCGATGACGATGCGCGATTTTTCGGGCGAATGGTGGATGGCGTTCGACAGCAGGTTGGTGATGACCCATGCGATCTTCTCGTTGTCGACGAACAGTTTCGAGATCTTTTCGGGATAGTCTATCTCCACGAAACAGCAGAATCGGTCTGCCAACACCTGCGTTGCCTTTACCGCATAGTCTATCAACTCGATAGGCTTTGTTATCTTAGGCATCAGTTTAAGTTTCCCGGTCTCGATCTGCGTCATGTTCAGCAGTTCGCCCGTGATCGAAAGCAGGCGGTCGCTGCTCTCCCTGATACTGCCCACCAGCTGTTTCTGCTCGTCGTTGAGTTTTCCCAGCCGGTCGTCGCCCAGCAGCTGCAGGCTCATCAGGATTGACGAAATAGGGGTCTTCATCTCGTGCGAAACGGTCGATATGAAGTTGGTTTTGGCGGAGTCCAGCTCCTTGAATTTGGTGATGTTGTTGAGGATGATCAGGTTACCCACGAACTGCTGTTCGCGTCCACCCACGGGCGTGATGTAGAGCGGTGTGTTGTCCATCTGGAAATAGCTCTCCTTGTTGTCGGCGTATATCTTCAGCGGCTCCTTCTCGGCGTCTTTCCTTTCGTCGCAGAGTTCGCGCAGCAGACGGCGCAGCAGGTCGTTGGACAGGGCTACCTCGGTCGCGTTCCGCCCGATGACGTCTTCCGGAAGATTCAGCACCGAAAGCGCTTCGCGGTTCATGAAAAGGATGGTCTTTTCGGGATCGAGTCCGATGATCGGCTCGTGGAGCGTGTTTACGATCGCTTCGATGCGTTTTTTCGCCGTCATCAGGTCGTCGAGCGAACTGCGGCGGTACTCGTCGAGTTTGGCGGCCATGTCGTTGAACGACTCGGCGACGGATTCGAATTCGCGGTTGCCCGTAAAGTCGAGCCGCTGCCGGTAGTTGTGGTTGGCGATCTCCTTGATACCCCGCTTCAGGGTGTCGATCGGCCGGAGCACCGTCTGCGGAAACCAGATCAGGATGGCCCCTGCGCTCAGGACGCACAGTGCGGCCACGACGATCAGCCACCACATCACGTAGTCGGCGCGCTGCTCCACCCCGGAGCTTTTGCTCCGGATGGCGGCCATGTTCAGCTCCATGATCCGGAAGAGATCCTCGCGCACGGTCTGTATTTCGGCTTCGGTGACGGGGTCGCTCAGCGACGCGATATGCCGTTCGAGCGCCGTGGTCATCTCCTTTTCGCTGATCTCGGTGATGTTCTGCTGCTGCAGGGCGAGACTCTGCCGCAGGACGTGCCGCGATACCGAATCGTGCCCGATGTCGTTCAGCGACCGCAGCATGTCCCCGGCGTACTGCAGCGAATTGTAGTTGTCGGCCAATATGGTCCCCGTGGCGTGCGAAAGCTGCCGGACGTAACTGACCGACTGGATTCCGAGCAGCAGGATCATGGCGAACAGCGCGCCGATTCCCAAGGTGAGCCTTCTTTGTATTTTCATGGTTTACGACATAATGTAAAGATCGATGTTCATGCGCGACAGCCTGCCGATCAGGCGGCGCAGCGCGACGATGCTTTTCAGCAGCGAAAATAGCGAAAATTCGGGCCGTCCGGTGCAGACGATACTGATTTTTTGCTCCCGGCACAGCTCCACGATGGTTTCGACCGGCCGGTTGGAGTGTATCTGGCGTATTTCGCCGCCTAGTTCGGTGGCGAGGTTCAGGTTGTTGATCAGGTAACGCTGGTTGGCCAGCGGAATGCGGTCGGCGGCTTCCCGGTCGCTCTGCACGTAAAGCACGACGAACGACGTGTTGAGGTGGGTCGCCATGCGGGCCGTCTTGCGGATCACGCGGCGCGAACGTTTCTCCGAGGAGTCGATGACGGCCAGCAGTTTGTCGTGACGGAACTTGTCGCCCGCGGCGATCTCGTTCTCGACCTTTTTCTCCACGCGCAGGGCCACCTCCTTGAGTGCCAGTTCGCGCAGCTGCAGGATATTGTCCTGCGTGAAGAAGTTGTTGAGCGCCGCCGCGACCTTGTCGGGGCGGTAGATTTTCCCCGCTTTCAGCCGCTCTATCAGCTCGTCGGCCGTGAGGTCGATGTTCACCACCTCGTCGGCCGTGGCCAGCACGCTGTCCGGCACGCGCTCGCGGACCTCGATCCCGGTGATCTCCTGCACGGATTCGTTCAGGCCTTCGATATGCTGGATGTTGACCGCCGTGATGACGCTGATTCCGGCGTCGAGCAGCTGCATCACGTCCTGCCACCGTTTGGGATTGCCGCTGCCTTCGATGTTGGTGTGGGCCAGTTCGTCCACGACCACGATTTCGGGATGGAGGTTCAGGATGGCCTGCGTGTCCATCTCTTCCAGCTCCTTGCCCTTGTAGAAGAGCCTGCGGCGGGGCACGAACGGAAGCCCTTCGGCGAGGGCTTCCGTTTCGGCGCGGCCGTGCGTTTCGATGTAACCGATGCAGACGTCCACGCCTGCGTCGAGCAGCTGATGCGCCTCCTGCAGCATGCGGTAGGTCTTGCCTACCCCGGCGCTCATGCCGATGTATACCTTGAACTTTCCCCGGTGCGAGTGGCGGATCAGCTCCAGAAACCGTTGAACGCTGCCTTCCTTGTCCATACTACATCCTCAATGATATGCCGCCCGTGAAATTGACGTCCTCCGCCGCCGGGTTCCAGTTCAGGGAGGTGAAGATTCCCAACTGCATGGACTTCAATATCTCCCAGCTCTTCGCTGCGCTGACGAAAACGTTCTGTACGTAGAAGTCGCGGTCTATGCCGTACGTGCCGACGGCATTCCACGGAACGACGCCGACGCCGGCTTTCATGCCGACGGTTTTCACGGTGAAGGGATACGACGCCTCGATGTAGGTCGCATAGGCCCGTTTCCCTGCGGCATTTACGTCGGCGGCTCCGAACAGCACGGTGTTCCAAGCCAGCGTGACCGGCGCTTCGGGCGATATGCACCACGCGATGCCCGCCTCGACGCGGTGCGGAGAGTCCGCCCCGAAGCGGAAATAGTTGCGGCTGATCGTGCTCCGGTCGCCCGCGCCGCCTTCCCAGTAGAGGTCCGCCAGCGAGAAGGTCACGGGACCGAGCGCATAGGCCAGCGTCAGGTCCATCTCCTTGTAGGAGGTGGCCGCGAAATCGACCGAACCCCATGCCGTCGCCGAGAAATTTCCGGCCGACAGGGTCATTACGGGTTGTATGCAGGCTCCGGATTCCCAGACGCCGCGCCAGACATAGCCGCTGACGATGTCTGCGCCGCCCGAAATTTTCACGCCGCGCTGCGGCTCTTGTGCGCATACGTCCACGGCAAGCATTGCCGCCAGTGCGGTAATCAGAATTACGATCCAGCGTTTCATGTGTTTGTCCATTTCTTTGAGTTTTTTCATCGCCGTATATTATTTCTGCTCCGTCATTGCGTCTGCTGAGCGGTCGTCGCCGTTGTTGTCGGCCGATTTTGCCGGGACCGCCGCCGTGACGTTCGGCCGCATTGTCTCCAGTGCGATGTTGAGCCGGAGCACGTTGACCTTCTCGGTGCCGAAGAGTCCCAGCCACGGCCTTTGGGTCAGCGAATCGACCAGATGCCGGACTGCGGCCGCGTCGAGTCCGCGGGCTTCGGCTACGCGGCGCACCTGCACCTGCGCGCCGCGCGGCGAGATGTCGGGATCGAGTCCCGAACCGCTTGCCGTCACCATTTCGGAGGGTACCTCCTCACGGGTGAGATAGGGATGCGCCGCAAGGAAATCCTGCACGCGCCGCTCCACTTCGGCCAGATATTCCGGGTTGGTCGCGGCCTTGTTGCTGCCGCCCGAACCGCCGCCGTTGTAATCCACGGCCGAAGGACGGCCCCAGAAGTAACGGGTGTCGGTGAACTGCTGTCCTACGTTCGCCGCGCCGACGGTCCGGCCGTCGAATGTGAGGGTTTCGGCTTGGCCGCCGCC
>ERZ780154.633-NODE-633-length-24091-cov-7.36204_pt1 | contig 24091 bp, 24 predicted proteins | sample MGYA00511568_ERZ780154 | MGnify/ENA primary metagenome ERZ780154 (study PRJEB29588, sample SAMEA2142525) | human gut metagenome | biome: human gut; feature: human-associated habitat; material: faeces | place: Denmark | collected 2008/2010 ...
TAATGCCTTAGTTGCATAACAAAAGCGTAGCAGCTAAAAGCCACTACGCTTTCAAATCTAACTTTTGGGGGTCACCACACAAGCATAGTTACGGTTTTGCCGTCAATCTGTTCCGGAATAACTACATCGGTATCACTGCCAAGGTATTCCCAAAAAATAATTGACTTGCCATCAATGTTCTCATAGCGGTAGTCGCCGCTTGTTACAACAGAATGCACAGCATCTCTGCTCTGCGAAACCTTTGGTACATTTACTTCGACTGCGTTTGCAGTGAAAGGTATTGCAGAAAATGCGGAAGCAAGCATTGCGGTAACAATTATAGCTGTAATAGCTTTTTTAAATTTTTTCATTTTATAACCCCTAACTAATATATTTATATTTCTATGTTATCACTGCAAAAATGCTTTGTCAACAAAATGAATAAATTTTAACACTAATTTTTTCTGTATTGTAGATAGATATGACATAATTTGTGCAAAAAATTACAATCTGACTATAAAATCAAATGACTTCGGTTATGAAAAAACAGCGGATTTAATTGAAATACTTTTCAAACAAAAATTTTCGTTATGATTCTTTAGGGCGATTTTTAGATTAGAAAATTGTTAATACAAACTTCAAATCAAAACATAATTAACCTTAACTTTAATAAAACAAGCTAAAAGACAGACAGTAAAAACTGCCTGCCTTTTTCTTTGTCAGCCGTTACAGCCACACTCAAAATTACATTTTTCTCTTTCTTCAGGTCTTGCATTCGGCGGGAAGAATGATTCGTTAGGAAAATCTACCCTGCTGAATACTTCGCACGGGTCGTCGCTTTCAGGCTTACATTCCTTGCGAGGAATACAAAAATCATATGACGGAATCATAATCTGTACATTTCTCTCAAGCTGTGTAATTGTAAAAATACCGATAGTGGCACTTACGCTCGCATCTCCGGTCACAGCAAAATCGTCACCAAAGTATGTTATTACACATTCAGGTATAGGAGCACAAGGAAGCTGCGGAACACTTCCTTTTATAAGTCGTGCCGAAAGAGCCATAGGTTCGGAAATTTGTACTGTTGCATTTGGTAAAAACTCCGTGCAACCGCATGATGTAACAGGTTGAGAGCAAACTATACAACTGTCGCTCGAAAAACTCTTTGAATTTGATTCACTGCCGTAAAGAACCGACCTTTTACCGTAAATTGCAAGTCCGTTTACCCGTGACGGAATTGTTGAACCGCAGGTATATGCCTCAAGAGAAATATCAAAATAGAATGTAACATCAACCGCATAACAGCCACGATGAAAAGCGATTGATTCAACGCTTACATCGGCGGTTATAACGCTTGCCTTGCAGATTTTTACAGATGATGCGTTATTGATAACAGATTGACTGCAAGGTGTAAAATAAACCGCAAGATTGCTAAGGCAATCCTTTGAGCCGCAGCTGTCATAAATACGGCTTGCGTTTATGCAGACAGCGTCTGTGCATTTGTTTTCGGTAAGCGGTTCGTTGCCCGACTGCCGTGGTACTGTGCCGTATGATACATCTGGCATAAAAATTAACCCCCATAAAATGTATTAACAGGCTTACGCTCTGTAACAATACATTTTATGAAGGTTATACTTAATTGTGAATATTGAGTTGATTTATTTTAAATAAGGCTTTAAAATTTCATCAAGGTTTTTGTTTACAGCTTTCGGATTTGACTGCGTATAATTTGAAAAAGCGATGAATACTTTGCTCTGGTCCTGCGCAAATACAATTCTTGCATTAAATCTGTAGAATGCTGCGTCACAATAATAATTACCGCAATCGTCAACATACAAACCGTACGCAAAACTTGATTTATAAGGAGTGAACATTTCTTCTTTGGATTTTGCAGACAACAATTCACTTCCCGTAATAGCGTCTGTCCATTTAAGCAAATCACTCAAATTGGAAATAAGGCCCGTAGAAGAATACGCAACACCCGGATAAATATTCCACTCATCGTCAAAAATATCCTGATAACCTGTAGCAAGTTGGTCTGTGCTCTCAAAGGTTGTCGAAGTCATTTCGAGCGGCTCAAAAATATTTTCTTTCAAAAATTCCTCATAGCTTTTTCCGCTTACCTTTTCGATTATGTCACCGAGAATAAAATAATCGGAATTTGAATAGCTGTAATTTTCTTCATCATTATCAATTTCTTGTGACAATATCCATTTTAAAATAACAGAATGATTATCTTTAGCGGAATTTTTCTCTGAAATATCGTACTGCGGAGCATTTGCACGCACGCTTTCGTCAGATTTGCCGAGATAATCCGGCAAGCCTGTTGTCATTGTAAGCAAATTACGGATAGTTATATCCGAACCGTACTTATAATCTGGATAATACTTGTCAAGCGTATCATCTGTGCTCAGCTTATCCTGCTCCTGTAAAATCATAACAGCCGCAGCGGTAAACTGCTTTGTAAGCGAACCTATGTAGTAATTTGTATTGAGTGAATTATATGTATGCGAACCCTTGTCGGCATAGCCGTTATTGCCTATATATTCAAAATCATTTCCGAGTTTATAATATACAGTTCCTCTGAATTTACTTGCAACAAGTGTATTATCGAAATTAGCTGTTATGCTGTCGGTATCCTGTTTTAATTTTGTAAAATTATATGCAGGATTAGTAGGTACTTCATCAGCAGTTGCAGGCGCAACGGTAAGTCCCTGCGTAGATGCACCTGTAGAATTTGTAGTCTGCGGTGCTGTTGTAGCCGAAGATTCCGAATCATTGTCACAGCCTGTAAATGCAACTGCGGAACACGCCGCCATAGCTACGCACATTAATGATTTTGCTAAAGCCTTCAAAAAATCACCTCATCAGATTTTTTCCATTTTACTGAAATTAGCCATAAGAGTTTTTGTGCCTGCCTTATCAAAAGCAACTTCAAGCATTGTGTCGTTGCCCATTTTTTCGGTTTTCATAATCATACCTTTGCCAAATACCTTATGGAATACGCAATCTCCTTTTTTGTAAACAGTACCCGATTTAATGGCAGGTTTAGTAAATGTATTAAAACTTTTGTTAGGTGTGAATTTTGAACCGGCACCGATACTGATATGACTTGAGGATGCGGAAAAACCGTTTGTTGACGCAAAAGTCTTTTTCTCGCCTGTATAATTAAGTAATTCGGGCGGGATTTCATTTACAAAGCGTGATACTTTGTTATAGCTTGTATGACCCATCAACATTCTTGACTTTGCCTTGGTAATGTAGAGCTTTTCTTTTGCTCTTGTAATACCTACATAAGCAAGTCTGCGTTCCTCGTTAAGTTCATCGGGATTCATCATTGTGGCAATTGACGGGAACACACCTTCTTCAAGACCTGCAATGAAAACTACGGGAAATTCAAGTCCTTTTGCGCTGTGCAATGTCATCATTACCGATGAATCCGCTTCTGCATCATAGTTATCAATATCTGTCTGCAATGAAATTTCCTCAAGGAAGTTTGAAAGTGACGCTTCTTCTGCGTAATCCTCTTCAAATTTGATAATATTTGAAGAAAGCTCTTCGATGTTCTCAATTCTTACATCGGGGTTGTCTTTCTCTGTTTTTAAATATTTTTCGTAATCTGTATGTTCGAGAATGAGATTGTATAATTCCGCAAGAGAATAATCTCCGCTTTGTTCAGCCTCCATAAGACCGTCAATAAGCGCAACAAAACTCTTTAACTTTGTTGCGGCTCTTGAAAGCTGTGGATATACATCTGCATCTTTAATTACGGAATATATGCTTTCGCCGAGTCCTGCGGCAATTTCAGAGGCTTTTTCAAGTGTAGTTGCGCCAATACCACGCTTTGGCACATTAATAATTCTGCCCAGTCTGACATCGTCGTGCGGATTATTAATAACCTGAAGATATGCAACCATATCTCTGATTTCTTCTCTGTCATAGAATCGTCTGCCGCCGATTACACGGTGCGGAATACCGCTTCTTGACAAAGCCTGCTCAATTGAGTTTGACTGTGCATTCATTCTGTAAAGAATTGCAAAATCAGAGAATTTTCTGCCATCGGCAACACCGTCAAGTATAGTTTTTGCAATAAATTGAGCCTCGTCACGCTCGGAATCGGAAGTATGCACCTCAATTTTATCGCCAACGGCATTTTCAGTCCACAACGTTTTGCCCTTACGCATTGTGTTGTTAGAAATAACACCGTTTGCCGCATTAAGAATATTCTGTGTACTGCGGTAATTCTGCTCAAGTCTTATTATCTTAGCGCCTTTAAAGGTGTTTTCAAAAGAAAGGATATTTTCAATTGTAGCACCTCTGAATTTGTAAATACTCTGGTCGTCATCACCTACAACGCAGATGTTGCCGTATTTTGCGGCGAGCATACTTACAAATTTATACTGCACCTTGTTTGTATCCTGATACTCATCAACCATTATGTATTTAAACTGATTTTGATAAAATTCGAGTATATCGGGACAATTTTGAAAAAGCTCAACAGTCTTGCAGAGCATATCGTCAAAGTCCATTGCATCTGCGGTTTTTAGTCTTGACTGGTAAATTTCATATACTTTTGCCACGGACTGCTTGAGGTTATCGTAACCTGCTCTTTTGAGCATTTCCTGCGGAGTAAGCATTTCGTCCTTGGCTTTTGAAATTTCGTTGAGTACTCTTTTTACCGGCAACATTTTTTCGTCATAATTAAGCTGTTTTAAAATATCTTTTACAAGTTTTTTCTGATCGTCAGTACCATAAACGGTAAAATGACTTGTAAAACCGATTCTGTCGCCGTATCTTCTTAAAATTCTCGCACAGGTAGAGTGAAATGTAGCCGCCCAAATATCCGAACCGCCTTCCGGAACAGCGTTGCAGATTCTTTCTTTAAGCTCCCCTGCCGCCTTATTTGTAAAGGTAATTGCAAGTATCTGCCACGGTTTGCAAAGTTCAGACTGCAAAATATACGCAATTCTGTTTACAAGAACGGTTGTTTTGCCCGAACCTGCACCCGCAAGTATAAGCAAAGGGCCTTCTGTGCAAAATACAGCCTGCTGCTGCATATTATTCATATGTGAAAACTGTTTTTTTAATTCTGATTGTACCATAGCAATATTCCCGTTAAAAGTTTAATAACACAGAAAACGGGCGAACTGCGTCCGCCCGTATAATCTGACGATTTTATTTTATGTAGCCGTAGAATGTTTCAAGAATTTCAGGACCCTGGTCAGCAACAATCATTGTAACATAGTTGCCGTCCTGTGTAACCTTGCAAGCCTCAACCATAGGAAGTTTTTCGGCATTGTAGCCTGAATACTGTGTAACGATTGAAGTGTATGTCTTAGAAAGCGCATCGTTTACTCTTGATGCAGCGTCAGCGTCAACAGCCTCAACGAGTACGATTTCAACTCTTGAATTGCTGTCTGAATTGATTTCTGCCGCAAACTGCTTAACATCTTCTGTGTCTATGCTGTAATATTTTTTAAGATCATTAGAATCTGTAAGCTCTTTTAAGTCCAATGAATACTTAGAGTTGATGTCAGAAAGAACTGTTTTTAAATCAACCTCTTTGCTGCCTGAACAACCTGCAAGCGCAGTAAGACAAAGTACAAATATTGTTACCAAAGAAACTACCTTTTTCATAATTAACCTCCAAAAATGTCTTATAAAAAAATTACGCCGAATCAGTGTGACCCGGCGTATTCAGATGGTCGAGGTGACAAGATTCGAACTTGCGACCCCATCGTCCCGAACGATGTGCGCTACCAAACTGCGCTACACCTCGATAAAAACAGCCCCGATCACTCGGGGCTTTTAATGGCTGAGGAATAGGGATTCGAACCCCAACAAACAGAGTCAGAGTCTGTCGTGCTACCGTTACACCATTCCTCAATGTTTATTGCTCATTGCTGCAAGCCGTGCAATCAACGATATATATTATATATTATGAAGTGCGTTTTGTCAACACTTTTTTGAAATTTTTTAAAACTTTTTAGAAGTTTTAAACTTTCGTTTAGCATTGACTTGTTGCTTACTGTCACGCAATCAACAATAGCTATTATATAGCGGAAAGTGTGTTTTGTCAACATCTTTTTTCAATTTTTTCTAAAATTTGAAAAATACAAAAAATACGGAATTTTAGCTAAAACTTTTTTTGAGTCTTATATCGTCGCCGACAAAATTAAGCCTTACACCCTCTCCGTATATTCTTGAAATAAATCTTGAAGTATAAGTTTTTTCAAGTTCTGTTATCGAAAGGTTTGTGTTTATTATCAAAGGCTTTCTCAAAAGCATTCTTGAATTACACAAATTATAAAACTGCGTATTTGAAAAAGTATTTGAAAACTCTGTGCCTAAATCATCAATAATTAATAAATCGCACTTTGTGAGCATTTCAAAATATTCGTAATCGTTAGACTCTTTGGAAAAATGCATATTGCTAAGCGTTGACATAAGCATAGGTGCAGACACATAGATTACACCGAAACCACGCCTTGTAACCTCATTGGCAATAGCGAGCGAAAGGTGGGTTTTGCCAAGACCTGTGCCGCCTCTCATAAGTATACTCTTTGACTCGGGCGTAAAAGTCCTTGCGTACTGCACGCAATAATTATAAATTTTTTGCATCTTATCAAAAGGTGATACTCCGCTCGCCTTATCAACCTCATGACTGTACATATTAAGGTCAAAACTCTCAAAAGTGGAAAGTCTTAAAGGCGCAGTACGGTTAAGCTCCTCGCACGCAGTGGCTACAAGCAGTCTTTTAAAGCAAGGGCAATACACTGTTCTTCCGTCTTTTTCTATATATCCCGTATCTTTGCAGTATTTACAGCTGTAATGCGGTTCAAAGCAATTTTCTTCATAGCCGTTTTCTGTAAGCAGCTTTTTGACTTCATTTTGCATAGAAAGACTTTTAGCACGCAAATCCTGCGTGGCAGACTTTACATCTCCGCCGTTTAAAACCGCACGAACCGCAAGTATTCCGCATGAAGATATTTCTTTTTCAAGCTCCTCTATTCTCGGAACTCTTCTGTAAACCTCTTCACGAACCTGCTCCGCTCTTCTCTCGGCTTTGGTGCGCCTTTCTTCCATTTTTGCTTTTGTCGCTCTGTAAATTTCTTTACTGTATCCCATTTATATCACCACACTAAATACTGTCGATTGTATCTAATCTCTGCAAATCATTTATATTATATGATGTGTTGGCGTTATTCCTGTTTCCGCCTTTATTCTTATACTTATCGGGTCTGCTGTCAAATTTGTTTAAATCGTCAACATTGTAAATTCCGCTTGAATTCCAGCGTTTTAAAATTCCGTTTATGTATCTGAAATCGCAGCTGCCCTTACTGTCAACACATCTTTCGTAAGCCTCTCTTAGCATTTCGGGAGAAAATTTCCACTCGTTTACCCATAAATCGGCGTATTCAACCTGCTTTTTAGTAGGAGAACCCGTATTTTTTAAACCGAACGCAGATGCTACAACCGTAAAACTCTGGCTTGCACGATGTGCTTGTTTTATTTTATTTTCGGCTTCCTCAATTGAGAAAACTCCCGCATCAGACCATCTCAATCCTATTGTTTCAATGGCTCTTATGTTAGATTTTCCGATGCTTATACAATACTGAATAAGCATTATAATTACCTCTACAGGCAAACCGCAGGTATTTTTAAGTAACAGTAACGACGATGCATCGGAGTTTGATAAAGGCTTGCCGAGGGCTGTCTGTGCCTCGTTTACAAGCATTTTAAATTCTTCGTCAACCGCAAGCTGTTGTGCCACATAAACATAATCGGGGCGCTGCGGTCTTACAAACATATGCGGAACTGTAGGCTCTTCCTTTTCAATCGGAGCGGCAGTATTATTGCTTTCGACTTGTTTTACCGCAGGCTGTTCAGTCGTTTGCTGTTCTGCCTGTGCAGGCTCAAAAGCACCGTTATTTTGGCAAAAGATACCTTTCATAACCCAGTATTCAACTGCCTCCGGAATATCGGTTTCATTTACACCTGTCGCCTTACTGATGTCGCTTTCGTTCACATCTTCCCCACTGTGTCGCAAAAGATATAACAATACCTTAAGTTTAACGCCGTCCGAAAACTTAAGTCCCTCGTCTACAACCGACGACGGCACGGCAAATATTGAATTCCAAGCACCAAGATTAATTTTCATAGACATTTCATATACCTCTGACCCAAAATAAATATTATAATCGAACTTTATCATAATCAAACTTTATCGTACACATTATTATATCACACTAAATTTAAAAATCGACACATATTTTTAAATTTTATAGATTTTTTTAAAGAAATATGTTAAAATACAGTTGAAATGTTTTAAGGAGGTAATATTATGAAATATACATACATTCCAAGAGGTGTTTGTTCAAGACAGATTAACCTTGAGATAAATGACGGAATTATAGAATCCTGCGAATTTATCGGCGGTTGCGCAGGCAACACTCAAGGCATTTGCGCTCTTGTAAAAGGTATGGATGCAGAAGAGGCTGTAAAGAGATTAAAAGGCATTGACTGCCGTGGCAGAGGTACATCTTGCCCCGATCAGCTTTCTTACGCTATTGAAGAGGCTCTTGAACTCGAATAAGCTCTGCGGCTAAAACTTTATATTTATCATAACATTAAAGCTCTCTTTATTTGCTTAAAGAGAGCTCTTTGTTTTGGTTTTAAGATTTAGACGGTTTTATGCAGTGTTTTGTCTGGAAATTCCGGTGTATCACAAAAATTATAAAAGTTTGGTCAACCTTTTCAAAGGTTGTGGGTGTGGGCAAAGCCCACAAATACTTTCCGTTTATGTAATCTGACGATAGCCAAACAGCCTGCTGTTTGGTAACTTAAACAAAAGAGTTTTCAAAACCATAACCCTTTAGTTCGTTTTACAGCATATTGGTTTCATCAATTTTTGCGTTCACATCATCAAGTTTATTTTCAAGCATAACAGACATAAAGAATATCTTTGATGTCGTTCAACACCTCTAATTCTTCGTCGGACATAAAAATCTCCCGAAATCAGTCAACCTTGAAAGTACCTGCCTCAATCTCATCAATCATAGCAAGACGTTTTAAATGTCTGTCACCCTCTTCGGGAGTATTGAGGAAAATTTCTGTAAACTTAACAGCATCTTCTTCGCTTGTAACTCTGCCGCCCATACAAAGAATATTTGCGTGGTTGTGTCTGCGTGTCATTTCAGCGCAAAACTCATTGCTTACAACTGCCGCACGAATACCCTTAACTTTGTTTGCTGCCATTGAAATACCGATACCTGTACCGCAGCAAAGAATACCAAGCTCACATTCGCCGCTTGCTACTGCTTTTGCAACTTTATAGCCGTAAACAGGATAATCAACGCTGTCTGTGCTGTAAGTACCAAAATCTTTATATTCAATACCCTTTTCGTCAAGATATTTTTTAATTGCGCAGATAAGGTTATATCCGCCGTGGTCACATCCAAGTGCTAACATTTCTTTTCCTCCATTTTCTTTTTAAGTTCTCTTTCAGCCTGCGGCAGTCTTAAATACATCGGCATAAGTTCCGCAGCCGAAAGCACTTCTCCGTCATTAAATTTTTGTACAGCAATTTCTGCTGTTGATGACGCTCTTTGAAATCTTATACTGATTGGTGCGAGTTGAACATTTGGTAATAATTCTTTCATAGCATTATAGCAAAGCTCTGCACCGTCACCCACAAGTATAATTCTTTCGTCATAACTCTTAAGTTCTTCTGCAAGCTCGGCAACAGACAAAGCTCTGTCTTTGCAAAGTCTTTCGGGCTTTACGCCGTCACATTTAAAAAGCGCATTATAAACCTGCGAACAGCGAGCGTCCATAACAGAACAGATTATCCCATTTGCAGATTGCAAATTATACGCAAGGCTTTCAAGCGTCGATACCTCTATGCAAGGCAAATCATCGGCAAAAGCAAGTCCTTTAGCCGCTGCAACACCGATTCTTACACCCGTAAACGAACCCGGACCGCAGTTTACCGCAACGGCGGTAATATCTGTTGTCGTTAGGTTTGTGTTTGCAAGCAGACTTTCAACCATAGGCATAAGTGTTCTGCTGTGAGTAAGTTTTGTATTTATAAAGAACTCACCTATTATTTTGTTTTCGTCACAAATTGCGGTTGACGCAGCTGTGGCGCTTGTATCTATTGCAAGAATTTTCATTGCAGATCAACACCTTCAATTTCAAAAATTCTGTCATCATCATTTTCGCCCTTACTGATTCTGATTTTAATACAATCGGCAGGCAAAGCCTCTTCAATATTCTCACTCCACTCAATAATGATTATACCGTTATCAATATAATCAAAAAATCCTGTGGAATACAAATCATCCCATGTATTTACACGGTACATATCAAAATGAAAAATATTATATTTACCCGAATATTCATTGACAAGAGCGAATGTAGGGCTTGAAACATTTTCTCCTGCACCGAGCGCACCGGCAAGTCCTCTTGTAAAGGCAGTCTTGCCCATACCAAGACCGCCAAAAAGAGCGATTACTTCCGTGCCGCACAACTTTTCGGCAATTTTTGCGCCGAGTGCCTCTGTTTCACGGGCATTATGAGTATTTACAGTAATCATCAGAATAAACCGTTAATTTTTCCTTCCTCGGTAACATCAATTTTCTCTGCCGACGGAACTTTCGGAAGACCCGGCATTGTCATAATATCACCTGTATATACAACTACAAATCCTGCACCGTTTGAAAGTGTAAGATTCTTTACTGTGATTTCAAAATCCTTTGGAGCACCGAGAAGTGTTGGGTCATCAGAAAGTGAATATTGTGTTTTTGCAATACAAACAGGAAGTTTTTCACCGCCGAGAGCCTGAATCTGCTTCAATGCCTTTTCGGCAGCCTTTGTATAGTTTACTCTTGAAGCGCCGTAAATTGTTTTTGCAATTTTGTCAACCTTTTCTTTGATTGTAAGGTCATCTGAATAAATAGGAGCAAAATCAGACGGCTTTTCGCAAGCCTCTACTACCTTTTTGGCAAGTTCTGTGCCGCCTTCTCCGCCCTTTGAGAATACATTTGAGAGAGCAAAGTCTGCGCCTTTAGATTTACAGTAACTCTCGATAAACTCAAGTTCCTCTGCTGTATCTGTACCGAACTGGTTGATAGCAACTACAACGGGAACATTGTACTTTCTCATGTTATCGATGTGAACGCCAAGGTTTTCAATACCATTTTTAAGAGCCTCAAGATTTTCTGCAGAAACCTCTGCCTTAGGCACACCGCCGTTGTACTTTAACGCACGGCAAGTAGCAACAATAACTACGGCAGACGGCTTAAAGCCTGCATATCTGCACTTGATGTCAAAGAATTTCTCTGCACCGAGATCTGAACCGAAGCCTGCCTCTGTAATACAGTAATCGGCAAGTTTTAACGCAAGCTTTGTAGCACGAATGCTGTTACAGCCGTGAGCAATATTGGCAAAAGGACCGCCGTGCATAATAGCAGGGGTACCCTCGAGTGTCTGAACAAGGTTAGGTTTGATAGCGTCTTTAAGAAGAGCCGTCATAGCGCCGTCAGCCTTAATGTCCTTTGCAAAAACAGGCTCGCCTGAATATGTATAAGCAATAAGAATATCACCAAGTCTTTTCTTTAAATCAGAAATATCGTCAGCAAGGCAAAGGATAGCCATAACTTCAGATGCAACAGTAATTATAAAGTGGTCCTCACGAGGAATACCGTTCACTCTGCCGCCAAGACCGACAACAATATTTCTCAAAGCTCTGTCGTTCATATCAAGACATCTCTTAATAAGGATCTGGCGAGGATCAATCCCGAGAACATTACCCTGCTGAATATGATTGTCAAGCATTGCACAGCAAAGATTGTTTGCAGAAGTAATAGCGTGCATATCGCCTGTAAAGTGAAGATTAATATCTTCCATAGGAAGTACCTGAGAATAGCCGCCGCCTGCAGCGCCGCCCTTAATACCAAATACAGGGCCGAGTGAAGGCTCTCTGAGAGCGATTACAGCCTTTTTACCAATCTTAGCCATAGCCTGACCAAGACCTGCAGAAGTAGTTGTTTTACCCTCACCTGCGGGGGTTGGATTGATAGCTGTAACAAGAACAAGTTTTCCGTCCGGCTCATTTTCCAAACGATTGGCAAGTTCGTCTGAAAGTTTAGCCTTATACTTGCCGTAAAACTCCAGCTCATCCTCTTTAATTCCGATCTGTGCGGCAACCTCTTTAATCGGGAGTAAGGTCGCAGCCTGAGCGATTTCAATATCACTTAACATATTGAAAATACCTCCGTTCAAATATATTTCTTTAATTATAACAAAACTTTCCCCCTCTATTATTCCAATAAGAAAATATATTTTACAATAGAATATAAAATACTCGGGTTTAATTGCTGCAGATTAGGTAATGTTACTTTGATGTATTCAGTTACAACGGATACTGTTGCGTTTAAAATCCGGCTTGGATAGATTTATAGTAATACCGACCACGATACAGAGCAAGACGGTTACGCATTTAAAATCCAATATGGATAGATTTATAGAGTTTACGAAAAATACAACGGCCATTGTGCTTATTGATTTAAAATCCAATATGGATAGATTTATAGATGCAGACAATAGTAGTTTTGGTCTTGCACTTAAAACATTTAAAATCCAATATGGATAGATTTATAGATATCAGCGTGACAGTTTTTATGTGCTTGAATGTAGATTTAAAATCCAATATGGATAGATTTATAGCTATTGCAATAGTCGCTTCAATAGCCGTTGTTATATTTAAAATCCAATATGGATAGATTTATAGTCAAATTTTACATTGTTAAAGAAAAATAAAAATAAATTTAAAATCCAATATGGATAGATTTATAGTAATCCTGAACCAAACAACCGCAAGTGTCCCACGGATTTAAAATCCAATATGGATAGATTTATAGAGAATATTACCTCAAGGAAACCAAAGCTCCTAATTCATTTAAAATCCAATATGGATAGATTTATAGAATATACAAGCCGCAGACAATAATTCTTTGAGAATATTTAAAATCCAATATGGATAGATTTATAGCGAAGCAAGAGCAAAGCTCGATTTATCAAATCGTGAATTTAAAATCCAATATGGATAGATTTATAGGCCGTCTATTCGTTTTGTCGCTTTAGATGTTTTAATATTTAAAATCCAATATGGATAGATTTATAGACTCATAAGAAACACAATAATTCATTCCGCTAATACTATTTAAAATCCAATATGGATAGATTTATAGTATTAGGCGAAAATTAAGGCTTTATAAAGAGTTTTTATTTAAAATCCAATATGGATAGATTTATAGATGAAAGGAAATTGTTCAATGCGTGCGAATATTGTATTTAAAATCCAATATGGATAGATTTATAGTTATTCCTTGTCGTGGTAAAAAAATTCTTTATTAATTTAAAATCCAATATGGATAGATTTATAGGTGTTGGTAATGATGTTTATTACGGTCGCAATTGGCCTTTAAAATCCAATATGGATAGATTTATAGTTTCAGTGACCGGTTCCGTTGAAATAGCAGTTGATGCTTTAAAATCCAATATGGATAGATTTATAGTGGCAAGTTGACAAAGAAATGTTAAAGGATAAAGGTCTTTAAAATCCAATATGGATAGATTTATAGTTAGATTGAATAAACATTTGTTTATGTTCACAACGCTTTAAAATCCAATATGGATAGATTTATAGTGTTTAAGCGCTTTAGCATTAATATAATTTTTTGAACTTTAAAATCCAATATGGATAGATTTATAGGTAAAACTGGGGAATGGTATCAAGATAAGTCTATTGGCTTTAAAATCCAATATGGATAGATTTATAGACTTACTGATAAAAATAATAATGTTGATGTTTTTTCTTTAAAATCCAATATGGATAGATTTATAGGTGACCATTGCTGCTGACATCAGTGTTCTTCCCTACTTTAAAATCCAATATGGATAGATTTATAGCTGTGATTGAATGGCAGCGGAAAAGAACTTTGAAAACCTTTAAAATCCAATATGGATAGATTTATAGCTTTTCTCTTTCTATGCTTGACAATGTAAAAATATACTTTAAAATCCAATATGGATAGATTTATAGGTGCCAATCTCATCAATAAGCACTAAAGTATCTCGCTTTAAAATCCAATATGGATAGATTTATAGTTTTGCATACTTGTCGTATTTTTCCGCTACTTCATACTTTAAAATCCAATATGGATAGATTTATAGCCTTTTGTACCTTGCGAGGTATTGATACTCTTCTTCTTTAAAATCCAATATGGATAGATTTATAGGCGTGTGGGTAGATTGATACGAACGACCCGGATGCCTTTAAAATCCAATATGGATAGATTTATAGAATCGCCTAAAAAGTTAAAATAAAATCAAAAATAACTTTAAAATCCAATATGGATAGATTTATAGCTGTTCCGTCCGAAGCTGAACTTGACTTCAATCAAAACTTTAAAATCCAATATGGATAGATTTATAGACCGAAGTGGGGGATATTACCAGTACTATTAATATCTTTAAAATCCAATATGGATAGATTTATAGTCTGATGATATTGTTTCTTCAATGCAATGTATTAACTTTAAAATCCAATATGGATAGATTTATAGTAATTCTGTTGTTCAAATTCCTGATAATATTCTTAACTTTAAAATCCAATATGGATAGATTTATAGACAAAGCTCTGACATTCTATGATATTTTTTAAAGGCTTTAAAATCCAATATGGATAGATTTATAGTCGAGGGCAACGCCCTCGGTCTAGCCTTTTATTAGCCTTTAAAATCCAATATGGATAGATTTATAGAAGTTAATATTTATATTATTTTTAATTCTTGTATACTTTAAAATCCAATATGGATAGATTTATAGTTTTCTCTAATTTCTATTGCGCTTTCATACTTTCCTTTAAAATCCAATATGGATAGATTTATAGTTATTCCTACTCAGAGCATTCGCCCTGTTGCAAGCCTTTAAAATCCAATATGGATAGATTTATAGTCCAATAGAACAAGAAGTGGTGTTCACAAACTTATTCTTTAAAATCCAATATGGATAGATTTATAGCAGAGAAATTGCAACAGAGTGTTGGCAATGGAAAAACTTTAAAATCCAATATGGATAGATTTATAGGGTTACTCTCAATTCTAAATCATCAACATAATAAGCTTTAAAATCCAATATGGATAGATTTATAGCTCTGTCATACGGTAACGGTAACTACTCGCTTTGGTCTTTAAAATCCAATATGGATAGATTTATAGTAAAACTTTTCATTTTGTACCTCCATAATATCTTTCTTTAAAATCCAATATGGATAGATTTATAGAAGATGACACGAAAAGAAAAAAGGCTTGATTTTATCTTTAAAATCCAATATGGATAGATTTATAGCCGTGGGATAAAATGATAAGTAATCATCGGCATTTTTCTGTGCTGTTTTGTCGATATACCAAATATTTATCAAATATTACTGTCATTTCAATATACCAAAAGCAACTATACCGATGATTACTCGATTGTTAGGTTCTGTCAACCTGCCGGGGGTTTTGTGCTATGTCAGGTCGACAATAAAAGCGTTACAAAAAATTTGATGTTTTATCATCCGTTTTTCCGAGAAAATCTTTATTCATCCACCGTTCTTCACGGGTATGAAACATTATTACCGAATCCTTGTCTTTTCTGATATAAACATCAAGTTCTTTTTGCAAAGCAAGTGAGTTTGCTTTACTTAAGTTTCCTTCAAAAACAGAGTTTTGAATATGTACAAGATATTTTTTGCAAATCTTGAATACCTTTGGAAGTATTTTTCTGCCCTTTTCATCACATATTATATCATATACAAGAATTACATACAATATTTACCACCACATTTCAAAGCCTTTATATTCTTTTTCTCCTATAATGTGCTTTATCAGTTTATAAAGTTCAAGTCTGATTAAGAATTGATAAGATACATTTTTATTAAGTTCTTTGTGAAAAATAGTTGTCTTTAATTTTTCGTCAAATTCAGATGTAATTATTCGTGACGCTCTTTCGGTAAGCTGCAAACCGTTAAGTCCTTCTACAAAACTGCTTTCTGTTATTTGTTTTCGATTAAGCAAAGAAAATATCAGACGATCCGCAATCAGCGGTTTGAAAATTTCCGAAACATCAAGTGCAAGAGAATATCGCCTTGTACCCGGCTGATGAAGATAGCTTATTGTAGGATTAAGTTGGGTTTTATAAATTTCCGCCAGAGTTTTTGTATATACAAGAGAATTGACATATGAAATAAGGCTGTTAATCATATTGTCGGCAGGATGATAAACTCTTTTATCAAATTCAATATTCTGATCAATAATTACATTCCACGCTTTGTAATATTCCTGACGAATATTACCTTCAATTCCCATCAACTCTTCTATGGTTTCTACATCTGCAAGTTTCCTCCTCAAATTTTCTATAGCGGCCATTTGCTCTGACACATTCTTGCCTCTGCCGTTGTAGTATCTTAAGTTTCTGTAAATATTATAAGACGCAGCAACTATAAATTCTCTTGCTATTGATAATCTGTTTGAATAGTCGCCGTAAGCAAGCACTTGCTTAACCAAAAGCTGACCTGCAAGTTTAGTTTCCTTTGGGCAAAAACTTCCTATGTAAAATTGATAGTAATTGAAGAAATGTACAAGTATTCCGTATTTTGAAAATAAGTTCAGCAATTTAGATGTAACCGTTATTTCATTCATAATATAAATTTCTTTAATATTTTCTATCGGAAGATCTTTTACATTTCCGTCAATTGCAGTAAATCTTAATGTGTTGTCTTTTTGAGTTAAATTGCCTGACGAATATATGTAATAACTTTCCTGCATTTTATCACCTCAAATACAGCACAAATCATAGTAAGCACATGATTTGCAAATTCTTTTACTTTCAAATTTTGGCGGCAAAGCAGCCGATATAATTTTTACTATATCAGCTGCCGCACTTTCAAGCTCTCTTTCATCTTCTTCGCTAAGTTCAACATTAAGACTTTGCTTTAGCAAAGGATAATCAATTCTGCCTTTTATTCCCTCTACCCCACGCTTTTTCAGATAATAAAGATAGTATTTAAGTTGAGCAATACCCGCTTCCTCTATCTTTCTGCTTTTCTTTACCTCATGTAAAAGTTTATGCTCGGTAATAAAATCAATATTGATTGTGTTGTCAATCATAATATGTTTTTTCTTTTGCTTATAAGTGGTTTCATCTATAAGTTTTCCGATTTTGACATTTTCGTTTTCACTTTCCATTGCCAAACCGTTTGAAAAATACCACAGCTTTCTTTTACAAACATAGTAATAATAAATATGCATACCCGAAATATTATTTTCGTCCATAATCATACCTCATATAAAATTATCAGGTTCTCCGTTATCATCAGATTTATCTTGCTTTTTGGTTTTCTTTTCCTTATCAAATATGATGCCGCATTCGGAATCATAACTGCTGTTAATAACAGGTAATTCAGTATATGGCATTTTTAATTTTTTTATTTCGTAATCGTCAATTCTGAATTTAGGTACGGAAACCGTGAATCCAAGTATTTCTTCGTTTGCCTTAAGTTTATCATCTCTTGAATAAGTATCTGATTTTAAAACTTCCAAAGCTTTTTCTATGGCACTCTCATTTTGATTATAAACATCAATCGGCACAGCGTCACTTCTGTCAATACTTCTTATTCCATCTTTTTTAAGAGAGAGATAATCGACATTTTCTTTATAATATTTATAAATTTTACGATATTCTTGAAAATATTTTGATTTTTCGATTTTTTCAACCGAAAGGTACTCATCTATAAGTTCTTTTTTAAGAACTTCAGAGATAATTCCGTCAACGCTTAAAATCGCCTGTTTTGACAACGAATGAATAGCATCGTCAACAAAACGATGTGCATTACCTTGAATTTCAGTAAATACAAAACAATTGTAAGATGAAAAGTCTTTATTACCCTTTCTGTTTACTCTGCCAAAGCGTTGGAACAGGGAAAATAAATCCGATAACTCGGTAATAAGAATATCAAAATCAATGTCAAGACTTGCTTCGACTACGGATGTTGAAATCCATATTTCAGGTATATTCATACTTTCGTTAGTTTTTTCAGAGGCTGCCAAAATCGCATTTTCTTTAGTTTTTCTGTCATTTTTTGTAAAATTGGAATGAAACAGATTTACACTTGCGTTAATATCCGAATTTTTTATTTCGGTGTACATCTTATTTGCAATATCAATTGAATTGCAAACGACAAGATATTTTTTTACTTTATCGCATATTGTATCATCAAATATTTTTATAATATCGTCAGACTGCAAGTTTTTTTCATATACTTTTACATTATGCCTTAGCTTTCCTTTATCAGAAAAATCGGATGTTTTTACATCTGTTCCGAGTATTTTTTCAATCTCGTTTCTTACAAACGGAGGCAAAGTTGCGGTAATTACAGCCACTTTACCACCCAAAGTATGAATCATCTCAATTGCATAAATAATTGCAGCCAAAACATCAGGTGAATACATCTGTATCTCATCAATAATAAACTTTGAATATGACGCTACCGCAAGTTTGTATTCATAACCTGCATATTTCAATGCAAAGTCAAATATCTGATCAGGCGTACAAATTGTAATCGGAAGTGCAAGCTGTTTACTGCATTGTGCATACGCAAAATCATAATTTTTTCCGCTAATTATTGAATCTTCCAAATAATAGGATTTCATATCGGAGTGAACAAGTGCCACTCTTTCCTTGTAATCTTCGTGCGAATTATCTCCGCAAAGTTTTTTAATTCTTTCGTACATCGCATTGATAGCTGTTTTTAACGGCAAAACGAAAAAACATTTATTGTCCCCGCACCAAAGCAATCCCGCCTCGGTTTTGCCCATACCTGTAGGTGCTGTTACAATTAAATTGCTGTCGGTATTTTTAATGCAAAATTCTTGCAATTCATTGTAATGTATATTTCGGGTATTTTTCCAATTGTTTAAAGAATCAGTCAAAAAATCGTTGACCTTTTCGCAGTCAAGACCTGCACTTGCACTGTAATCGCATTTATGTAAAAGACCTTTTAATAAAACAGCGTATTGTTTTTCTTCATCAGAAAGTTCGGTTTCAAATAAATCTTTGATTTTCTTAATATTCCTCTTCATTTTATTGTAAGAGTTTGTATCAAAGCCAAATTCAGCAAGGAATTTTTCTATAAGCTCACGGTTTTCTTTAAACACTGTAACAGGAGAGTCTTTGTTATAGTGATGATAAAGCACAGCAAAATATACACTTACAGGGTTTATACATTCTGATTTATCAATAAAAAAAGTTGAAAGTATATTATGGGGAATTTCTTGTTCAGGTTGAAAATTTCCGCCTTTAGTAATTCTTTTTTGAAATTGAGAATTTGCCTTACCGTTATCATGTTTTAAACATGAAACAAGTAAATCAGAGTATAAATCATCAGATTTTATATAGCCGAGCTTATAGAGCAGTTTTGCCTGCTCTATAAGCTCATTTGAATGTTGTCCGATTGTTTTGTCGGGTTTTGCAAGTTTATCTTCTATATTCATTACAAATACCTCAAGCTAAAAACACTGAATATATACCGTTCTCGGTTTTGTCAAGCATTATGCCTTTACAACCGTTTTCAATATAGTTAAGTTGACAGAAAATAATAGGTACACGATTAAACACTCGTTTTCTCATACCGCCCTTTAACTGCACAGTTTTGTAATCCTTTGGCATTAAATATTTTGTACCGCCTGTGTATCCGCCTTCCGTTTTAGAGATTATATCCATATCGTCTTTATTAATTTCGAGATACTCTACAGGCATATAAACATCAAAATCAGCTTCTCCGTAATCGACATCTTCGTCAACATCAAAAAGCTCTGTTTGAGCACACTCAAGCACTTCTACAAAATCCTCTCCTCTGCCGATTGCAGTAAGATTTCCGATATTATCCATAATATCATTCATAGTATTTTCATCTGCAACTATATGAATGATAAGTTCAATATCGCAGAGAAGTTCATAATACTTAGGGCCTTTTGCAAGCGTTCTGAAATGGGAATACGGAATAGTATACTTTACCTTTTCGTACTCATCATACACAGCCTTTATATGCTTAATACGCTTATCAAATTCTTTTACTTCTTCGGCAGAAATATTTTCATCGGCTTTCATTTCTTTGAGCCGAGTTTTCATTTTATCAATGATTTTTTTATGCTTGTCGATTCTGCGTTTTGTACGCTTTAAAAAGCGGTATTCTTCAAGCAATTTTTCATTAATTACATTAATTGTAATACCTTTTTCAAAGCTGTTTTTTTGAGTATTTTGAGCAGTAGCCACAATCTGATATGCACTTGAAAGCATATCGGGATTTTTCATTTTCACAAGTATATTTCGATCATCTTCTACTCTGTTGAGAAAACAGTCGTCCTTATACATTTTTGTTTTTAAAGAACCGTACTTTCCCTGTACGCTTACTTGCATAGGATGATAAGATGTATAACCGCAAGCCTTATGAAGTGCTCCGATAACAGTTGAATATGGCGGTAAAGGAAATGTCATACGGTTTTGTACAGTTTCTTCTTTTTTGTAATTTGCACTGTTTTGTTTTATATGAAGTCTAATTGCTTTCATATTAATTCCGCCTTACTCCGAAAAATACTCTTTAACCTGACCTCTGAGATTTTCAAAAAATTCTGTCATACTTACAGGATTAAGTTCTCTTACAATTTCGTCCTCGTTTGAAAGTTCGCCGTTACGCATAAGTGCGCAGCTGTAACCTTGAGCAAGTTTTTCCTTAATCGGCTCTATAATAAGTCTTTTGCCTGAAACAGAAACAGCATTTTCAAAAATATGAGTTTTTCTCGGCGAAAGACCGCCTGCCACAAAAATCGGCTCTGCGTTATCAAGATTTCCCTTAACAACAAGTGAAAGATTTTCTACTGCGTTAATAAGAGCAATTACTCTTTCGCACTTTTCTGCGTTATCTGCCTCTGCACCAAAATTTTCGTCCTTACCGATTTTTTCAAGGTCAATTGTAAGACTGTAAATTTTAGATGATTTGTCATATTCATATTGATAAGGGTTAAGCCCACAATCCTTAGCGTTATTCTGAACATTTAAATTATTAGCCTTAGCGTAGTTGGTTGCAAGATAAAGATTGTTGTGAAAACGGGCATCATTAATAAACGGCTCTGTAGCAACAGCGTCTGTAAGATAGAAAGAACTATTACGAATATATGTTGCACCTTTAGACTTTGTAAACATATATCCACCTTCAAGAGCACGACAATTAGAAGCGTTAATTTCTTCATTAACAAGTTTTTGAGTTACTTTCTTTTCTTTTTCACTATCAACTTTTGTCTGTAAATCATCATAAAAACCCGACTGAACACAGATAGCGTTTTTAAGGCTCTCACGACTTCTTGTAGCATACTCTTTTCCGCCTCTGAATACCTTTTGTACACTTGAAATATTGCCGAGGGTTTCACCGTAGTTGCTTGTCATATTTGCGATTATTGTTACTGTCAACGCATTCTTTTTCATAATAAAATCTCCTTTACATCAGTTATTTTCTTCGTTATTATTTAAACTTCCTTCGTTTAATGAATTTGCAAATGCAAAAACAATATCTTTATATTTTTCCGCATTTTCAAGAAATGCATAGAAAAATGGGAATTCCATACTTACCTCTGCGGATAATCGTAGGAGTATATCTTTAACTCTATCGTAATCATGTGTATTAAGAGCACTTGACAGCTTATATTTATAAGAAATTATTTTATTGCTGCTTTTCATTTCTATTAGCCTTTTTGATACAAGATGACCACATTTTTTAGCTAAGCCAATTTGATTTTTTATTTCATCCATAATTTCATTTCCTTTCCAAGATACATTTATGTCTATTAGCATATCAGTTCTGCTTTTTATATAGCTTTTACCGGCATTATCATCAAAATAAAACCTAAACATCCTTAAGATTGCATCGTCAAGCAACACATTGTTAAGACAACGCATATAAACTTCTTTTTCAAGATTAAATATATACTTATCATTGATTTCTTTGACAAAGTTTAATGATTTTCCCGATAATTCTCTTAACTTTTTTAATCTTTCAAGTCGTACAAAGAATGTTTCGTAATAAGCCTTATCCTGTGATTTTGATATAATTTCAACATCATAGCTTATATAATCCTTTGAGTTTTGCAAAACAAGCATTAGTTTGTTTTTGTCATATTTATTTTCTGTACTACTAAGTTGATTTGAAAAAGCATAGTTTGTTTGAGTTAAAGACTTAACAGAAAAATTGTTATTCACAAAATAAGTTTCTCTCATATCAGGATTTGAGAAAGCAAACGGTATAAAATCAAATTCTAAAATATCATTGCTCTCAAAACTTTCCTTTGAAAAACAAAAGCCGAGATTACTTGTTTTTCTGTCTTTGTCAACATTGTAGCCTCTAAGTCTGCAAGTGCTGTTATCTTCGGTAAAAATAAGTCGTTCATTGCAGTAATTCTTATAAAGGTTATTGCCGTTTTTAAAGATATTCTTTATAATTTCCGCCCTGTTTTCTTCAATGGTTGAAATAAAAATATCTTTATTTGTTCCGTCGAATTTTGTTTTGCCAAGCAACCCTTTAAGAACTGTTTTGCTCTTAACAAGGTCGTTTACCAATTTAATTTGTTCTTCAATGAATTCTTGACTTTTGAGAATGTTTAAAATATTTTTGTGAGTCATATATTTTTCAAAATAGTTCTCTGCAAACTCAAGATATTTTTCTTCTGTTATATCTTCACTTTTGTAAATAATACCGTCAAAGCCGTGGATATAATTATCGGGCTTTTCTTCAACATCACAGAGCACTTTGTAATCAATTCCAAAGTAATCAAAATATTTACATAAACCGACAACGGCTGCTGCAAACCTCCAATCGGTAGGCTGCAGCAAAGTGTCATAATCAAAGTAATCAATCTTTGTTTTCATTAATTTGGTTCACCTCCCTCCGATAAAAGCTCGGCAAAGCCAAATCCTGCGGATTTTCGTGAACCTATACCGCTTTTCAGCAGATAATTAATAACCGATTTATCGGCATTAATACTAAAACTGCCTAAACTGCATTCAATGTAGTTTTTGTAGTGATAAACCACTGTTTTTTTTGCGTTTAACGGTTTAATTTCAAAGTTTGAAATTAACTTCTCGTCAAAACCGCTTTCAACAAGCTGCTCTTTAATTACCTGTTTTGCAATCTCCGTAAAATCCGGATTTGCAACCGAAATATACCTATCCGAATTATTCTCGGCTTTATGTAATCTGATACACAAAGGGCTAAGCATTTTCACAAAAGCGGATGATGAAGTAACATTTTTTTCCGGCACAAGATTAACACTGACAAGTTTCATTTCGTTGCCGAGCGGAGCGGGAATCGGCTTGTCCTTTTGCTTTATAAAAGCAGACATAAAAATACATCCCGTATTATAGTCAGCTGTTGAAAAAGTAATGTTTAGTTGATTTTTCCCGAGTTGAATTTCCGTTTTAGAAAACTTCGGCATAGGCAGATTCACCGCAAAAGTAAAATTTCTGCGTTCCGGTGTAAAATAATATTTTTCATAATATTTTCCCTCGGCAATATCTGACAGTGACCGTTTAAAAAACGAAAGCATAATTCGTCGATAATCAATCGGCAGCTTATTGTTTTGCAAATAAAATCGCAATAAGATTTTCATATTTACCTCCATTTATTATTTTAATAGTATTAGATTTCGTTATTAGAGTTATTATATTTCACAACTCTAATTACAGTATAGCGTTCACAATTTTGTTTGTCAATACCTAATATTCGTTTAATTAAACATTTTTAATAAATTATATCAAAATGATATTAAATTTAATCAATTTAGCACATTTGATATTTTTAATCAATTATGTTATAATTATCTAAATCTAACCAAAATGGATTTTAAACAATATTCGTTTAAAACTTTTAGTTTAATCTATCCAAATTGGATTTTGTCTTTACCAGCTTAAATGACAAAGTGAAGTTAGGGTAAATATACCCTTTTCACAACAAAAAGCC
>ERZ780154.654-NODE-654-length-23588-cov-3.65219_pt1 | contig 23588 bp, 19 predicted proteins | sample MGYA00511568_ERZ780154 | MGnify/ENA primary metagenome ERZ780154 (study PRJEB29588, sample SAMEA2142525) | human gut metagenome | biome: human gut; feature: human-associated habitat; material: faeces | place: Denmark | collected 2008/2010 ...
TCTCTTACCAAGAGATATTACACATACAATGACGCTATTATGCTCCGGTTCGCCTGATCGATGACGGAGCTTTCGAGCGAAGCCAGATAGATCTGGGTCGTTTTCTCCGAAGCATGTCCCATTCCCGCACTGATGACCGACAACGGAACATTGTGATTCCGGGCCGTGGTCGCCCAAGTATGCCGCGAAGTATAGGACGACAGCGGCATCTCCAGCTCCAGCAGGTCGGCCAGCCGTTTCAGCCGGCGGTTGTAGTAGCCCAGAGCGGTCTGATACTGGGAGAACACCCGGACCGGGTCCTTCGCGCTCAGCAGCGGAAAGACATAGTCCGACGTGCGGGTAACCTGCGAATAACGTTCGATAATATCGCCCATGCAGGGTTCGATACGGATTGTCAGGTGCTGTCCCGTTTTGCGGCGGACATAGCGGATCGTCCCTCCGGCGATGTCCTGCTTGCGCAGGAAGGCGATATCGACGAACGCCATACCCCGCGCGCAATAGCTGAAAATAAAGATATCCCGTGCCAGCGCCAAGGAGGGGGAGTGTTCCAGATTCAAACGCCGGAGCCGTATGACGGTCTCTTCGCCGACGGCGCGCTTGCGGGTGCGGTCCACGCCGGTGTAGACATTCCGGAAAGGAGAGCTTTGCGGCACGATGCCCTCACGGACCGCCTTGTTGAAAACGGCACGCAGCACCCGCATATAAAAAGAGACGGTATTGCGTACAATCCGTCTCCGCTGCAGCCAGTCGTTATACCGGCCTACGAGTCGTTCGTCCAGCAGTGAGAACGGAATGTCGGCGCCGTTCAGAAAACCGGAGAAGCTGTTGAGCGTACGGCGGTAATTCCGCGCCGTTCCCAACTTCCCGTCCGCACGCAGGCAAGCGATCTGCTTTTCCACAAAGGCGAAAACGGTGAACCTTTCGGACGAACGAAACCGTCCGACGACATCCGGAAGGCCGTATTCCTCCCGGCGGGCCTCGAAATCCCCGACAATCGCACGAAGCAGGCACAAATCGCCGTCGATCTGCCGCTGGACGACCGCCGTCGCGGCGTCACGCCCCGCAAGGGAAACCATCACCCGCTCCCGCCGGGCGTCCCACTGGTCGGGAAAAAGCCGGATGCCGGTGGTTATCTGCCGGGATTGACGTTTATGGCAGAGTTGGTAATAGATTACACCCGCTTTCCCTTCGACCGTCGATTTCCGAAGTTTGACTTTTACTTTTACCATACATTCAGTTTTTTAGTTGTTCATATTTTAGGCTCCGGAACCTTCTTCCGGCGCCGGGAAACTTCAGGAGTCATCTCTATTCGCAGGATCGTCCGACAAAACTAATTATCAGATCGGATAAAAAGGCTGAAAAATATGCCATACGGACAACAAAAGACGTTTCGCCCGAATGTGCACAATGCCGCAGTTCAGCTGCAAAGTCCCCGTTCGGTCTTCATCCGTTTCAACGAACTGCTCTGTAAAGCCGGATCGGAGCATAACCGCAGCCGTTTTATCGTCAAAAGAAGCTTCTGCGAGGAATTCACAGCCCCAACCGCGATCCTTCGAAGACGCAGTTCGTCGGGCGACGAAACGACTTTTATTTCCAATTTCAGCAACTCGCCAACAACTACAGTCAGGTCCTGAAGATCGTCAATCCGCACTTTTCCAACGTCGCAATCCCGCATTGGAACAGCACACGAGGAAGTTGGAAACCCCTCAGTATCGAGATTCAGACCCTTGCAAAACGTGCTGTGGAACGGTTGCGAATACAAGGTCAGGTCCCTCGCATGGAGGGGCGTTACGTTACAACAAGGAAAAGGTCGATAAAGATGAAGCCGAGGTGCTCTTCCGGCAGAAGATGCTCGAACCGTTCAACAAACACGGACGATTGGATGTAGACACTTCAATAGGAGAGCTTTTATCTCGGTCGGAGAAAAATATAAAAAATACAGTTCCGACCTAGCGGGATTTACCTGCCGTTTGTCCTTGAATAAAACCTTTAAACTTTTTACTGACCCATGAACAAACGTATCCCTCTTAGTGCTGCGTCTATAGTTCCCTTGCTTGCAGGGAGTTGTGCGGGAGATCCGGCGGTCTCCGTCCCGGAAAATGCCCGTCCGAATATCATCTTCATCTTCTCCGACGACCTCGGTATCGGCGACCTGAGCTGTTACGGAGCGACGCGGGTCGCTACGCCCCATATCGACCGTCTTGCGGCTCAGGGGCAGCGTTTCACCAATGCCTATGCCACCTCCGCCACCAGTACGCCATCGCGTTTCGGCCTGCTGACGGGCATGTATCCATGGCGTCTCCCCAATACGCAGATCGCTCCGGGAAATTCCGAACTCATCATCGACCCGGAGTGCCATACGCTCGCCGACGCCATGCACGATGCCGGTTATGTCACGGGCGCCGTTGGCAAATGGCATCTGGGGCTGGGTCCCGTCGGCGGCACGGATTTCAACGTCGAGATCCGTCCCGATGCCCGCGATATAGGTTTCGATTACGAATACCTCATCCCGGCCACGGTTGACCGCGTGCCGTGCGTCTTCGTGGAAAACGGCCGTGTCGTGGGGCTGGACCCCTCCGATCCGATCACGGTGAATTATGACCACAAGGTCGGCGACTGGCCGACGGGATCCGAGAATCCCGAACTGCTGAAGCTGCGTCCGAGCCACGGCCATGACAACACGATCGTCAACGGCATTTCGCGCATCGGATGGATGACCGGAGGCCGTTCGGCGCTGTGGGTCGACGAAGGCATCGCCGACACGATCGCCCTGAAAGCCACGCAGTTCATCGCCCGGCACAAGGACGAGCCGTTTTTCCTCTATATGGGAACCAACGACGTGCATGTGCCGCGTGTTCCTCATCCCCGCTTTGCGGGCAAGAGCGGCCTTGGGACCCGCGGCGACGTGATCCTGCAGCTCGACTGGACGATCGGCGAGGTGATGCGCACGTTGGACAGCCTCGGCATCGCCGACAATACGCTGTTGGTTTTCACCTCCGACAACGGTCCCGCGATCGACGACGGCTATCAGGACGAGGCGGCCATGCGGCTTGGCGGGCATACGCCCTCAGGCATCTACCGCGGCGGCAAGTACAGCCTTTACGAAGCCGGAACGCGCGTTCCTTTCATCGTGCGGTGGCCCTCTTGTGTGAAACCGGGCGAGCAGTCCGCCGTCTTCTCGCAGATCGACGTTTACCGCTCGCTCGCAGCGCTGACCGGCGTCGCCCTTCCCGAAGGAGCTGCCCCCGACAGCCGCAACCACCTGCCTGAGTTGCTCGGAATGGGGCACTCAGACCGCGAATATGTCATCGAGCAAAACCGCCAGAATACGCTGGCAATCCGCTGCGGCGAATGGAAATACCTCGAACCGAGCGACAGGCAGAGCTACGAATACCGCAAGTCGGTCGAACTGGGCAATTCGCCCCGTCCGCAGCTTTTCTGCATCTCGAAAGATCCGTGCGAGCGGCACGACGTGGCGGAACAGTATCCCGAAATCGTCGAAGAACTCGCAACAAAACTTAATGCCGTGAAAAGCGGACGAAAATAAGGGCCATTCCCGTTTTGCGAGGCGTTTCGCAGTGAGAGGGCGACTGACGAGGTTACCCTCTTCCCGGACATCTCCGATCATTGATCCGGTTGCCGATAAATTTCATTTTTGACTGTTGTGACTACATCACACATACCTCAGGGCATCCTGTTTGTCGGTGCGGCGGCATTCGGGGATTTGGCGGGTGCCGAAGCGCAGAACGGCGTTTCGCGCCGTCCGAATATTCTGTTCTGCATCGCCGACGATGCCGCATGGCTTCATTTCGGGGCCTATGGCTGCAAATGGGTCTCGACACCGGTTTTCGACAGCGTGGCCGCACGGGGTGTACTGTTCGAGAATTGCTACACTCCGAATGCCAAATCGGCCCCTTCGCGGGCGTCGCTGCTCACGGGACGCTACTCGTGGCAGCTGGGCGAGGCCGGAAATCACATCTGCCGTTTTCCGGAAAATATCAAGGTTTTCACCGAGGCGCTCGAAGAGGCCGGTTACGACGTGGCCTTTACCGGAAAGGGCTGGGCGCCGGGCGACCCCGGAGTGAAGGACGGCCGCAGACGGCAGTTGACGGGTAAAGCGTGGCAGAATCGGAAACTGACGCCTCCGACACCTGAGATACTCGCTACGGATTATGCGGCAAATTTTTCCGACTTCCTCTCCTCGCGTGAGGATGCGTCGCGGCCGTGGTTCTTCTGGTTCGGCTGCCGCGAGCCGCACCGCCGTTATGAATACGGCAGCGGAGTGGCAAAAGGCGGCCGGACGACCGGAGAGATCGACCGTGTTCCGGCCTTCTGGCCCGACAACGAAACGGTGCGTAACGATATGCTGGACTACGGGTTCGAGATCGAACACTATGACCGCCAACTGGGACTGATGCTGGCCCGGTTGGAGGAACTGGGGGAACTGGACAACACGGTTGTCATCGTTACGTCGGACAACGGGATGCCTTTTCCGCGCGCCAAAGGAACCCAGTACGAGTATGCGCATCACATGCCGTTGGCCGTGATGTGGCTGCGGGGAGTGAGTGCGCCGGGACGCCGGGAAGCGGCCTGTGTTTCATTTGTCGACATCGCACCGACCGTTTTGGAGATTGCAGGAACATCCCCTTCGGCGGCCTGTCGCCGCTGCCGGGCGGGAGTCTCGTACCGCTGTTGCGGAATGAGCCGGACCCCTGTGCCGCGTTGCACGAACGGGCGTTGCTGGGGCGCGAGCGGCATGACAACGGACGGCCCGGCGATCAGGGGTACCCGATCCGGGGTATTGTACGGAACGGCTGGCTCTACCTGTGCAACATCAAACCGTGGCTGCTGCCCGGCGGCAACCCGGAAACGGGCTACCGCGACATCGACAGTTCGCCGACCAAAACCGCGATTCTGCAACTGAAACGCAGCGGACAGGACGATCGTTACTACGCATTGTCGATGGGACAGCGTCCGGCAGAAGAACTGTATCATGTCGAAACGGACCGTGAATGCCTCACAAACCGCATCGGGGAGATTTCATGCCGGATTCTGGCAGATTCCCTGCGGGCCGAACTTTTCCGGACACTGCGTGAGCAGGGGGATCCGCGGATGACGGGCGACGGCGACGTATTCGACCGCTATCCCTACGACAAGCCGGGAAAGGAGCGAATTTACGAACGGACTGTCACCGGAGAGATCATTCCGTGGGAACACTCGAACTGGGTGCTTCCGACCGATTACGAACAACAAATTAAAAACCGAATATTATGAAACGATTTTTTTGGATCATTGGAGTGTTGATATGTATGCCGTTGGCAGCTTGCGACGACAACAATCCCGAAACCACAGACAGCGCCGTCGTCTACACGGCCGAAGGAAGCGTCAATGCGGGCGACGTCGAGAAGTCGATCACGCTCTACACGACCTGCGACTGGACTGCAGCGGGCGATGAGTGGATCACGGTCGAGCCGGCCGGCGGATCGCGGGGTATTTTCGCCGTCCGCCTGAGCTTCGGGGCCAACGGCACGGGCAGTCCAAGGACCGGCACGGTGACCTTTACCGCCGGCTCCTGCAAAGAAACCTATACATTCACCCAGAAAGCCGAATAACGGCGACTGTTATGGACGAAAGAGAACGACAACGCCGAATCCTGAATTTCATCTATGCACAGCCCGATATTCCGACCTCCGTCAGGCATGCTTTCAGGCAATGGATGGCGGATCAGGAGCGGAATCCGGAGGTTGACAGGCTGATGGAAGAGCTGTGGGAGACCAACGATGCGGAAGCTTCGCCGGAAAAGATCCGGAAGGGATTGGATCGACTGCATGCGAAGATTCGCAGGAGCCGCTTGCGGCGTGTGCTCCGGTATGCCGGTGCGGCCGCTGTCCTGATGTTTGCGGGGGGCTATTTTTCCGCCACCCGTTCCGAAAAGCCTGTCGAGCGGATTACGCTGGTGACGGCGAAAGGCCACATGGGGGAATTCATCCTGCCCGACGGTTCGCGCGTATGGCTCAACGAAGAGAGCCGGCTCGCATACGATGCCGATTTTTCCGGCAGGGTCCGCGAGGTGACGCTCTCAGGAGAAGCCTTTTTCGAAGTCGAAAAGGATTCGCTGCGGCCGTTCCGCGTCGACATGGGAGGGCTGGAAATCGAGGTGCTGGGCACTTCGTTCGACGCGATCGGATATGCGGCCGACCCTGCCCGGCAGGTCATCCTCAAAAGCGGCTCCGTCAGCATCTCCGGCGAAGGGCTTTCGCGTCCTGTCCGGCTTTGTCCCGACCAGAAATTTACACAGAATGTACTTCAGGGCGAATTCTCCATTGAGCAGGTCGATGCACGGAATTACTGCCAGTGGTTCGAGGAGCGTCTGGTATTCTACAATATGCCGCTGACGGACATCATAGTCAACCTTGAACGCAAATACCATGTCGAGATCGTGCTTTCGTCCTCGCTTCCCGCCAACAAGCGTCTGTCGCTGGTCGTTCAGCACGAACCGTTGGAAGACATCATGGAGGTTATTTCGAGACTGATGCCGGTCCGCTGCCAGATCGACGGCGACCGGGTGTTCGTCACGAACCGGGGCAAATCCAGATAAACTTACAGCGAAAAACCTAATAACAAACCAAGTAATTATGAATGAACCGAATTTTTACCTGAAAACGATGTGGCAGGGAGTGCTGGCCGTCGTCCTGTGTGCCTGCTTCGCCATTCCGGCGCAGGCCCAGACGCCGGTCGTCACGCTCGACGCCCGGAACGTCACCATCAAGGAACTCCTGCAGCGGATCGAGGCGGCGAGTCCTTACACGTTCGCTTATGTGAATGCCGAGATCGATACGCCTCCTCATCGGAAGGTTACGGTGAACGCCGAAAACCGGAGTATCGAATCCATCCTTGCAGAAGTCCTTCCCAATGTGAGCGTCGAGATCAAAGGCCGCAAGATCATCCTCACCGCCAAGCCGAAAGAGACACCGAAGGCCGCAGCCGACGCCGCCCGCACGGTGAAGGGCCGCGTGACCGATGAAAACGGCGCGCCCGTGATCGGCGCCACCGTCATCCTGAAAGGCACCACGACGGGTACGGCGACGGGGCTAGACGGCGAATATGTGCTGCCGATCCGCCAGAAAAACGCGGTGCTCGAAATATCGCTGATCGGTTATAACAAGGTATCCGTCGCACTTTCGGACACCCAGACGCAAGCCGACGTCACGCTGAAAAGCGAGGCGATCGCCATGGACAACGTGGTGGTCGTAGGCTACGGCGTGCAGAACAAGCGCGACGTGACGACGTCGATCGCGTCGATCAAGGCCGAGGATTTCAAAGGGCTTGCGACAACCGATTTCCGCGACGCCATGGCCGCCAAGATGCCGGGCGTGCAGGTGCTCCAGCTGGGTGGCCAGCCCAACGGCAACGTCTCGATCCGCATCCGCGGCATCCAGTCCGCCACGTCGGGCAACGACCCGCTCTACGTCATCGACGGCGTTCCGTGCGACGCCCGTGCCTTCTCGAACCTCGACAGCAACGACATCGAGAGCCTCGAAGTGCTCAAGGACGCTTCGGCGGCGGCGATCTACGGTTCGCGCGGTTCGTGCGGCGTTATCCTCATCACGACCAAGCGCGGCCAGAACGAACATCCCGTGATCCGTTACGACGGCCAGTTCAGCGTATCGGGCGTGTCGAAAACCTATGATATGCTCAATGCCTACGAGTTCGCGCAGCTCTACAAGGAGTCGCGCGACAACGCCTATCTGACGGAGGTGCCGTCGGGGTCGATCGACGATCCCTACAATGAACGCGGGGCAACGGGCTATTACAAGGTTCCGCCCATCATCACCGCCTATCTCGAAGACAAGAGCGGTACGCTGACCGACACCGATTGGCAGGACGCCATCTTCCGCACGGCTCTGGCGCACAAGCACAGTCTTTCGGTTTCGGGCCGCACCAAGACGCTGAGCTATTACGTAGGCGCCAACTACCTCTACCGCGAGGGAACGATCATCGGATCGGATTTCGAGCGTTATGGAATGCGGGCCAATATCGACGGCAAGCGCAAGCGGCTGAAATACGGCGCCAGCTTCTCGCCCTCCTACTCGAAATACAATTTCGTGGATGCGGACGCCCAGTACGGAAACGACGGTGTGATCGCCTCGGCGCTGATGGCGGCTCCGATCTTCCCGGTCTACAACGCCGACGGCTCCTACAACTGGGACAACAACGGCTATCTGCGCCTCGAAGAGAACGGCGTGGGCGACACGCAGTTCAACGAGACGCTGAACCCCGTGGCGCTGGCGCTCGAAATCGACGACGTGCGCGAACGGCTCAATATGCAGGGCAGCGTCTACGCCTCCTACGAATTCATCGACGGGCTGGAATACAAGATCACCGCCGGCGGAGACTACTACAACTATTCGCGCAACTACTACCGGCCTTCGTATATTCCGCTGAAGAACAAGGCCAATTACAAGGACCCGTCGAATCCCACGGCGAAGAGCATCACCAACTCCTATTTCCATTGGACGCTCTCGAACCAGCTCTCTTTTTCGCGCCGTTTCGGCGACCATTCGCTCAACGCCGTGGCTGTCTGGGAGGCGGAAAAGGAGCATGTCAAAACGTCGCAGATCGTCGGCACGGGAGTCAAGGGCGACGACAAGATCCGCACCACGAAGGGCAAGACCATCGACCCGGCGGAGACCTACAACAACGAGTATGCCTACACGTTCGCCTCGTGGCTCGTGCGTGCGCAGTACTCCTACAAGGGCCGTTACATGGTTTCGGCGTCGATCCGCGGCGACGGTTCATCGCGCTTCGCCCCCAACATCCGGTGGGGTTATTTCCCGGCGGCCTCCGTCGGCTGGCGCGTGAGCGACGAGAGCTTCCTGCGCGACGTGAAATGGATCGACGACCTCAAGCTGCGTCTCAGCGTCGGCGTGACGGGCAATGCCCAGATCGGCAACTCGGAATATCTGCAGCTCTACGGTTCGACGAACATCGACCTCGGCAACGGACTCAGGCCGCAGGTCTATCCCTCGCAGATCGCCAATCCCGATTTAGGCTGGGAGCGTAATACGCAATATGACGTGGGTCTGGACCTCAGCTTTTGGAAAGGGACGCTGGGCCTGACCGCCGACTACTACTATTCGAAGACTACCGATATGTTGTTCGACGTTCCGGTTTCGTCCGTGTCGGGACTCACGTCATCCAACATGAACATCGGTTCGATGGAGAATCAGGGCGTAGAGCTGGCGCTAACCTCGCGGCGACGCTTCGGAGATTTTTCCTATTCGTTTTCGGCCAACTGGTCGCTCAACCGCAACAAGGTGCTGAGCCTCGGCGAAGGGAATGCCGACATCATCAAAGAGGCGTCGTTCAACGGGGCCTATTACATCACGCGCGTGGGCCAGCCCGTGGGCTGTTACTACCTGCTCGTACAGGACGGCATTTTCCACAACAAGGAGGAGTTGAACTCCTACCCCCATTTCAGCACCACGCAGGTGGGCGATTTCCGCTTCGTCGACGCCAACGGCAACGGTATTCTCGAAGAGGATGCCGACCGTGTGATCGTGGGCAACTACATGCCCGACTTTTACTACGGCTTCTCGGTCAATCTCTCATGGAAGGGCTTCGACATGGCGGCCAATTTTCAGGGCGTCTATGGCAACGAGATCCTGAACCTCGAACGCCGCTACCTGATGAGCAATTCCATGAGCCAGAACATGACACGGGACGCGTTGCAGCGCTTCCCCTACGGCGAGATGAACCGTCCGAACCGCAAGCTGACGGGCAATACCGCCGCCTGCACCTCGACTTTCCACGTCGAGGACGGCTCCTACCTGCGCCTGCAGAACCTCTCGCTGGGCTACACCTTCCCCGACAAGTGGACCCGCAAGGCCGGCATCTCGAAGCTGCGCATCTACGTGCAGGGGTCGAACCTCTTCACGTGGACCGACTATTCGGGTTACAATCCCGAAGTCAGCAACCACGCGAGCGACGCCCTGCGTCCGGGCGAGGACTACTGTTCTTATCCGCTGGCACGCACGTTCAGCGTCGGCATCAATTTCAACCTCTAATCGACCGGAATCATGAAATCAACATATTATCTTTTACTGGGCGTCGCGGCCCTTGGGACGGTTTCCTGCAGTGACAGCTTCTTCGAACAGTACCCAAGCAACAGCGTCACGGAGAACAATTACTACATTACCGACGACGACTTCGACCAAGGTGTGGCGGCCTGCTACCACAAGCTCAAGACCCAGATGGGCTACCACCTCAACGAACTGGCCTATCGCAGCGACGAGTGCTGCAAACAGGCCATGACCGTTTCCGATGCGTCGACCTACTATTTCGACCATTTCGAGGAGAACTCCAGCAACGCCATCATGAGCGACATCTGGAACGCATGGTACAACGGCATCTACCGCTGCAACGATGTGCTCGATCACCTCGAAGGCCGTGAGGAACTGCCCAATTACGACAAATACCGCGGCGAAGTCCTGTTCATGCGGTCGTGGTGGTATTTCAACCTTTACAGGGCTTTCGGCGGCGTACCCATTGCACACAAAGTCGTGTCCCCGGCCGATGCCAAGACCATCCGTCGCTGCACGGACGACGAGATGTACGCCCTGCTGACGGGCGATCTGGCTGAGGCGGCCCGGCTGCTGCCGGCGTCGAAGGGCGCAGAGAAAGCCCGTGTCACCGATATTGCGGCGTGGACGCTCCTCGCGAAAGTCTACCTCACGTTCGGCAAGCCCGGCGAGGCCAAGACGGCCCTCGAAGAGGCGATGAAGAATCCCAACTACGGACTGGTGAACACCACGGCGGACGCTTTCAATGTGAAAAACAAGTTCAACAAGGAGATCATTTTCGCGCTCTACTACAACAAGGCAAACGATACGGGCCACGGTTACTGGTATTCGACCACCAAACCCGAAGAAGCGCAGCTGACGCAGCCCACTCCGGTATTCCGGGCGCTTTACGACGCGCGGGACAACCGTCTGCCGCTGATCTCCGAGTACACGGAGGACAAAAAGGGAACCTATCTGCTGAACAAATGGTTCGACAACCGGAACGACGCCCTGAAAGGCAACGTGGTGGAGAACGACTTCCCGCACCTGCGCTATGCCGACGTGGTGCTGATGTACGCCGAGGCGCTGGCCGAATCGGGCAGCAGTCTGGGCGATGCGCTGGTGTGGCTCAACAAGACCCGCACGCGGGCCGGGCTGGACGCGCTCAAGGCTGAAGACATTCCCTCGAAGGGTGCTTTCATCGAAGCGCTCGCCGATGAACGCGGCCGTGAGTTCGCACTCGAAGGCCACCGTTGGTTCGACCTCGTGCGACTGGGGCTGGCGTTAGACCGCTTCCACGAAATGGGTTACAAGCTCGATGCGCACAATCTGCTGTTTCCCATTCCGCAAAACCAGATCGAGATCGTGAACGACAAGACGATACTTTGGCAGAATCCCGGTTACTGATCGTAAAAATTCAAAGCTGTTTCAATCATGAAAAATCTGATTCATATATGCATCCTGTCGGGCCTCGCGGCGCTTGCCGCGTCGTGCTGGACAGAAGATATCCCCGAAGCCGGCGCCGCACGACATCAGGTCGAGGCGCTCACGGCCACGCCCGGCGACGAAGAGGTGACCCTCGCATGGGAGATTCCCGACGGGTGGAACCCGACCGATTACATCGTCTTCTATACCGACGAGGAGTCGCAGACCGTGACGCTGCGCACCGGCGGCGCAAACCGGTATGTCGTAGACAAACTGACCAACGGCATCTCCTATAATTTCAATGTGCAGGCCGTTTACGGCAAACTGATCTCCAACGCCGTGACGGTGGCGGGCCGGCCTTCCACGTCGCGTCTTCCGGTCACAGACCTCACGGTTACGGATACGGGCGACGGCTATGTGGCACTCGCGTGGTCCGCACCCTCGACCCTCGTGGAGAAATATACGCTCTCCTATTACATCGAGGATATGCCGGGCGATATCCGGACGCAGGAGATCGGCAAGGAGCAGACGGCCTACCGGTGCGAAGGGCTCACCAACGACAAGACATGGTTTTTCTTGCTGGCGGCCGAATATGCAAAGGGACCGGCCGAAGCGGACGTGGTCCGTGCCATGCCGACCAAGGCCATCCCCTATTTCATCTCCTCGGAAACGGCGGCTGTCGACCAGCCCGTCACGTTCGAATTCAACCGGACGGCCTATGCCGATGCGAGTGACGTGACGTGGACTTTCCCCGACGGTGCGGTCCTCACGGGCGACAAGGTCCTTTCGGGATTCAAGACCACGGGCAACCAGACCGTCATGCTGTCGGCGAAGATCGACGGATCCTCGCGCGAGTGGAAAATCACGGTCGAAATTCGTCCTTACGTCGTCAAATTCATGGATTGGGAGCAGGCCGACGGCGCCAAATACGAAAGTCCCACCTACACTTGTCCGGTGCTTTCGCCCGATGCCGGAACGGTCTATGTCAATACGGGCAACAAGGTCAGCAATCTCTATGCTTTCGATGTGCGTACCGGTAAAAACAAATGGACGTTCAGGCCGACCGATAACGGCGATATGCAGGCCGAATCGAAATCGATGGTGGCCGTCAATCCGGTATCGGGCGACATCTACTACGGAACCAGCGCCGGCGGGCAGTTCTATGCCGTGAAGCCGGACGGTACGCTGCACTGGAAATTCAGCAAATGCGGATCGATGAACTCGGCGCCTCCCGCTGTCAGCGCCGACGGCACGGTGGTCTACATCGCCGATGCAAAAGGCGCTCTCTATGCGCTCGACGCCGAAACCGGCACGGAGCGGTGGAGTGCACCCTACGCGGCCGGCAGCTGCGGTTACGGTTTGCTGGTCAACGGCGGCGAGGTGGTCCTAGCGGCCAAAACGGCGATTCATTTCGTAAACGCCGCCGACGGCACGAAGATCGAAGCAGTCTCGGTTTCGATCGTCAACTCCATCGGTTTTGCCGTGAGTCCCGACCGGAAGAAGGCTTATTTCGCTTACGCCACAACTCTGGCGGCCGTCGATCTGGACTCGCACACGCTGTATGCCCGGAGTGCAGCCGGAGGGGACAACTATTACCAGCCCATCGTAGCCGGCGACGGAACGGTCTTCGCCGGAACGAAAGACGGATATGTGCGGTTCTTCTCGCCCGATTTACAGACGATGATCCATGAAGAGCAGCCGAGCAGCGTAAAGAAAAACACCTTCAACTTCACGCGCCCGCTGGTCGATGCGAACAACCGTTTCTATATTATGGCGTCCGGCAACAGTACGGAGGACAGCCTCGTGCTCGAATACGATACGTCCGGAAACAAGATCTCCGACTGGAGCTACACACAGAACAACTGCCAGAACGGTTGCAATCTCGCGGACGGTGTATTATATACCGTAAACCAAGGCTCCGGAGACGGCGGAAACGGTCTTTTTATCGGTAAATACATCGGGGCGGCACGCGGCAGGGGCTGGTCGTCGCACGGAGGCGACCACTGCGGTTCGGGTTGCATCCAGTCGCCGCTGATCGAATGGTAATTCGGATGAGAAAGATGAAAGGGCTATTTTTAGGTTTGTTCCTGATGCTGGGCGGCGTGCTGTACGCCGCCCGGCCGATGGGAACCTCGCTCGGCATTCTCGGAGGGCCGACAACGGAGAAACTGGCCGAGGTCCGCGACGCCGGGATCGGGTATGTCGAGGTGACGTTCCACGCATTCACCCATAAAACCCCGGATGCCGAGTGTTACGCGGAGGCTTTCGCGCTGCGAGACAGGCTCGATAAAGCCGGACTGAAGGTCTGGTCGTGCCACCTGCCTTTCGGCCGGAATTGCGACATTTCGGTCGTCGATCCCGAACAGCGTGAGCGGAATGTGGCCTATATCGAGCGGATGATCCGGCTGTCCGCCATCTTCCGTCCCCAACGGCTGGTGCTGCATCCCGGATCGCGGCCCGTTCCGGAGGAGGAGCGCAGCGAACGCGAACGCTGTGCCGCCAACTCCATCTGCCGGCTGTCGCTCGCGGCGAAAGAGATCGGCGCGGTGCTGTGTGTGGAGAATATGCCCCACAGCATCGGCCGCACCTCGGCCGAGATGCTCCGCCTGATCGGAGGATGCACCGAGGCCATGGTCTGCTTCGACACGAATCACCTGCTTCTGGAGAGCCACGCCGATTTTATCGGGGCGCTCGGCGACCGGATCGCCACGGTCCATCTGTCCGATTACGACGGCCGCGACGAACGCCACTGGCTGCCCGGCAGGGGTGTGATCGACTGGCCGGACCTCTGCCGCAGGCTGCGGCGGACGGGTTACCGGGGAGTCTATATCTTCGAGGTGCACCACGGCGAAGCCACGTGCCGCGACCTCGTGAAGGCCTACGGACAGGTGCTGCGTAAAAAATAACAATCAATCATTCAACAGACTTACGACATGAAAAACAGACTATACGGACTTTTGGCCCTGCTGGCCGGGATATTGCTTCTCGGCACAGGGTGCAGCGACGACGAATCCGGACGCACGCTGCTCGCCGCAAAAACAAATCTGACGCTTGCGAAATACTGCAATGCCGAAGACGGCCTCACTTCGGTCGTCTGGAAAAAGGGCGAACAGGCGGCTCTGGTCGTCGAAAGACCCGGACGGACGGAACCGGTCTTTGCCGAACCGATTCTTCCCGGCACGGAGCGTTCGCTTTTCCTTTTCAACGTCACGGCGCCGCGGGACCCCGTGGCCGTAGCCGCATGGTGGCCTGCCGATGCGCAGGTGACCTGTGAGGACGGGATGCTGAAAACCTCGATCCCCGCCGCGCAGGACGGGACGGTCTCCCCGATTCTGCTCGTAGGCCATACGACCGGGGTCGTGAACTCCTATGAAGGGGTCGACATGGAACTTTCCCAGCTCGGATGCACGATGTACATCCGGCTCATCCAGAACAGTTACAAGGTCACACGCGCCGTGATCGAAGCCAACGGCGGCGAAATGATCGGCGGCGAAGTGTCGGTCCGCATGACGGACTGGAATGTCACGGCTTCAGCGCCGCAGGTGACCGTGACGCCCGCCGTTCCGGTCGACTGCGCGGCAGGAGGTCAGACGCTCGTCGCGCTGCTGGCGCCTGTGGATCTTTCGTCGGGCTACACGGTGACCTTGTACGATGGCGATACGGAGGTTGATAAACTGGTCGACAATACGCCGGTGCGACTGGCGCAGGGAGGCAAGGTCGATACCGCCGAGGCGAAGAAACTCCCGACGCAGCTGCTGTTCTGCGGCAACAACACCGCCTGCGTGATCGAAGTCGGCAGCGAGCCGCCCGCCGATTATCGCAACGCCGTCGTATGGCGCTGGGATTCCCGCTCGGTCGCTCCGGTTCTGGGGATTTCCGAGTCGCAGTGCCGTGTCGGCGAGGGCAAGCCCGTGGACAACAACCGCAAACTGCTGTTGTCGGGAGCTACGGGCTGGTGTGTGCTTTACGACCGGCAAACCGACGGCATTCTCTGGTGGTCGACCTCCTGCCCGCAGGTGCACTCGTCCGATCTGCTGCCCAATGACCGGGTGGTGCTGGCCTGCTCGTCGGGAGCGGACGCCAACTGCAACAAGGTGCAGGTCTACGACCTCGGCCAAAACAACAAGGTGCTGTGCCAGTACGATCTGGAATCGGCGCACGGCGTGGTCTGGAACGAGTCTACGCAGCGTCTTTATGCCATCGGAGGCAAGAGCCTGAAAATATACAAATTGAAAAACTGGGAATCAGACACCCCCGAACTCGAAGAGGAGCGGACGGTCGAAACTCCCAAAAACTCGGTGCACGACCTGACTGCGGTCAATTCCCACAGTCTTTGCATCGCAGGCAAAAGCGCTTATGTTTATAATACGGCATCGGGAACCTTTTCCGAGCTGACCCACTTTTCGGCCTGCACGGCGCTTAAATCGGTGAACTACAACGAGGATACCGGCGAAGCGTGGTATACGGACGCTACCGTACCTGAAGGGGATCAGGACTGGACCACGCAGACGCTGCGCCACACGTCGAATGTAAAAAACGGGGAGGCGGACCTTTTAATCCGCATCCCCGATCTGAGCGTGTATAAGGTTCGGGTGTTGAGGTGGTAGGTGACGGCTCTGTGACTGCAGACGCTCTATTCGGAGCGTCTGCGGTTCAACAGCGGCAGTATGAACGAAATTACTGACGCGGCAATCCAGAAGAATGCGACGGGTCCGAAATCATAATGCTTGACGCCGTCCGCGGCGACGGTAATGTGCTTGTCTATAAGCCATCCAGACGCCACGTCCTGAATTCCCGCTGCGCAGTAGGAGGCTATTCCCACGACCCCCAGCGCAGCGCCGGTAGCCTTCCGGGGCACGATGTCCACGGCCATCAACCCTCCGAGGAAGCAGATCAGTACGCCGATGGCTATTCCGAACAGCACCATCGAGAGGACGTTCACCCACATAGCATTACCGCCGTAAAGGAACAGCGCCAGCGCCACGGAGTTCAATACGCCGAATATCAGTGCGGGAATCTTGCGGTCGCCCCTGAAAAGCTTGTCCGAAAACCATCCCGAAAGCACCGTTCCGAGAATTCCCAAGAGGGCGTTTATCGAGACGATGGAGATTGCCTCGACGTCCGAGAATCCCTTGGCCTCCTGCAGGAACAGTACGCCCCATCCGTTGATTGCATAACGGGATATGTACATGAATGCGCTTGCCGCGGCAAGCACCCAGACGGCCGGGGTCCGGAGGACCTGCTTCTGAATCTCCCGGACGGACTTTTCGGCGCCGGGCACGGGTTTCTCGTGGGCAAGAGCCTCTACGGGCGGCAGACCCTTGGATTCGGGGTGTCGTGGAGCCAGCAGAGGACGACGAGAACACCGATGGCTCCTGCGAGCGCCGAGCCGAAGAACCCGGCCTGCCAGCCGGCGAATGTCACGATCGAGCCAACGAAGAGGAACGAGAAGAACTCCCCAAGGTTGTGGCTTGCGGAGAAGAACCCGTAATAGGTTCCGCGCTCGTTGAGGGGATACCAGCGCGAGAGGGATATGATGGCCGGGGGAGCGCCCATGGACTGCGCCCATCCGTTGAGTCCCCACATGACGGCGAATGCTACGAATATCACGGTCGTGGGAACTACGGAATGGGCCAACCCCAACAGTCCCATCAGGGCGTTCGCCGCGGCCGAGACGATGAGTCCCGTCGCCATGAAGCGCTTGATGTTGCAGTAGTCGGCGATGAATCCGTTTACGAACTTGCCGACGGCGTAGGCGAAGAGCAGCGCCGAGCCGATAACGCCCAACTGGGAAGCGTCGAGCGATCCGCTGTCGAGAACAGGCTTCTTCATGACGTTGAGACTGGTGCGGCAGACGTAGTAGAGGCTGTAGCCGAGCGTCGCGGAGACGAATGCCTGCAAACGCAGACGCCGGTAATATTTCGAGCGGGAGGCGTCGTCCATTTCGCGTCCGGGGGCGGGGGCGCTGATGCGGTAGAATTCGGTGATACGGCTCATGGCGTCAGTCGTGCAGTCCGCGCGAGCGGAGGTAGGAGATCAGCAGTTCGGGGCGGTCGGTCTGGATCATGGTCGCTCCCATGTCGACGAGTTTGCCGTAGACGGCGGAGGGATCACCTTCGAGTGCGGCATCGTCGCAGAGACCTCCGCAGAGCGAAGGCCAAAGGGAGTTCACCCAGAGCTTCGAGCCGCTGGCGAGAACCTCACGCATGCAGGCCTCGACTTCGGGGGTGTATTCCGACCAGCAGACCTCGTAGGCAAGGGGAGGTGCAGGCAGCTCCCCGTAGCTTCGGAGAATTTCGTCGTGATGCTTTTTGCTGAAATTGACGATGGGCATGAAAAGGCAGTTCTCGGAATACGCCGAGAATACGGGTTCGACCTCGGAGGCTGTCAGGCGGCCTTTGATAAGCGTTTGGCCCAGCATTCCCGTACGTTCGAGCAGCGGATGGATGCGATCGTAGAACTGGAAGCCCTGATCGATGTTCACGACGGCGCGGCCCTTGCAAATCAGGAGCGCCTCTTCGAGCGTCGGGACCTTCCAGTGCGTGGCGACACCCTGTCCGGCCCGCAGGCTGACTTTGCAGATCGAGTCGAACGTGATGTCGCAGACGCGGCCGCGACCGGTCGTCGTGCGGTCGATGCGTGCGTCGTGCATCAGGACGAGCACGCTGTCGGAGGTCATTTTCAGGTCGATCTCCACGATATCGACGCCCCGGTCGATGGCGCTGCGAAGCGCAGGAAGCGAATTTTCGGGGTAGTTGCGCCAGTCGCCGCGGTGCGAGGCGACGAGGACCTTTTTCGAGGCGGGATCGTGAATCTCGGCGACGATGCCCGACGCCCGGTTTTCATGGACGGGATGGTCGGAGTTGCAAGACAGGGTTCCGAACAGCAGCAACCCTGCGATCAGTAGTTTCGAATGCATAATGGATTTTGTTTGGTGTAATTCACTGATAGGACAATCCTGCGGCGCAGACGGCTAGGTGCGGCATGAATTTATTTCGGATGCCGCGGGATCATACAATTTAACGGTAACTTTGCAGATAAATGGACGAAGAGCAACTATTGTTGGACAAACTTGGCCGGGGCGATGTCGACGCCCTCGACACGCTCTATGTGCGCTACGCCCCGAAGGTTTACGACTTTTCGCTGCGGTTTCTGAAAAATGAAGCCGAGGCGGAGGACGTTACACAGGATATCTTCCTGCAAGTATGGGACAACCGCTCCCTGATGGGGCAGGTGGTGTCGATTCGTGCATATCTGTTCCGGATGACGCGCAATACGATCTTCAACCGGTTCAAGCGCTCCAAAATGCACCTGCAATACATTCGGCAGTCCGAAACCCGTGAAGCGGAGCTGTCGGTCGATCCCGGCAGGCGCATAACGACGGAAGACCTGCTGGAAATGATCGAACTGGCGATCGAGAACCTCCCGGAACAATGCCGACGGGTGTTCAAAATGAGCCGTTACGAACATCTCTCCTACAACGAGATCGCCGAACGGCTCGGCATCAGTCCCCATACCGTGCAATTCCATATTTCGGAGGCGTTGTCGCGGCTCCGAAAACTCATGCCCGCCCTGCTGTTTTTTATCTGACAGCAATCGCGTTTTTTACCTAAACCCAAACCAACAAATAGTGAAATCATGAACACTTCCACACTTCGTCTTACCGGTCTTTCGGCATTGTCGCTTGCGGCCGGTGCCTGTACGGACGGATCGGTACAGAACGATCCGCGTCCCAACATCGTGCTGTTTCTGGCGGACGACATCGGCGCCGAATGTTTCGGCTGCATGGGCGGCGTCTCCTACGACACGCACACGATCGATTCGCTGGCCCGCAACGGCCTGTTCTTCCCCAATATGCACGCCCAACCGCTGAGTTCGCCCTCGCGCGTGCAGCTGATGACCGGTCAGTACAACGACCGCAACTACGTCTGCTTCGGCTATATGAATGACGACGAACCCAACTTCGCCCAACTGGCTCGGCAGGCCGGCTATACGACCGGGATGTTCGGCAAGTGGCAGCTCGGACGCGACCGCGGGATGCCCACGCGCTTGGGATGGGACGAGTGGTGCCTTTTCCAGCTCGATGTGTACAAGGAGTTCAACGGTCCGACCGGCACCGACCGCTACGCCAACTGCATGATGGACAACCACGGTCATTACGAATATTCGACCTACGGTCCCGACGGGTTCGAAGGCGCGGCATTCGAATTCCTCGACCGGCAGAAGGAGTCCGGAAAGCCCTTCCTGCTCTACTGCTCTACGCCGCTCGTGCATACGCCCCATACGCCGACTCCCGATTCCGAGAGCTGGGATATGAATTTCCTTGGGCGGTTCGGGAAGGACACCTCCAATTTCCGCGACATGGTGGCCTATCTGGACAAGAAAGTCGGACGCATGGTACGGCGGCTCAAAGAGAACGGGCAGTGGGACAATACGATCTTCATCTTCACGTCGGATAACGGCACCTCGACGCGTATCGTCTCGCAGATGGCCGACGGCACGTTGCGCCGCGGCGGTAAAGGCGATCCGCGGGGCGTGGGGACTTCGGTTCCGCTGATCGTGTGCTGGGGCGACCGCATCGCGCCGCGGGTCAGCGAACGGCTGGCCGACTTTACGGATTTCTTTCCCACGTTCGCCGACGCCATGCGGATCGGGATTCCCGCAGAGTGGAAACTCGACGGCGTAAGCCTCTACCCGGAAATCGCAGGGCAGAAACCGTTGGAGAAGGAGATTTCACTGATGCACTATAATCCGCTCTGGCCGACAGCGCCGGCACCGTACGCTTCGCGGGCTGCCCGTACCGCCGAGTACAAATACTATTGGGACGGCCGCTTCTACAATACCAAGGAGGACTTCATGGAAGAGCACCCGATCGACGTCGCCTCGTGCAGCGACGAGGTGAAGGCAATCTACCACAAGCTGAAAGACCGGGTCGACGAATGCCCCGATTTCCGTCCCGACATGCCCGGAGCTCCGCGGCGGGGCGATTACGGAACGTTCTACGACTTTGCAGAACCCAACAACCCGTTCTGATGAAACGAATATTGTTCCCGAATTCGACGTTTTTTAGAATCCGTCGGCCCGGCAGCTCGAAGAGCGGCTGAAAAGGCTTGTCCGGCGCATCCGCGAAAGCCATCCCCAGACGCCGCTGACCTTCTTCCAAACGGAGGTGCGCGAAAACGGAAACTTCGACCTGAAAGAACGGGCTTTCGAAGCCGCCAAGCGAGAAGCCGCCCGGAAAGGAATGGGAAAACTCATCGAAAGGGACAAAAATATTTGACAAACCGAATCGTTACATCTTTTTCCCACACGGCAGGAAGCCGGGGCGTTGACGGTATCATGAAGACTGCGCTATGCCAGCATCGGTTTCAGGACGCCGAACAGCACGAGCGCGATGACCAGCGTAACGACGATATTGAAGGTCTGCGCCGCAAGGAACGCCCATAGAGCGTTGCGGTTTTCCTTCGAAACGATCTCTTTCAGGCGGGTGTCAAGCCCCACGCAGACGAAGGCCAGCGAGAAAAAGACCGTCGAGAACATCTTGGCGACGCCCGGTTCGGCGAGTTTGCCCTTCGCATCGGCCGTAAACAGGCCGTTGCTCTGCAGGATGCTGAAAACCAGCGAGGCCGCGACGAAGCCGATGATGAATTTCGGGAATTTCTCCCACACGATGCCCAGCGACGGAGCCTGAGCGCCCTTTTCGCCGCGGCGGGTCGAGAGGTAAAGCGCAATGAAGAAAGCCACGACGCCGATCAGCACGTTCTGCGCCGCCTTGATGATGACGGCATGCTGGTTGGCGACCTCGCCGACGATCGTACTCGACGCCGCCACGCCCGACGTGGTGTCGATCGTGCCGCCGATCCATGCGCCGGCGACCTCCTGCACGACATGGGGATCGTCGAAAATCAGGGGCAGAATCGTATTTGCGAGCCACGGCATCAGGTAGATCATCGGCACCACGACGATCAGCACCAGCGAAACGATGTAGGAGAGTTTCCGGTCGTCGCCGCCCGCCACGCGGGCTGCCGTGATACACGCCGAGACGCCGCAGATCGAGACACCGCTCGAAAGGATCATCGCCGTACGCTCGTCGACCTTCATGCGGCGCGACACCCAATAGGCGAAGAACCACACGACAGCGACCACCAGACAGGCCTGCACCAGACCGAAGACGCCCGACTTCATCACGTCGCTGAAAAGGATCGTGGCACCGAGACATACGACGCCGATCTTGATGTAGAATTCGCCCTGAATCGCGGGTTTCATCCACTCCGGGACCCGCCACACGTTGCGGATCAGCAGACCGAAGAGCACCGAGAAGAAAACCGACTCGAAGCCGTAATAGGAGACGGCGGGAATCTTGGCCACGATCTGCGCCAGCAGGGAGACAGCGAAAACCACCGCGAGCGACGGCAGCAGGCCCCTGAGCGGGCGGCGCAACAGAAGACACCCGACGTAAAGCACCGCCAGCACGACGGCGAAGAGGTAGGCGATATTGCTCCATGCGGCACCGCCGAGCAGCGTCGCGGGAACCTTGGGAAGTCCGGCGGGCACGATCGCCGCAAGCGCCAGCAGGGGTATGCTCACCCAGACTACCACCCAGTCCTCGACCCGGAATTGTTCCATCCATTTTTTCATAAGGCGTTCGGTTTTTCAGTATTAGAATATGCCGGAAAGCATCAGCGCAACCACATTGCGGCCGGAGACGTCGCGGGCAGCGTAATCTTCGTAGGTATAGTTCAGCTGGCAGCGCAGGTACTTCACCGGCTGCCACGTAAGGGCCGCCGTATAGTTGGTCTGGCGGCTCGAACTGCGGGCGCTGTTTTCGAGGAAGGTATCGTAGCGCACGGCAGGCAGCAGCGTCTTCGTCACGCGCCACCCGGCCACGGCGTACCAACCCTCGCTGTCAAGGTCTCCCGTCGTGCCGCAGATATATTCGCCGCGCACGACGACCGGACCGCGGTCGTAGCAGGCTCCGGCCCCGTAGCGGACGCGCTTGAGGTAATCCACGCCGTATTCGCCCCAATAATACGACCCGGCCAGCTGCAATCCGGCGGCGGGTTTCAGCGTCAGGCGTGCCACGACGTCCTTGCTCTTGTTCTTGTCCCTGACGTTCAGCCCCTCGCCGTTGAAGACGCCGATGTTGTAATTCAGAATGCTGTATCCGTCGCGGCGGAAAAATCCGCCGAAAAGCTGCGCTCCCATGTCGCGCCCCGTGGCCGAAAGTCCGCAAAGATCGTTGAAGCCCATCAGCTTGCACAACGACAGCGGATACTCGATAAACTCGTACCTGAGCGGCACGTATTCGGTATTCTCGATCGAGAAGGGCAGTTTGTATTCGCCCAGCTGGAGATTCAGCTCGTCGAACGGTCGGTAACACAAATATGCGTCCACGATCTTCGGCGACGCGAATTCGATCTGAACGCGGTAGTCGAGTTTGGGAGCGATGTTGCCCGACAGGCTCAGGCGCACGCGCTTGATAAAGAAGGAGGACGAGTTATCGCTCCATTCGTAGCCGGTCTGGAGGTATCCCGAAATCGCAGGCAGGGCGGCCAACACCTTGTCCCATGCGGACGTTTTGGCCTTGAGCGCCGCGACCTCTGCGGAAAGCTCCCCGACCGTAACCGTGGTATCGGACTGTTGGGCATAGGAAGCGCAAAACAGCCCGAACGACAGCAAAACTGGTAAAATCAATCTCATAAACAGAATCGTTTGGGTCTGCAAAAGTCGCAAATTCGGCGCAACCGATCAATACGCGAAAATACCTAAAAAGAACAAAACCGGGTCCGAAAGGCATCCGAACGCGGCAGCGACCGGACTGAAAACGGACAAGAAGGGCCGTTTGCGAGGCAAATAGGGAGGGGCAGAAGGTCTGCGGCAAACACCCGAAAAAAGAGGAGCGGACGCTCGCGGGGCAGTCGGTCGTGAACCTGCACGAAAATGCGCGCGAGGCGGTGCGCCAGATACTGCGCGGGCATCGAGGTCGTTTCGCGCATCAAAGTTGATGCGGGCATCGCGGGTATCGAGGTCGGTGCGGGCATCGAAATTATCTCGCGCATCGACGCCGAAGAGAAGCCGCGACCGCAACAAACAACAACGGCG
>ERZ780154.662-NODE-662-length-23457-cov-1.60546_pt1 | contig 23457 bp, 24 predicted proteins | sample MGYA00511568_ERZ780154 | MGnify/ENA primary metagenome ERZ780154 (study PRJEB29588, sample SAMEA2142525) | human gut metagenome | biome: human gut; feature: human-associated habitat; material: faeces | place: Denmark | collected 2008/2010 ...
CAGCCACACCTTTAGCACTCCCTCCGCTTCTCCCCGACGGATAGCCAACATACGATGAGACGGACAACGCCTCAGCAATTCCCGGAAATTAAAATAATCAGCATATTTTTCTCCCGTTTCCTCTTTCCCTTTTACCACCTTTGAACAAATCCAGGCTTCCCGTTCTACCATCCTGCGGATCCGGCCACGGGCAGCCTCACTCTCACTAACCCATTCCGCTATAATATCACGCGCCCCCTGCAAGGCATCCGTTTCATCATTCACTTCACCCTTTACAAAAAGCATAGCCTTCATCGCAACTTCTCCCTGCTCCTGCCGCATCAGAATTGCTGCCAAAGGTTCCAACCCTTTCGCTTTTGCCTTTGACGCCCGGGTTTGTTTCTTAGGTTTATAAGGAAGATAAAGATCTTCCAGTACCCGCATTTCCCGACACTCCCGGATTTGCTTTTCCAGCCCGGAAATCAGTTTCTCCTGTTCACGGATATGATCTAACACAGAAGATTTACGTTTCTCCAGTTCCTGAAATTGGGCATATAAAGTTTTTATCTCCCCAATCCGTACTTCATCCATATTACCGGTTTTCTCTTTCCGGTAACGGGCTATGAAAGGGATGGTCGCACCATCATCCAACAATTCCAATAAATTCCGGATGGCTTTATTATCACCACCGGTCTTCTCCTGAATAAAACAAACTGGATCAAGATAATACTCCATATAAAAAAATTTAGCTACTTCTTTACAAAAGTAGCTAAATTTCATCAAAATACCACAAACACAGACACACAGAGTGTCATTTATTGTTAAACCAACTATTTATTTCGGCTGCTTTCCGATATAAGCCAGAATACCTCCATCCACGTACAACACGTGACCATTCACAAAATCAGAAGCTTCTGAAGCCAGGAATACAGCTGGTCCCATCAAATCTTCGGCATTTCCCCAACGGGCGGCCGGTGTCTTTGCGATAATAAACTGATCAAACGGATGCCTTGAACCATCCGGCTGAATTTCACGCAACGGAGCAGTCTGAGGAGTAGCGATATAACCCGGCCCAATGCCATTACACTGAATGTTATACTCACCATATTCAGAAGCAATGTTACGGGTCAACATTTTCAAACCGCCTTTAGCTGCTGCATAAGCAGAAACCGTTTCCCGTCCCAGTTCGCTCATCATCGAACAAATATTGATAATCTTTCCGCCTCCTTTTTTTATCATTGAAGGAATCACAGCCTTGGATACAATAAAAGGAGCATTCAGATCCACATCAATCACCTGACGGAACTCAGCAGCAGACATTTCAATCATCGGAATACGTTTAATGATACCGGCATTATTAACCAAAATATCAATCACCCCCACCTCTTTCTCTATTTTAGCCACCAACGCATTCACCTGCTCTTCACTGGTCACATCACATACATAGCCGTAAGCTTTTATACCTTCAGCTTCATAAGCAGCCAACCCTTTATCCACCAGCTCCTGCTTAATATCGTTAAACACAATCGTTGCTCCTGCCTGAGCAAATCCCTTTGCTATTGCAAACCCAATTCCGTAAGAAGCACCTGTGACCAATGCAATCTTACCTTCTAACGAAAAATTAACCATCTTCTTATTTTTAATTTATTAAAAATCAATCATTGCGATTGGAAATCATTTGTACAATCGATAGCACAAAAATAATAAAAATGTACTTATAAACAATAAAAAGAAAGTAAAATATATAAAATGGAAATAATTATATAAAAACGATTGGAAGGTCAGTTATTTTGTAGCGCTAAGGGGAATCGAACCCCTGTTTTAAGAATGAGAATCTTACGTCCTAACCCCTAGACGATAGCGCCCTAACAGTACTGAAAAAGCCTAACGTGTAGGCTTCATCTGAGCTGTTAGTGAGATTTGAACTCACGACCTCTTCCTTACCAAGGAAGTGCTCTACCCCTGAGCTATAACAGCATACGCTTCACTTTTCCATAAGCCGAACCATGTCCTTCATTGAAAAGCGGTACAAAGGTAATGCTTTTACAACACAATGCAAATTTTCCGGAACTAATTTTATGATTATTTTATACACAACGTATCAACAGGATACATAAACTATTGACAACGATTTATTTAAAAAATGATATTTTAAATACCAATTCATCATTCTATCCATTCATTTTTTATACCACTGATCTCTCCAAATATGAAATAGCCGGAATATATTAAACCCTATAATAACGCATTACCCATATTGCCCATTATAAAAAATATTATTCACTCAATCCAAATATAAATTGTATTTTTAAGCAAAATAAAAAGAAGAAATCATGAAAAAATTGAAAACATTTTCCTCGCTTTTATTTGCCCTGTTGCTTTGGTCCGAAAGCTTTGCCGATCAAGTGGTTCGGATAGCCTGTATTGGTAACAGCATCACCTATGGATCCAATATCTCCGACCGGGAAAAAAATTGTTATCCTTCCCAACTGCAGGAATATCTGGGTAAGCACTATGAAGTCCGTAATTTTGGAGTAAGCGGTTGTACTGCACTCACGAAAGGAGATCGTCCTTATATACGGACAACAGCCTATCAGGCATTAGTGGACAGTTACCGGAATCAGCACCCCGGTCCCGTATCATATTACTAACTCCGATTCGCTGCTTTTTACCTGTTGGTTCTGAAATTAACGCACAGATCATCGCACAACACATTCGCCCCCAAATAGAGAAAATCGCTTACGAAAATAAATTGGAAATCATCAACTTATTTAATTTATTCGGAGACCAATGGCAATCCCATTTATTGCCGGACAAATTACATCCCTCAGCCATTGGAGCCGGCATAATGGCTCAAAAAATATATGAATACCTCACGGGGCCCACAGCTCTTGCCCCAAAAAAGATAAAACAAAAATTGGGTTTAAGCAAGGCAAAAGAATTTAATTTTCACGGCTACCAGGGATATGAGTTTACAAACGATGGTGTTCGTTGTTTCATCGTTTCTCCTGCACGTGAAACCCCAGACAAACGGTGGGTGATCCGTGCCCGTTTCTGGAATCATGAACCGCAAACAGATATCGCCTTGTTAGAGCAAGGTTTCCACATCACCTATTGCGATGTGGCCAACTTATATGGTGCCCCTTCGGCTGTAGCCAGATGGAATAGTTTTTATAAACGGATGAGGAAAGCCGGGTTTCACAAAGAGGTTGTACTCGAAGGTATGAGCCGTGGAGGACTGATCGCTTATAACTGGGCCGCCCGGAATCCGGAGAAAGTAGCTTGTATCTATGCTGATGCACCAGTCATGGACATAAAAAGCTGGCCGCTGGGAAAAGGCAAATCCAAAGGTTCTCCCCAGGATGCCCGCCAACTGTTTACTGCTTATGGCTTCAGGAATGAAACGGAAGCCCTGGAATGGAAATACAACCCGCTAGACAATGCTGCCCTGATCGCAAAAGCTAAAATTCCGGTATTACATGTTGTGGGTGATGCTGACCAGATCGTACCAGTCAGTGAAAATACGAACATTTTCGAACAACGGATGAAAGAACTAAAAGCCCCGATCACTGTCCTTCATAAACCGGGAGGAGACCACCACCCCCATTCCTTCAATAATCCGGAACCCATTGTCCGTTTTATCCTGAAAGCTACAGGTATGAACCGCAACAGATGTACTCATGCTGTCCCCGGCAATGAATTCCGCTCCGGAGCAGGCTGGACCCGAGGATCCGACTGGCACAGTATTGCCGGAGAAATCACCACAATCCTACAGGGGAAACAACTCAAACTGCTGCTTTTAGGCAATTCCATCACTCAGGGATGGGGCGGAAACCGCCCATCTATAACCCACTGCCCCGGCCAACAAGCGATGAATGAGGTATTGGGAAACAACACATGGGAAAGTGCAGGTATTTCCGGCGACCGCACACAAAACCTGTTGTGGCGTATTCGGTTTGGCAACTACAATGCCAGTCATCCCGAAAACATAGTTATAGCTATTGGCATCAACAATTTGCTAGGCGGTAACGATACAGCCGAAGAAGTAGCCGAAGGAATTACAGCCGTATCCAAAGAAGCCCGGAAACAATTCCCGGATTCCCGGATTATATTGCTGGGACCGCTTCCTGCCGGTAAAGAAAAGAAAAGCCCCATACGGCTCCAATGCGACAAAATACACGACATTCTGGCTGCAACCAAAATAAAAGGAGTAGAATATACCAATCCAACCTCCTGGTTCACGGAAAGCAACGGGAGTATAAAATCAGGACTATACATCGGAGATTATATCCACTTGACAGACAAAGGCTATAAAATCTGGGCTACCCAAATCGCCAAATTGATCAGACCTCAATAACTCAAAACGGCTCAAAGACCTACCCCCTTTGAGCCGTTAAAATCAAGCAGGCTTTACCAGGCTGCGTCCCAACCATACCAATACAATCCCCAGAACAACACTCAGTACCAGATAAGCAGAAAAGTATCCCCAATGTTTATTCTGCATCAACAGGAACATATCATCGGCAAAAGAAGAAAAAGTGGTGAAACCTCCGCAAAATCCGGTGATCAAAAACACATTCATATTCGCAGAAATCAAATGGGCTTTTTCAACCATACCGAACAAAATACCTATCACAAGACTACCGACAATATTGACGGCAAAAGTACCCCATGGAAAAGACGAAGCCGTAATGTAATGAGCCAATTTTCCTACTAAATAACGGAGGCAAGTTCCTATGAAACCACCAGCCCCGGCAATTAACATAGCTTTAAACATAATCTTTTACTTTTAAGTTTAACCAATATAATGAGTTTGTTGTATCCGATGATGACACTATAATTTCCGAATAACTTTAGGCCCCGTAATCAGGGTGATAATTCCTCCCAATACGAGTATTCCGATGGCAACGATCAGCACCAGCTTACCTCCCCCAAGACCCAACAAAAGAGGAATAATAAAGGTAGCAATAATAGCCCCAAGTTTTCCCAAAGCTGATGCAATCCCTTCCCCGCCAGCCCGTTCCTGCAAATTATAAATGCGACTGGGAAGCTCAAACGTGGTCAAATGAGGACCTGCATTCAAAGCCAGTTCAAACAACAGAAATCCGCCTAAAGTAATCCATACAGCAGCATGATCCATATACCCTAAAAGGGTAATCAGCAAACCACCGGCACAAACAAAAAATCCTAACGTCTGGGCCCAAAGTAAATTAAAACGCCGTACGACAGTTAACCCCAGAATAAATCCGGTCATAACGAAACAATTAACATACAATGTAAAACGTAATGATTCCACTACCCGCAGGAAAGGGGTTCCACCTTCGGGAATCAATCCCAATGCCAATAACAGGACCGGAGTAAAGATCCCGATCCCATATACCCCCATACCTTCACATCCCCAAGGAATCCCACTGAGGACAACACGCTTGATATTCCCACGGGTAAAAATATCCTTATGGGAAATCTGAGTTTGGATGAGCTGATCTTTTTTATTGGCCAATTCCCCAATATAAACATCTTTACCCAGAAAATGCTGTACATTTTTTTCTGCCTCCTGTACCTTTCCGTGCAACGCCAGCCATTCCGGGCTTTCCACAAACCAAAGCCGCACCAGAAAGGTAACAGCAGCAAACAAAGTGAGAAACAAAAATAAACGGTTCCAAAGTCCCGGATCAGAAAAAGTTTTCAATATATACCAGGCGACCAATATCATCAGGATATTTCCCAATCCTGATGTGGCTTTCGAAACCCCTAACATCGTTCGCCTCCATTTTTTAGGCATAATTTCCGATACATATGAGGGATCAAGTGCGTAAGCCCCTCCGATTGCAAAACCGATGATCAACAGGCAAATGGTCAACGCAATAATCGAATGAGTAAAAAAAATCCACAAAGATGCCCCTCCAATCAATACGGGACAGAGCCGGAAGAAAAATAAATAGCCGTATTTATCACTGAGACGACCGAAAAACAAGGATCCGAACATGATTCCGATCAACCCACAGGAAAAAATAAAGCCCTGCAGCCATGAAGACAACCCAGGATGATGTGTAATGGCAATTAAAGGAGCAATCACTCCTACCAGAATAGCAAGCGCTCCTCCGAAAAATTGTCCGGCAGAAGCAATGATGACAATCCAGATATGCCTTCCCCGGAGAGGCATTGTGTCCATATTATATCTTGGCGTTTGATTTTCAGACATAAAATCGTGTTTTAAAGTTGAACACCGGATGGTAAGTATCAGGAATTTTTTTCAAAACAGAATTGCAAACTCTCCCATACAAGCGTCCGCTGCCTTTCAACAAACAAAAAGTTTCTCAACTTTAACTATCCTCGTTGCAATATCTTTTTGTCCAAATTCAGATGCGGCCAGAGAAACAACCAGGTAGCCACACAAAATGGTCCGGTCAACGTCGGGATACCAATCGGAGCAAAGAACGTATCCATACCTGCCTGAATAAAAACCGTCGCAAAAATACCCAACAATGTCCATATAACCGTACGCCAATTGACATGGTAAAAAGTTGTCCCCAAGGCAATTGCAGTCAACACCGGACTAAATCCGAACAATCCGTTGGCAATATCTCCTCCGTTGCATTGATAAAGTATAGCCACACAGAGAGCAAGAGCCGAACCGATGGCTGCCCAGACTGCAGCCCAGCGGCTACTAATGAACAAGCCAATCAGGAATAAAATTCCCGTCACCCATGAGTTAATCAGAAAAACCTGCGATATACCTGTCAACCAATAAATAACCAGACTCTTAAAACTGGTATCAAACTCGGCAGAGAAATTACCTGGCAATTCAGGAGCACCCATACCCGAATCAGGCAATCCATGCATAATTCGTGCCGCCATCAGGACAAACCAGGTGATCAGCACAAACGGAAAGGTAAAAGAACTCACTTTATAAGGAGCCAGTAAATAATTTAATCCAACCATAACCCAAGTAGTCATAGCAGAAAAAATAACAATGGCCAGCCACATCAGAGGTACATTTCCCAGGAATGTCGGTAAAGCGCAACCAACCAGAATTCCGTTGAATCCCCATAATCCCTCCAGTCCCTTTTCAGCAGGATACTTCAGCAAATATCCGGTAATGGTTGACATGAACATCCCGGCAACAGCCCCCCAAGCTACTGCCGGCATATGAGCTTCATAAGCTCCGTAAAATATTCCGGCAAGAAAAAAGATACCCGTCCAGATATTTCCCTGGAACATCACCTGTCCCGCCCCTTTGAAATAGAGTTTGAAAAAACCGGGAGAAAAGACAGCCTGCAATTTAATCGTAGTTGTTGTTTCCATAGTTTGTTACTTTTTCGTTATAAATTGCAAGCTATTTCCAAATAAATTCTTCGGGCAGTGGTTTCCCTTTAATCTGCATCCGGACGATAGAACCAAATTCACGTACCAGGCGTTTCACCGGCTGCGTTTCCATCCCCAAAACTTTGAAAATCAACCCGCATTGATTAGGTAAATAAATAATTCCAACAGCCAAATCCTTTTCCCGGTCAATATATGCACGGGTTTTTTCATAAATCTGACTGGCCTCTTTTTCCGGAGTCAAAACAATCACATTGGCAAAAACATCATAATGATGCATAATACCAATATTACGTACCGATTTTTCTTTTGGTTCTACCACCATTTTTTCCCGGAAAAGAGGTGTTCCATCGGGGCGCTGCGCCCGGGTACAAACTGAAAGTAAGTCATACACAAACAACTCCCCGTCTTTATAATATTTCCGGCCTCCGGTATAAATTTCCGAATAAAACAAAGTGGCTGAAGGCTCAATCGTAATCTCTGTATCTGTAATATAACGGCTATTCCGGCAAGGGATAGTAGCTTCCGGAATATATTCCAGGTAAGCGTTTTCTTCCAATACAAAGGTTTGTTTTAAACCCGAGAAATTATAAACCATCTCAGCTATTTTAGTAGCAGCCCCGGTAGAAACAAAGGCATAAGCATCCTTACAGACCTTGAAACGGTTTTCATAGCGGTCTCCATCCACATTCGGTCCTCCGGCAGACAAAATATATACACAGGGCATTTCGGGCATCTCCTCATCAAAGTATAACTCTTGTTGCACAATCAAAGGAGCACGCCTATCCCAATGCCTCAGGATGGATTTCTTGTCCTTATCCAATTCAAAAATAAGATCCAATAAACCAAACTTTCCCGGCGCCCCTATCTGCATCGCCTGAGTCTCCGACAGATAAGGAGCCAGTTCTCTGCATTTTGTAAAATCATTCATAATTTTATTTCCTCAACTTGTTCCTTTGAAACACGGTCAAAAAGAGCCATATCCCGGATTAAAGCAATCAGTTCTTTTATTCCTTCACCAGTCATACAATTCGTAAATACAAACGGCTTACCCGGTCGCATCAGTTCTGAGTCATGACGCATCACTTCCAATGAAGCATGAACATAAGGAGCCAGATCAGTCTTATTAATTACAAGGATATCAGAATAAGAAATACCTGGCCCATCCTTACGCGGAATCTTATCCCCGGCAGCGACATCAATCACATAAATGAAAAAATCAACCAGCGCAGGACTAAACGTCAAGGTCAGGTTATCCCCTCCCGATTCAATGAGTACAACATCGCTGTCCGGAAATTTAGCCTCCATTTCTTCCACTGCAGCTATGTTCATAGAAGGATCCTCACGTACGGCAGTATGCGGACAAGCACCTGTTTCCACTCCAATAATCCGCTCCTCCGCCAGATATCCTTTCAGCATTTTACGTACATGCTTGGCATCCTCTGTGGTTACAATATCATTGGTGATAATCAAAACTTTTAATCCCAGTTTCAGGAAATAAGGGGTAATGGCTTCAATAAGAGCTGTCTTTCCCGATCCTACCGGGCCGCCAATGCCAATTCTACACGTATTACTCATAATATTGGTTTTATAAAAGTTATATTTCTAATTCATAAACATTCTCATCTTCCCTTTTTCATGCAACGAAGCGATGATATCCATTTCCGGAGCCAACGTTTTCATATCGTCAAAAGTCATGTCTCTGATAACGTCATAATCAGACGAAGCTTCAGCACAAAGCCGGTAAAGGATCGCCTGGGTCTCATAGTGGGACACTTTCACACAACGTAAAGCTGCATTCAGGATCATATTGATAGCCCCATATTCAATGGCAATAAAAAGATCCGTTTCGGTCAATCCATTATCCTGAAAATAAATAGCCTGTGCTACCGGATATGTTCCAGGGACCTGTTGCGCTTTAATATCAGCCAACCATTGCTTCATTAAAGGACTATCTGAAAGCTGACAACAAATCTCCGCCATCTTTTTCCCCATCCGTCCCAGCATCAACCGGGCTTCTGCATTCATTTTACAGCGGATGATCTGCCGGTCTGCCTCACAAATTGTTCCGTAATCCTGAAAGGCAGCCGCACGGAAGGCAATAAGCGCTGCTATACCGTCACTGTATACCGTTTGCTGAAGGGCAGTCCGGGTGTATTGCTCCAAAGAACCGGCATCGTATACCAATCCCTCAAAAGCAGCTGTTTCCAGCCCATTGGAAAATGAAAATGTACCTACCGGAAAAGCAGAATCCGAAAATTCAAGCAGGCGCATCAACCGCGTAATCTCATCTGTCATTAGTTCATTTTTTCAAGGTAAGACTTCAGTAATTTGATTGATTGATTCAATTACCATGAACAGGATGGGAATTATTTTGTCCGGGTATCTGTCCATGGGTATGACCATGATCGTGGATATGTTCATGATGATGTGTTATATCCTGGGATGCCCCACCGAAAAGTTGGCGGACTTCATGAGGAGCCAGAAAAGGAATCACCTCCTGTCCCGGTTGAAACTCATAAGTAATATCTTCAAAGTGATGGGTATCCATCACGCTCATCATCACCTTCTTGTCAACAGTCAGAGGAATATAAAGCTTTGTCCCCTTGACGATAGCAGGCCAATGCTGATTCCCGACAGCATGCCCTATTTCAAGACTACGGCGAATAATTTCTTCCGGAGATTTTCCGGCAATTTTTTGTAAATCGACAATTAATACAGGTTTCAGCTCTATCCGGATAACGACAGCTGTATTTGTTTCCGGATCATATTCCAGTACATCCCCATTTTCCACCTGAGTATGCCGTTTTAAAGCAACTGCATATTCAACACCTGCTGTAGTCTTAGCAATAAAACGACTTTTTTGGGCTGTCCACTGATCCAGATTAAGATATTCTATTTTTACGTTTTTAAGTTTTCCGTTCCAAGACGGATCAGATACCATGTTTCCAAGTACTTCTGAGAACATTTTCATAAAATGAAAATTTTTAATCGGAGAGGTAAAAATTCAAAAGCCGGAAACTTCCGGAATCCTTGATATTATGGCAACAAAACAGTCCAAACAGATAATCCGATAACTGTCCTTTTGTGACACTAATGTTTCCGACTTTTGAATTTTTATCCAAAGGAGCCTGATATTATCTCACCAAGCCGTCTCCGGATGAATAAATAATTACGATTGATGTGTCCGGGTATCGGAAGTGCTGTGACTGATTCCCCCTACCCAAACAGATTCTTTAGCTAAACCAATAGAGTTGAGCTAAAGAGAATTTTTCAGCCGGCTTCACGTAAGCTTGCTTTCCATCGATAAATACTTCGAAAGTCTCCGGATTAACATCGATCTTCGGCATATTTCCATTCAATACCATATGTGGTTTACCAATTTGACGGCAACCGTGAACCGGATAAACAATCCGTTGCAAACCATACTTTTCTTTGATTCCGGCATCATGAGAAGCCCGGGATATGAAAGAAATACAGCTCTTTGGCATAGCAGAACCGAAGCTACCATACATCGGACGGTAGTAAACTGGCTGCGGAGTAGGCAAAGAAGCATTCGGGTCACCCATATTGGCCCAATTGATCATACCACCTTTAAGCACTAATTTCGGTTTGGTTCCAAAGAAAGCCGGTTCCCACAGTACAAGATCAGCCATTTTTCCTTTTTCGATAGAACCCAATATGTCAGAGAAACCATAAGTAATAGCCGGATTAATAGTCAGTTTAGCCAGATAGCGCAACACCCGGAAGTTATCGTTCTCAGCAGCATCTTCTGCCAATCGGCCTCTTACCTGTTTCATATAACTAGCCATTTGGAATGCCCGTAAGAAGTTTTCCCCGACACGCCCCATAGCCTGGGAATCAGAAGAAATCATGGAAATCACACCCAGATCATGCAGGATATTCTCTGCAGCTTGTGTTTCCGGACGTACCCGGCTTTCTGCAAACGCAACATCCGACGGAATTTTCGGGTTCAGATTGTGACAAACCATAATCATATCAAACAACTCAGCCTGAGAATTGACTCCGAAAGGCAGAGTCGGATTAGTGGAAGAAGGCAACACATTGGCTAAAGAAGCCACCTTCAATAAGTCAGGAGCATGTCCGCCACCTGCCCCCTCTGTATGATAAGTGTGAATCGTACGTCCATCAATAGCTGCAATGGTATCCTCTACATATCCCCCCTCATTCAGGGTATCGGTATGGATAGCTACCTGTACGTCAAATTCGTCGGCAACAGACATTGTGGCACGGATTGCAGCCGGAGTACTTCCCCAGTCTTCATGAATCTTAAAGCCGCAAGCTCCAGCCATCACTTGTTCATACAAAGGCCTGCGGACAGAACAGTTGCCTTTACCCAGAAAACCATAATTTACAGGAAGTCCTTCAATAGCCTGTAACATCCGTTTCATATTCCAGGTGCCGGAAGTAATCGTAGTTCCGTTGGTTCCATCGGTAGGGCCAACACCACCACCCACCAAGGTGGTCACCCCATTGCTCAGACAGTGATAGGCCTGTTGCGGGGCTATCATATGTACGTGGCCGTCAATAGCCGCCGGAGTCAGAATCAAGTGTTCACCGGAAATAGCATCGGTAGCAGCCCCTGTAACCAATTCAGGAGTCACTCCCCGCATAATATTCGGGTTGCCCGCCTTTCCCACACCTGCAATTTTCCCGTCTTTAATCCCCACATCGGCTTTTATCACCCCTAATGTTGGGTCAATGATAGTTACATTGGTAATCACCAAATCCAGCGTACCTCCTTCAGAAGTCATTGTGTTTGCCAACCCCATGCCATCACGTAGGGTTTTACCCCCTCCATATACCACTTCATCTCCATAAACACAAAGATCTTTCGTAATTTCCACATAAAGATCGGTATCCCCTAAACGGATTTTATCACCGACGGTTGGGCCATATAGGTCATTATATTGTTGTCTTGATATAGTTGCCATAATTATTTCGTTTTTTGATTTTTTTTCTGAAGGTCAGCCTCTGCGCCAGCTTCATCCATCATTTTAAATCCCAGATTTTTTGCTTTTTCAATTGCCAGAATCCGCTGCGGGAAATAAGTAGGGGCATCTTCATCCCCGGTAAATCCCTGTACCAATCCATTGAACCCCATTACATATTGTTTTCCAGAATAAGCCACCACTTCTATTTCTTTTTCATCTCCAGGTTCAAATCGTACTGCAGTTGTAGACGGAATATTCAAATGACATCCGAAAGCCTTTGCACGGTCGAATTCCAAATAACGGTTTACCTCAAAAAAATGAAAATGCGATCCCACCTGAATGGGACGGTCACCTGTGTTGTGTACAACTATTTTAGCCGTATATCTACCTTCATTATAATTGATCGGATCACTACTTAAAATCTCCCCTCCGACGCCTACAGGCTGCTTCGGAGTAAAACCCGGTATTATCGGTGCTTGCTTTGAAGCATCTGCTTTACTCATATCTGCCATAATCTTTTATTTTATTGGATGGTGAATACTGACCAAACGACTACCGTCTGTAAAAACTGCCTCTACCTGAATCAGGGTAATCATATCAGCTACCCCTTCCATTACATCATTCTTCGTTAATACTTTAGTGGAATCAGTCATGACCTGTTCCAATGTCTTTCCCTCACGAGCCCCCTCTAAAGCAGCTGAACTGATAAATGCTACAGCTTCAGGATAATTCAGCTTCAGGCCCTTTTCCTTACGTCGTGCCGCAATAGCGCCCAACGACAACAACATTAGCTTGTCAATCTCTTTTGGTGTTAAATGCATAGTTTTTACTTTTAATAGTTAGCAATTAAATTTGCCGGCAACAAAAGGCTGTTGAATTACCCTCTGGCCGTAACATAAGATCTACGCTGAAAACTAAATGTGGTTACAACACCTCATTTATTTATTCTCCCTATTCACATTATTTAATAGCACAAATGCCCCGTCCCCGTGTGCTATCATGAAAGGAATTAAAACCATTTACTTCAAGATCCGTAAAAACGCTAATAAACCCAAAATGAACAAACATGAAAGACAAAAACATGCAACGGTACAAATTTCAAATACCGGGGATCTACCGTTCCGAACACGACACTTTCCTGCCTGGCAACATTGCAAGAGGCGTGATAGAAATTATCAGCAGGAAAGCCATCCCGCCTCTTACAATACAAACCACACCCAGTATCCCTCCTTCCTTCCATTTCTCCGGCAACAACGATCAATACCGTAACCAGAATTATCTGACCCACCACACCCTTACCCCACCTCCAGCTTATTGGACTGTTTTCCATCCTTCAGGGGATGTTGCGGTAAAACAAAAAAATTCCGGTTTTACCAGAAAACCATACCGTCTGCCCGATAGACATACCCCCAATCCAGAACATAATCTTTCTTTCAGTACCAGCCAAAGGCCAGCTACCCTTACGAAAAATTATTCCATACTATCAAACCCTTCTCTTTAAAATAAATAAAGCAGGAAAAAATATACCATGAAATATAATACCATCATTATATTTCTGTCCCTATTAGTTTGTCAGATTGTCAGTTACGGACAGAAACAAAAAATTAATACTTCTTTACTATTACACAAAGCTATCGATACAGCTTTCATCCTGCACGAAGTGGTAGTAACGGGGTCCCGCACCGAGCGTCCGGTAACTCAAAGTCCTGGCAGCATCAACATTGTCACTCCTCTATTGCTCCGCAACAGTCCTGCACAAAGCGTTGACGACATCCTGACAATGCTTTCAGGGGTCAACACCACCCGTTCGGATGGAATCAGTAATATACATACAAACGTTAGTATCCGCGGTCTTGCAGGAGATGAACAAGGCCGTACTCTGGTTCTCTTTGACGGCATTCCAATCAACACCTCGGACGAAGGAGGTGTCAACTGGAATAGCATTCACATCGGCAACATACAACGCATTGAAGTATTTAAAGGCCCCGGATCATCCCTTTACGGCAACAATGCGATGGGGGGCGTGATCAACATCATTAGTAAAAAACCCATTTCCCCGTTTTCGGTAAATGCTTCAGGAGTATACGGTTCTTTGAATACCTGGAAGACCAACCTCGGTATTTCAAGCCGTATAAATGATAAATTCTCCATCTTCCTATCCGGATACTACAATCAAAGCGACGGTTTCAACAATATACCGGATAATCTCCGCACCACCCCGGATTACAGTGTTGCCCGTTTCATGAGAGAAGGAGGACTATACACGAAAATCCTATACAGTCCGACTCCACTGTTCAATGTCGACCTAGCTTACGATCTCTACAAGGATAAACGGGGCGAAGGAGAAAAAATAAAAGCTCCGGATGGAGAATACCGTCATTTCAACCACAACCGGATACAAAACCGTTTTTATGGGAAGAAAGGAAAATTTTCTTATCAGGCAGTCTTCTACTTTCAGCGCCAGGATTATTTTAAGCTCGATGAACGGCTGAAAGGTCCGGACTACCAGCGTTTCGATGTCAAATCACACCGGGATGACTGGGGAGCTATCCTTCATCTGCGCCTGACCGGAAAGTATCATGACCTGGTCATAGGAGGAGAATTCAAAAACGGAAGTATTGACGGAGGTGACCATTATGTCACTTCGCCAGACGAAGTGCTGAACAAAGGAAACATTCGCATCATCTCTGCATTCGCACAAGAGGAATTAAGCCTGTTAAACAAGAAAATCTGGTTGCAGCTTGCCCTACGATACGACAATACTTACTTTCATAAAGGTTGGTTTGAAGCTAAAGGAGAGAATGCATCCGACTTCAACACTTACAACGGAAAATTAAAAAATAACCGCTGGGAACACTTCTCGCCCAGGATGGCCTTCCGCTACAATCCGACAGAAACCATATCTGCCTACCTCTCTTACTCCCAAGGTTTCCGTGCTTCCATTCTCGATGACCTCTGCCGTTCCGGCTGGATGTGGATAGGGCCCAAAATAGCAAATCCCAATCTGGGACCCGAACAAATTGACAATTACGAAATCGGAGGAACTTTCTGGATTCGGAAAAATCTTTCTTTTTCCCCTTCCTTCTATTATGCCAAGGGAAAAGACTTTCTATATTATGTTGCTACCGGAGAAAAAATGTGGGGGAAACGGGATATTTTTCAACGGCAGAATATCTCCAAAGTAGATGTCCAAGGAATAGAAGCCGATCTGGATTACAGTCCGATCAATGGTCTGAAAATCAACCTAAACTATTCCTATAACGATCCTAAAGTAAAAGACTTCAAAGAAAAACCGGAATTAAACAACAAAATGCTAACCTATGCCCCTAAAAATCAGGTGAAAGGTTATATCCTATGGACTGGCGGGATTGCCGATGTCATGTTACGCGGACGTTATAAATCCAAACAGTACACTTCGGAAGACAATACCACTGCCATTGATGGTTTCTCCATCTGGGATGCACAGGTATCCAAATGGTTTTTCCAGCATCGTCTTTACGTTGGCGGTGAGATCATCAACTTATTTAACAACCGGCACATGAATACCAAAGAATACAGGTCCGCAGGCAGGCTGATGAATATCAAATTAGCTGTAAATATTAACCGATAAATAAAACCGAATAATGAAATCAGGCTGTTATTTCTTTTGCTTACTGTTGTGTTTCGCATGCGGTAACCGTTCCGGAAACCAAAAAGCAAATACCCGGGTCATGCCCTGCAAAGGGAAGTGCAACTCCCCGATACCATCGAGCGGATTGTATGTATCCGTGCCTCTGCCATCCGGCTGGTGACCTATGCCGGAGGAACTTCTTTTATCTGTGGAGTAGAAGACCAAGAAACCCGCGATAATGATTTCACCCATCTATTTGCCCATCCGGAATTAAAACAAAAAACCATCATTGGCCCTTCTATGGGGGGAGATCCGGAGTTAATCATGGCTGCCCGGCCTGACGTTATTTTCATGTCAACGACTACTGCCGGAGATGCTGACGCCCTGCAACAACGCACAGGCATTCCGGTATTTACTATTGAGAATGGAGATATCGGACACAACCGAAAGACCTTTTACAACTCCCTACACTCCATCGGTGAAGTCCTGAGGACCCATGCTCAGGTAGACAGTTTAATCCGCTATACAGATCATCAGATTGCGGAATTACAGCAACGTTCACAGGTATCAGGAAGATCACCCCGTATTTATGTCGGAGGCATCTCCTACAAAGGACAAAAAGGAATTACGTCTACCGACCCCTATTATGCAGCCTTCGATTTTCTCAAAGCAGACAATGTCGCTTCGGCAATTGATTCAAGTTATGTTTCCCCGATTACCGGTACATACATCGATTGGGAGCAATTAGCGGACTGGGACCCCGAAGTGATATTTGTAGACACAGGAGGCTGGCCACTGGTTGAAGAAGATTTCAGGAACCGGAAAGGACTGAACCGATTGCTAAGTGCTTACCGGGACAAACAAATATATACCTTATGGCCCTATAATAACAACCATACCAATTTCGAAATCATGCTAATCAATGCCTGGTATGCCGGCAAAGTACTTTTCCCGGAACAATTCAAGGATATTGACATCACAGACAAAGCCAATGAAATCCTAACCTTGTATGTCGGGCAGCCTATAGCAGACAGCCTCTCCCAAAACTGGGGTAACTACCGGAATGTTTTCCATTGCCATGACACGGCAGCAAACTAAAAAAGTCCTTATGATATTCATTTTACCGGTCATCATGAACAACGATATTCTCATCCAGTACAAAAAATACCGGGCACGAAATGCACGGTTTATCCTTATCCTGATTATCTTGCTCGCCCTCATCGGCTTAATAGCCTTAATGGCTGGTTCTCATACAATCAGCTGGCATGAGTTGTGGGCATTAATCAAAGGAGAAGGCGTAGAAATAAACCGGCAAATCCTTCTCAATATCCGTTTACCGAGGATTCTGGCAACTATCATCACCGGTATTATCCTTTCAGTATCGGGAGCTATTATGCAAACTCTCCTGCGTAATCCACTGGCTTCCCCTTACACCTTAGGCATCTCTAATGCAGCAGCTTTTGGAGCTTCCTTCGGCATTGTATTTTTAGGTGCCGGCACCAGCATTGTACGCTCATCTGACTTATTCATGATCACCAATCCCTATGTTGTCACCCTATCTGCATTTCTTGGAAGCCTGTCGGGATTAGGCATCATTTTACTCATCACCAGAGTTAAACAAGCTTCTGTTGAAACCATCATTCTCTCGGGAGTCATCATCAACTCTCTTTTCGGTGCCGGCATTGCTGTCATGCAATATGTAGCCAATAACGTCCAATTGGCTTCCATCGTTTTCTGGAACTTCGGAGACCTCGGGCGCAGCGACTGGCACAAACTGATCTTTCTGATTATTGTCCTGATCCCTGCCTCAATTTATTTTCATTATAAACGCTGGGACTACAAAGTATTGGGTTCCGGTGACGATTATGCACAAAGCATGGGAGTACGTCCGCAACGCATCCGTATCATTGGCCTGGTAATCACCTCATTGATTACAGCTGTTGCCGTCTCCTTTTTCGGTGTCATCGCCTTTGTCGGTCTTGTTGTGCCGCACATTATCCGTAAATTTATTGGAGACAATGAAGAATTTCTAATCACCGGCTCCGCCGTATTCGGCGGTATGTTTCTTTTACTATGTGACACTGTCGCCCGGACAATCATTTCGCCAGTAATCCTGCCGGTAGGTATTCTCACCTCCTTCCTCGGAGTCCCTTTATTTTTATTCCTTTTGACCCGAAAAAAAATATAAAACGAATCCATACAACCTTCAAACGCCTCTAAACTAATCAACCCATGCAGATAAAAGTCGACAACATCTCATTCAGCTATGCCGGTTTCAAAGCCTTGAAGCATATTTCTTTCGAAGCAGGGTCAGGAGATATGCTGGCTATTATCGGACAAAATGGTTCAGGTAAAAGTACTCTGCTGAAATGTCTCAATCGCATTTTAAAAATCAACGAGGGAATCATCTACATAGGAAATACCCCGCTCAAAGAATTTTCACCAGCTAAATTATCGCGTACCCTAGCCTATATTCCCCAATCCGAAGAAATCGTCAGTGGTATCAGTGTATTTGACACCGTATTATTGGGTCGGAAACCTTATATCCACAATACCCCCACGGCAGCTGATATGGAACTGGTCGTTCAGTTACTCACCCGCCTGGACCTGGAAACGGTAGCCATGCGTAACCTCAACACCCTAAGCGGAGGACAGCAACAACGGGTTTATATAGCCCGTGCCTTAGCTCAACAACCCTCCATCCTATTATTGGATGAACCTATTGCCAACCTGGACATCAATCACCAGATGAAAGTGATGAAACTCCTGCAACAACTGGCGCAGGAAGGCATGACCATCATCATTACCATCCACGATATCAATATGGCTGCCCGTTTTTGTAACAAAGCCCTGATGCTGAAACAAGGCAAAGTATTTGCCTCAGGCCTTCAATCGGTCTATACCCCTGAAAACATTGAAAACCTATATGATATTCAGGTAGAAGTCCTGCAACATAAAAATGGTATATGTATCATTCCACAACTATAAACGACAAATTTATTCCGCTGTTCAACCGATCATTTCAGCCATTTTCCAAGAAACAAGCCAAGATAACCCAAGTTTTTATTTCAACTTATTATGATATACCATTTATTCTTTAACCCTTTATCCTATTTTATTATGATTGTATTAGAACCCATTGGTTACGTCCACAATAACTGTACCACCAGCCAGGCTCCCGAATTTATCAAGCAGGAAATCTCAGAAATAGAAATATTACCTGCATACGCAGAAGGATTAACCGGTATTGAACAAAGCGAATTTTTAGACCTGATATTTTCATTTCATCAGGAAAAACGCACAGAACTGCTCACCCGGATACGCAGCGGTGAAACCAAAGGCATATTTGCTTCCCGCTCCCCAAAACGCCCGAACCACCTGGGCGTTACTACAGTAAAACTGATAAAAAGGGAAAACAATAAACTTTATGTTGAAGGAGCTGACGCACTAAACAGCTCTCCTGTTTTGGATATTAAATATTGCGACACATCTGTCCTGGATCAATACAACATACACGAAGCCATCCAAATCGATTCCCCCCGCATAGATATCATCCGTCATATCCTGACCAATGATACCCAGGCATTACTTTTAAAAGCAGCACAATTACATGGCCATATATGTCCGGGTCTGGCATTAGGAGTCATGAGTACAACTCCGGTAATGCAGCAAATACATAGTCGTCAGGAAAACCCAGAAGACTACACCTTAATAGCTGAAATGCAGAATTGTCCGGTCGACGGGGCCTTGTTTATTACAGGTTGTACTCCCGGTACCCACCGTTTTGTCCAGGGGGAACATCCTGAAAAGATGTGCTTCTATCTAAAAAATAAAGATGGGAAAGGCTGGAAAGTCACCTTAAAGGAATTCAGCCGGGCATACATGCACCAACATCTCCCCACCAACCTCTCCGCAGCCAAACGAGGACTGGCAACACTAAAACTAGACCCGGCAAAACTGTTCCTAATCGAAGAACTCAATTGAATCAAAAATAATCTCCGATTCAATTTTGATGATTATTATTTTTGGCTCCAGAGTCAGGGGCAGTGGAAAAAGAAAAAACCTCCGGAATTACTTTCGGAAGTTTTACTTTCTGAGCCTCTTGTCGGATTCGAACCAACCCGAGATTACAAATCACGTGCTCTGGCCAGCTGAGCTAAAGAGGCAAATCCCTGAAAAACGGGTAAGCTGACTATGTCGCACCGCTACAACCACATACCCTTGCTGCCTTCCGACCCTGGGGGGATTCTGCAGGAGCTGGTCGCATAGGACTTACCCGGGCACAAAGGTACAAAAAATCATATTGCTACCAAACATTTATTCCTTTTTTTATCCAAAAAGATTTCACTTTTTACATAACAAATTCATTATCAAACAATAAAACATTAAAATCAGAATACATATAAACCACAGATTTACTATTTTTCACCTGAATGTATCCTCATCATTCCTCTCCAAAACCAACACACGCCCCGAATAAGTTAAAAATCATCTAAAATGCAACTTCCCAGCCCCATTTTCGATATAAATAGTAGGTTTAATTTATTAAAACCACCCAAAAATTAACACAACAACAATATGTATACCAATATAGACAATATCAAACAACCCGAAAAAGGACTATCCGAACTTTTATTACATCTCAATATTCCGCTTACTTCCTATAATGAATTTGCCCATCATATATTCCGGGCATTAGAGACTATTGGCAAATACAGCCATCACGATAGGGTACATATCACAGAAATACATCAGAACATGACGTTTTCTGTCCAACACGAATGGTGCGCGCAACAAATTGAAGCTATCCCGCAAAAATGGAAACATGCCCCTATTATCCATTTTCCGGACTGGGAAAACCAATTAAACACTCAAAATTATATTATCATCCGTGACAGCCAGGACATTGAACCAGATCTCCACACCTTCCTGGCCGACCAGAATTGCCAACAAATGCTTCTGCTCCCCTTGTTTGAGTCCGGTACACAATTGGCTTTCCTGGTTTTCATGCAATGTAAACATATTCACAACTGGCAACCCGAAGAAATTGATATGTTGGCTGATTTCTCATCCGTAATTGCTATACAACTCAACAACTACCAGATACTCCGCCGGTTATTACACAAATTGAAAAGATACAGACAAGAAAAAGAGCCGGTAAAAATGTTGTACCACCATTTGAAACATCTGCAAACAGAAATATTGCCGGCTTGGGATAAAATAAAAAAAACAAATCCCGAATCAGCTGAAATTTCACAATTAGACCAACATCTGGTCACTTTGGACCAACTATGCCACACCCTGTCTGAAAAATAATCTTTTTATGCCTATAGATAACAGTAAATATACGCTCTTACTTATTATGTCTTCCTTCTCCGACCCGGAAGCTATTTCAGCATTACTCCAAGATGCAAATTTCCACGTGCAAGAAGCGACCGACCTGGAAGTAGCCTTACAACTCATACAAATGACGCCTCCAGACCTGATTTTATTGGATATTGACCAAGCTATTCCGGAAACCACTTCCATCATACGGAAACTAAAAAATAGTACACCTTCCGCCACCATCCCGGTTTTATTCATCGTCTCCATCTCAAACGAAAGCTATATCCCGGAATGCCTGACGTATGACAATGTTGATTTTGTAACTAAACCTTACCGGCCGGAAGAACTCATTATCCGGATCCAGCATCAACTACTGCTCTTACGGGCAGAACGGACTATCCGTAAACAAAATGAAAAATTAAAAAAGACGCTGGAAGCACGCGATAAATTATATTCAGTCATTGCACATGACCTGAGAGCTCCTATCGGAACCATAAAAATGATTAATTCATCTTTGGAAAACCAGAAATCAAAAATTAAAGATCCCGACATCCGAAAATTATTTGAAATGATTAATACAACAACCGAAGAAGCTTTTAATCTGCTAGAAAATCTGTTGCGCTGGACCCGCAATCAAAATGGAAAAACCAAGCTTTATGCAACCCACTTCAATCTTGGTAAGGTAATTAAACAAGTAGTTACTCTTTTCACAACCATTGCGGCAGCCAAAGAAATCACCATCAACAACCATGCCTGTGAAAAAATGACCGTCTATGCCGATGAAGATATGGTAAAAACGGTGCTCCGCAACCTGCTTTCAAATGCTATAAAATTTACTTATCCCGGAGGACAAATTGATATTACCTTATCCCCCTTGCCAGGATATGTACTTACCAGTGTCAAAGATAATGGGAAAGGTATTGCCAAAGACATGCAAGCTAAGCTATTAAAAACCAATGAATACGTAACGACCTATGGCACCCGGAATGAAAAAGGAAGTGGACTGGGTCTCATCTTAAGTCAGGAATTCATTAAAATGAACAAAGGAAAATTCTGGTTTTCTTCCCAAGAAGGTGTGGGAACTACTTTTTTCTTCACCCTCCCTCATACTCCACTGTCCTCTTAGGCTTCTGAAGACAATCTCTCATACATTTTCAGAGCACCCCAGGCATCTGTTGCAGCATAGCGGATTTGTGCCTCTGTCAGTACCAGTGCTTCCCAATTTGAAACACGTTGTTTCTTAGAAATTCTCACCCCGAAAATAATGGCCATCAACTTGGAAAAAGATTTATCTTCTATCCCAAACCGAGCTGCATACTCTTGCATATCAACAAACGAAGCAGGGGTGAACTCGCCGGATTTCCGCAAATTCCGAAGATCATCACGTATTCCAACCCCAATCTTCACCACAACAGGATCAGACAATAAATCCCGCAACTCTTTCCCAAAACCACATTTATTCAACCGGAACAAATACACCTGATCCCGGGTCGCCAATTGCAGTAACCCCACCTTATACCTCTCCCCTTTATGAAAAGCCGGGCGGGTTTCTGTATCAAATCCCACAAAAGAATTTTCCCTCAAAAAACGGGCTGCCTGAGCCGCATGCTCAGGATCTTCAATCACTATAACCTCCCCCGTAAATACAAACAACGGCAATCGATCTATCTCTTCCTTATTAATATTTTTCTTCAAATCTGTTACCATCTCATCAACCATTACGCTTCCTCATCTTTCAGCTCATACACCACGTGATGGATTGCCCGGAGCACTCCCGCACAAGCTTTTCCCCAATATAACTCAAAATTATCATTCAATTGCCACAAAGCCTCACCAATGACTTCCGGAATTCCACAACGAAAAGAAGAAATAAAATTTTTCAAATCCTGGTAAATATCACATACCTTTTCAGCTATCGAATGGACAACTGGAGCCTCGCTATACTGCATATCCTCATCAAAGACTTCCAGGTATTCATCGTGTTCACCCAACAATTGATGGAGCACCCCAAACAAATAATTATATTGGTCCTCTGTAACGACATCCTCTGTCAAACCGTTCTCTTCCGGCTCACTTTCAGGCAATAAAGCCCCTTTCAGATAAATCAAAGGAATAAACTTTTGCAATCGTTGCATGAAATCTTTCTTTTTCATCTGCGGAGTCGTCTCCACAAAATCACAAAATTCTTTTGCAACAGCAACAAACTCTATCACTTCCTTACTATAACCTACATGTTGAAAATCTTCCATTTTCTTATTCATCCAT
>ERZ780154.664-NODE-664-length-23412-cov-1.84527_pt1 | contig 23412 bp, 16 predicted proteins | sample MGYA00511568_ERZ780154 | MGnify/ENA primary metagenome ERZ780154 (study PRJEB29588, sample SAMEA2142525) | human gut metagenome | biome: human gut; feature: human-associated habitat; material: faeces | place: Denmark | collected 2008/2010 ...
TTTCCCTGCTTTAGGACGATCCCGGTAAGGAACATCAAAAGTACTGATTTTTTGATATTTCACCTGCTTCAATGCCTCTTTCAATTCTGCGGCTCCCATCTTCTGATGATATTCCACCTTGTAACCATCAATCTCTATTCTGGCTTCTATTCCATACATTTTCAACCGTTTAACATCGGCCATCATAATGGAATCAATGATATTAAACAAAGTGGTCTTACCACTTCCGTTAATACCTATCAGAATATTTACATCCGGATTCAGATTCTCCCAACAAAAATCATATTTCCGCCATAAATTCCGAATTTCTATACTATGTATTGTATTTGACATAATTTAATCGTATATACTCTAAAGTTCACCTTTAAAGTCATCTTACAACAAAGATAAGAAAGGAAAAAGGAAAAACAAACGGGAAAACGAATAACTAAATCAGAAAAACTATATTTTTGCCCCATCAATCATATTTAGCAGTAGACAAATAAGCACAAATCTGATTATGAAAGGTTTATATACAATTCTCCTCCTCATTTGCTCCAACATTTTCATGACCTTCGCCTGGTATGGTCATCTAAAATTACAAGAAACCAAAATCAGCACTCACTGGCCCCTGATCGGGGTGATTCTGTTTTCATGGGGCATTGCCTTTTTTGAATACTGTGCCCAAGTTCCTGCCAACCGATTGGGATTTGAAGGTAACGGAGGACCATTCAGTCTAATGCAGCTAAAAATCACCCAGGAAGTCATTACCTTAGTCATATTCATCATTTTCTCCCTGGTATTTTTCAAGGGCGTCACTTTACAATGGAATCATATAGCAGCTTGTGTCTGTTTAATAATGGCAGTATATTTTGTATTTATGAAATAGGTGTTTACCTCTACATGGCCTTGTAAACTCCAATGTACCAGTTGCTATCTTTGATTTATCAAAGATAGCATTAATCAACTGACACAACAACTGGTTTGTGTTATTAAAGAATTAATAACTAAAAGAAAAGTGATTCAGGAAGCAAACTTTTTCCATTGCTTTCCGTTCATTTTTACATAAACCTTGCCTTATGCCTTCTACTGAATTTACATATAAACTCAATACCATCCGTCGCATAGCAATCAAGACTCTCAACCGGAGTATTATTTTTTTGTTTACAATAGCTTCCCTGGCAACCTTAGGTTTGATGGCTTATGAATTCGGATATGCCATTAGTGCCACTGGCAAAACTTATGTCATCGAAGGATACAAAATGATTATGCGTATTTTCTTTTTCGGTAGTTTAATCAATATCGCTTTAAATCCTAAAAATGTTTGGAAAGAAAAAGGATTCTGGATTGAAATCGTAGTACTATTCCTGCTTCTTTTCGTTACGATTACCCAAAATCCCCACCATTTTCCTACAGAAAAATGGATTCAGCAAATGAACCGCATTTTAATGCATATTCTTTTACTACTTATCAGTATTATACAATTATCCAAAATCGTAGTTGTTACCCTGCAACGGCATATCCGGCCGGAAATGATGTTTGCCTGCAGTTTTCTGATCATTATTTTTATAGGGGCAGTTTTACTTATGCTTCCTAAAGCCCATTACGGTTCCCTAACCTTTATTGATGCTTTGTTTACTTCCACCAGTGCCGTTTGTATTACAGGCCTTACTACAGTAGACACGGCAACAACCTATACGATTACCGGTCAGGTAATTATCCTGTTGTTGATCCAAATCGGTGGAGTAGGAGTGATGACATTTACCAGCTTTATTGCCCTCTCATTTTTCACTCAAACCTCATTTAATGACCAAATGGCATTAAAAAACATTCTTAGTGAGGAATCTATGAACAATATCTTTCGCACTTTAATGTATATCTTTTTTACTACGTTGATTGTTGAAGCCATCGGTAGCTGGATTCTAGCCTGGGAAATCCGGGACATCCCCAAGGATGTTATCCCCAACCGGACATTTTTTGCAGTTTTTCATTCCATCTCTGCCTTTTGTAATGCAGGGTTCTCAACCCTTCCGGAAAACCTATACAATCCTGCTATCCGTTCTCTCTATGGATTCCAATGCTGGATTGCTGTTTTAATTATATTAGGGGGTATCGGCTTTCCGATTGTTTTCAATTACGGTAAACTTGTAAATCATAAAATACAGAATTTATATTACAAACTCCGGGATTCATCCAAACGGATGCCTTCACATGTCAGAATTGTAAACACCACCACCCGGATTGTCATTACGACTACTTTTTTTCTTTTAGCCGGAGGGACCCTATTATTCTTGTTTTTCGAAAACAATAATACCTTAAGAGATCTGCCTTTACGAGGTAAATTGGCTGTCTCCTTCTTAGGAGCTGTCACTCCCCGTACTGCCGGATTCAATAATGTAGCGATTGACTCGCTCACAACTCCCACCATAGCCTTAACCATGTTTCTCATGTGGATAGGAGCCTCTCCTTTATCCACCGGAGGAGGTATCAAGACGACAACGTTTACCATAGCCATTAAAAATATTTTAAATACTTTAAAAGGTAAGAAGAACTTGGAGATTTTTAAACGCCAATTACCGCAAGAAAACGTAAGAAAAGCACATGCAATCATTATATTATCTATCCTTTGGATTAGCCTAGCAACCCTATTGATCACCATCTTTGTCCCAGATAGTAGTCTGAGTAAATCACTTTTTGAAGTCATTTCAGCCCTTAGTACGGTAGGTCTGAGCCTTAATTTTACCCCGGATCTGACACTAGCCGGTAAAATTATTATCATCCTCACTATGTTTGTCGGACGCGTCGGTCTGATTACTCTGTTAACAGGGATTGTACACCAGCAAAGTTCCCAAAACTATACTTTTGCAGAAGACAATGTAATATTGTAAATTAAAAAAAGGATAACTCAAAAGAAACAAACAACGTACTATTCGAATGTTAGTGATTGGATCTTATGAAATGTATTATCATTGGTTTGGGAAATTTTGGGATGGCATTGGCACAACGACTGACAGCCATGGGATACGAGGTCATCGGAGTAGATAAAGATATAGACAAAGTAAATGCTTATAAAGACAGTATCAAAAATACCATTTGCCTGAATCTGAACAATGAACAGGCTGCTCATAACCTTCCACTCAAAGATGCCGACTTAAATATCATTACCTTAGGGAAAGACGCTGGAGCTTCTATTCTCACGGTTGCCATTTTGAAACAAAACGGAGCCAAGCGTATCATCGTCCGTGCCATTTCCGATCTTCATAAAACCGTACTTGAAGCCATGGGCATCTCTGAACTTATTCAATTAGAAAAAGAATATGCCGAATTTTTTGCCACCAAAACCGAACTGTCGACTTCCATCTATACTTACCAGGTCTCACCCGACTATTTCATTTATGAAATGAAATTGCCTTCTCCTTTCGTGGGCCGTAAATTAAGTGATATCCAATTAGAAAAAGATTTCTCATTAAAAATAATAGCAATTAAACATTACACCCATGACGAAGAAAAGGGATACATCCGAATGGAATTACTGGAGATTGTTCCGGATGATTTCATCGTCAGTGCCAACGACATTTTTGTTCTTTTTGGAAAACGCAGTCGTTTCAGGACACTCGCCAAAACTTAACTACCACCCAACGTATATACCTTAGCTTTCTACCCGTTCTGCTTTCAAATATGCACGGCTATGCGACCGTCACTCATATGATAAGTCTTCATTAAATCCGCAGTCATACAAGAATGGATTGGTAAAACAGAGAGGATATCCCCTATATGAAGTTTGTCCAGGAATTCATCGGTAGCACGTACAATCCCATGTTCCTGTGACAAAGACACTAATTCCACTCCAGGAACGATATTGCCCCAGTAAGCATTATGATTCTCAGCAATCAATCCATACAAAGGCTTATCATGAGGGCGGTCAATCCGATCTTTAGAAAAATGAACTCCTCCTCCATAAATCACGGCTTCATTCCGGCTCCGGTTGATGTCTACAACAGGACATTTCACCGCCATAGCAATATTGTACCAATCACAGGAACCTATTTTCAATTGAGTAACATCATAAAATACAAAATTCCCCGGTCGAATCTCGTCAGCTACACCAAACCGATCCGCCAGGGAACAAGAAGGAGTATCTCCCAAAGAAATTTTCAATTGAGGGTAACAGTTAACATAGCGTTCTTTAATATTTTTCAGCATTCGCAAGTTATCTCTGTGAATCTGCAGGATTTCTTCCCTGGACCGTGCATTATAAGTATGACCGGCATGAGTCAAAAATCCCTCGAACTTGATATTTACATCCGGAGCTACAATATCCATAATCCGGTTTATCTTTTCATAATGATTGATCTCCACCCCATCCCGGTGATACCCGGTATCTACCCCTAAATACACGCCCACCGGATATCTAAGGCAAGCTGACAGTTGCCGGGCCCCCTCAGAATGCACCAGCAATAAATTTAAATGAATCCTGGAAGCCAGGTCATTTATTTTCTCATGCTCCAGACAATTTACAGGAAAAGCGACCGTAATATCATTCCATCCCCATTCAGCGAATTTCATCGCCATGTTCAACGAAGAAACAGTAATCTTATCTACCCCGCTAGCCTTGAACCACTCACCGATTTCCCGGGACTGGTGGGTCTTAAAATGTGGTCGGAAAATAACGTTGGCAGCTTTTGCCTTTGCAGCCATCCGGGCAATATTACTTTTACAAACTTCCTCATTGAGAACCATCGTGGGTTCAGTAATCTGAATTATTGTACTCATAAGAAAATAATTTTACTTCTACAAAAGTAAAAATATATACCGGAAAAATCCAAAATAATCTTCTCCAGTATTCTTATGCTAAATGAATGAATTGAAGCAACAAAAACAAAAAAGCGTCCGCAACAAAAACGGACGCCTTTTACTTATCTGATACTTAAAATTTTATTCGCCACGGATAGCAGAAATTCCCGGTAATTCTTTACCTTCAATATATTCCAACAGGGCACCGCCACCGGTAGATACATAGCTCACCTGATCAGCCAATCCGAACTGATTAATTGCAGCCACAGAATCCCCCCCGCCGATCAAAGAAAACGCCCCGTTTTCAGTAGCTTTCACAATAGCCTCAGCAATAGATTTTGTCCCCTCAGCAAATTTTGGCATTTCGAACACTCCCACCGGTCCATTCCAAAGGATGGTCTTAGATTCTTCAATTACTTTGGCAAAACGTTCACGGGTTTCCGGACCAATATCCAACCCTTCCCAGCCATCGGGAATATTCATCGGATCACAAATCTGTGTATTGGCATCATTGCTGAAAGCATCTGCAACAACAGCCTGATTAGATAATACCAAATTTACCCCTTTTTCCTTAGCAATACGCATAATATCTAAAGCCAGGTCTAATTTATCAGCTTCGCAAATAGAACTTCCGACATGTCCTCCTAAAGCAGCTTTAAAAGTATAAGTCATACCACCGCCCAAAATCAGATTGTCCACTTTATCCATCAAATTCATGATAATATCAATCTTAGACGAAACTTTAGAACCACCCATAATAGCAGTAAACGGACGTTTCGGATTTTTCATAACACTATCCACTGCCTTCAATTCTCCTTCCATGACATAACCAAACATCTTGTCATTCGGGAAATATTCAGCCAGCAAAGCCGTTGAAGCATGTGCCCGGTGAGCTGTTCCGAAAGCATCATTAATCCAGCAATCGCCCAAAGAAGCTAAATCTGCTACAAATTTCTTCTGAGATTCTTTCACAGCAGCTTTAGCAGCCTTCTTTTGATCGTCAGAAGCATCTTCAGCCAATCCGCGGGGCTTACCCTCTTCTTCTGCATAAAAACGCAGATTTTCCAATAACAACACTTCTCCCGGTTTTAATTCAGCAGCCTGTTTTTTCGCGCTTTCGCCAACACAATCATCAGCAAATTTCACTGGCTGTCCTAACAATTCTTCCAAATGTTTCAGGATATGCTTCAATGAATATTTGGCCTCCGGACCTTTCGGACGTCCCAGATGCGACATCAGGATAACAGAACCACCTCCCGCAAGTACTTTCTTGATCGTCGGAACAGCAGCACGCATACGAGTGTCATCAGTAATCTCAAATTTATCATTTAAAGGTACATTAAAATCCACACGGATCAATGCTCTTTTTCCTTGAAAATTATAAGTGTCAATAGTCTGCATAAAATTATTATTAATGATTAATGAACTTCCTATAACATGCCCGGTTGGGGATGTTAAAATTAGGAATAAAATCATTGTTTACAAAATATTTCATATACAATTCGCTCAATATCATTCTCAAACGATTGTATATGCGACTGTTTTTTTTAATTCATTTATCCGGGAACATTCGTATATAAACTACTTAATAAACAGAAGATATTGTAGAAATCATTCCAAAATTTTTACTGTCATTCAAGCTCCAGACGACATTGCCTTTAGCATCAATTTCAAACACTTGAGGAGAATTGGCTTTCCGGGCATTTTTATCGTGCCCTTGCCAATTGCAGATATACAAACCATTCCGGCGTGCAGGCAGTAAACCGGCAACAAAAAACAAACGAATTCCTTTAAAATCATTTACTTCATAACAACGTACAACTTTACCTTCATCCAAATCCACTTCCATCAAAGCATGTCCATCACCGCAAGCAACCCAATAATTACCATTTTTCATGGCCAAAGTTGTAAAAAGCGTACCTTCCAATTTCGTTACCCTTACTAATTCTCCGGACGGAGAGATCTCACGTACCTCAGAAGTAGCAAAAAGAGGCATCAAATAGTTTCCCCGGACATTTTTATTCAATTGCCGGAATTGGGAATGCGGACGTTGAATACCTGTCTCATATTCCGTACGCGACAAAATATCACCTTTCGCATTTACTTCCATAATCACAGCCGGATGTCCCACCCAGGCCAACAGGAAATTACCGTCAGGCAATAAACGGGCAGTCTGCATCTCACAATTATCAGGAGCCGGGATATTCCATACTTCCTGATGATCGCGGGTAATCATTTTTGCACCTCTGGCATAAGTAAAAAGAATATTACCATCCGGAGCAGCTACCACCGAATTACATTCCCAGCCTCTCTCCAAAGGATGTTCCCACTCGATCTGTTTCGTTTTCTTATCGATAATGACAATCTTATTCCAGCCGGAACCGCCCATCAATAATTTTTCAACATTCTTTTTCCCTGATACAACAGAGAGAAACAATAAAATAAAACAAAAAATCAGCCCTGTTTTTTTCATACCGGTTCAATTAAACCATTTTCTTCCACTTCCTGTAAGAAAATACAGCCAGAAGAACGACAACACCATAAACAATATAAAAATACACGAACATTCCGTATACATGATCATTCTGTCCATAAGAATGCATGCCACTCAGGAAATAATTCACACCAAAAAAAGTCATCAATACTGCAGCAAAAGCAACCACAGAAACCAAATTAAATAACCAGAGGTTATTCCATCGTTTCACCAAATGGAGATGGGTAACAATAGCATAGATCACCATAGTAACCAACGCCCAGGTTTCTTTTGGATCCCATCCCCAATACCGCCCCCAGGATTCATTAGCCCAAACAGCACCAATAAAAGTACCGGCTGTCATCAACACAAGCCCCATCAAAAGTGACATCTCATTGACAATACTCAACTCACACACCCGCATCTTAAAAATGCCTGCATTCTTTTCACCTGTCAAACTCATAAGTACCATATTAGTGAGCCCAAGCAAACAACTAATCCCAAAGAAACCATAGGCAGCAACAATGACGGCAACATGAAACATCAGCCAAGGTGATTTAAGGACAGGCACCAACGGATTAATCTCCGGATCCATCCAATTCAAGCCCGACACAAAAAGAGAAATACCCCCGAATAAGGTAGCCAGTGCAAAAGTAATCCGGCTCCGACGGCTAAACCATAACCCTGCCAATACAGTTGCCCAAGCGACATAAACCATCGTTTCGTAGGAATTGCTCCATGGTGCATACCCTCCAATATACCAACGCATTCCCAACCCATAGAGATGAAAACAAAACACAAACACTATCCCCCAACACAGGCAACTCCCCGCAAAATACAACCACTTCCTGCTACAAAACAACACACAACATGATACAACCAATAATAAACCTCCCAGTATCAAATACCCCATTTTACAGTAATGAAACACATGCATTTTATTGTATCGCACTTCTGCCCTAATCCGTTCAGGCCTGATATCAATCGTTTGGTTCCGGGCTTGTTGATAAGTAGCAATCATGCCGACTACTTCGTCCGCCTTTGACCAATCCCCTTTTTGCAAAGCAGTCTGCACTTCTTCCAAATACCAGTCCCAAATTCGGGATACAAACATAGAATCCTTTCCCGTGAAAAGAGAAAGATCATCGCCAGGAGCATACCATTTATGATTCGGATCATCTTTATTGGGAAACAAGTTCACCAACTGCCGATTGATCAGCTGGTGAAAAATATTAATCTGTTCATCCAGCTTCATCAAATCTTTATCAAAACGCGTACGCTGCACAGGCATTTTATGATAAGCCTTTTCTAACTTCTCCTGCAATTTGTAATTTCCATCCCGGTCAAATAACTCAAAATAAGCGCATCCTCCTTCACTCAGATCATAATATGCAGCCAGCTCCGGATTAGAAAAAACAATAAACGGAACGTATACCCATTTTTCAGGCATAGCCAGAAGACTAATCAAGAACTGGTCCGAATTCAGCTTTCCGATCCGATCCGATTTATGGAGTTTACGCAAAACTTCAGACGAGAATGTATTGACGGGCATCACCCTTCCTTTCTCAGACTGTAAAGGAAGAACACCCAAACGAGCAGCATGGGCAGGGGAAACAACATTGCGTTCCATATCGGATATCCTCACGTACTGCTCTTTTGCGTTGGCTTCAACAGCAAAAACGAAAAGAAAAAGAAAAAGAAACAAAGCATTAGCATGCAATTCTTTCAACCTCCGGCTCAAATGCATAAAACGGGAATTTTTACCGATAATTGAAAAGACAAGCCCCCATGCCAGCAGAAAATAACCGGCATAAGTAATATTCCGGCCTGCCACATCATGATTCACATAAAGCACTGTACCCAACTCATCCGGATCATAAGAAGCCTGAAAAAGACGGTATCCTTTGACATTCAATACATTATTCATAAAAATACGTTCAATGCGGTATTCACCATCCACCTGTACAATTACCTCACTTTCATAGGAAGAAGGGCTATCAGAACCGGGATAACGCGCTAAAGTAAATTTCTTCAACTCAACAGAAAAAGGCAAAGTATAATATGCATTGACACTATCCGAAGCACGAACCAACATTTGGTCACTTGACTCACCTTCACGAAGATGCAAAATACCCTCTTTACCTGTCAGGAAAGAAACCAAAGCCCCCAAAAGAATCACAATAAAGGCCACATGAATCATGATCAGTCCCGGTCTACCACATCTCAGATAACAATATTTCCAGGCCGCTACTATAAAATTTACAACCAATAAAAACTGGAGGAAAAAGAATAAAGGAGAACAATAAAACATCGACCGGGCTACAGCTGTCCCATGGTATTTTTCCACAAAAGTAGCAACGGCAAGTCCCAAGGCGTACACCGTCAACAACACGACAGTCGTTATAAAAGAAGAAAAAAAACGTTCGAAAATTGTTCTCATACGCTTTATCAGTATAACAGATGTAGCAACCCAATTGCTACATCTGTAATTTTCAGGAAATCGTGATATTAATCTTCAATGATCATTCGGAAACCAACATTAAATATACGCTGATATGGATAAAATCCTTTCCGGGAATATGATGCAGAGAATTTTGGACGCTCGATATACGAACCGCCGCGAACAACTTTATACTCTGAAGTCTGTTTTGACTTTTCATTGTAAGGATAAGGTACATAATCCGAACGGGTCCATTCAGCTACATTGCCATGCATCGAATACAATCCGAACGGATTAGCCTCATATACTTTCCCGCCAACCATAACCAAATTTCCATCGTCCACACTTTCTTCTTTCGGCAAGAAAGTATAATACTTATACCAGGGATCTGATTTCCTCATCGGTTTCGGGTCGACTCCTGAAACAGCAAACAACAAGGTTGTCTTATCTGCCAGGTTATCCTTTTTACCAAAGTCAGCATTCAGATCACCAAACCAAAATGCCTTATCGCTACCTGCCCGGCAAGCCCATTCCCACTGTGCTTCCGTCGGAAGGGTTATTTTTAAACCCGTCTTTTCACTCAACTTCCGGCAATAGTCCATGGCATCATTATAACTAACACGTATCACCGGCTGCTGAGGCTCATTGGCGGGATATCCCTGATCTACATGATCTTTCCATTGTTCATCAACATAACGACTATCGTGATCCGGACAAATGACCCGATACTGTTGATTGGTAGTCTCCAGTTCTGCCATCCAGAAACCCTTATGAATCTTCACTTTAGCCGTCGGGGAAGCATCTGGTTCACCAGCATAGCTCCCCATCACAAACTCACCTGCAGGAATGCGCACAAAAGTAACTTCTACTCCAGGAGCAATTTCAACAACCTTGCGATTTTCACCTTCTTCAGCAACCATTGCTTTTGCCTGGTCTGCACCAAAAGGCCATCCTTTAATCTTCAGGGACTTTTCTTTACCGGGACTACCTTGCTCAGGCATAACGGGCACTACAGGTCCCTGTTTTTTCAAATAATCGGCATAATCAGCAATCTCTTTTTTCCAATCCACTCCCATACCACCGGCATACTTATCATTCAATTCTTTACGTCGCTGAATCTGATCAAATCCCTGATAAGGAAAACTACTCAGGACGTTTGCATTAAAATAACCTTTATCGGGGGCATTATAGTCAATCCAATTATATAATGTAGCCCATTCTTTATCAGTTAGTTTTACATTATAGTGTCCTTTCTTCAACAAACGGACCAATTCACTGGTATTCGGATGGTATTCATAAGGTTGTAACACAACCATATCTCCTTCTCCCCCTTGGCGGTGTACATACGGATGTAAATTCAAATAAGACGAACCGTATCCTTTGGCATCTTTTTTACCTCCACGTAAATCAAATGCTTTTCCCTCACCATGATGGCAAGCAATACAAGCCCGGTCCAAAATGGGTTGGATCTCCAGATCAAAAGTAAAAGGACGCGTTCCCCCTTCCGGCAATGTCAATGCAGACGGAGCTTTCCGGGAAGCAATCACCCGCTTTGGAATCGGTATCTGATTCTGGTCTTCATGGCAACCAATACAAGAAACCACTTCCCCCGGCTGCCCGGTAACCCAACTACGCATCCATTGGACGGCAACACCGTCTTTATCTAATGGTTGGATAGAAAGCGGCGTATTAGCAGGAGCCTTAAAAATAACAGAGCCATCTTCTTCTACCGGAACAGTTCCCAATATCCGTTTAATATCCCATCCTGACTGTATACCATGCCAATTATGATCCGAAGGAGTTTTCACATAAGCATATTCATAAGCATGCAACCGCAAGGAATTCCCCTCAAACCTTCCCCTTCGTAAATATCCTGAATAAAAAAAGTAGCTTCTTTTTCACCCAATTTTACACGGTCAGGAATAACCGGAGGAGTAACCGTCTTGCGAACCAGGACCGGACTGATATATCCCTCACCCTCAGTCTGATAAAGACAAGTAACATTGTCATAAACATCAACCAGATAAATACCCCACAAAGACTGTGGATTCAATTTTGCCGCTACTAAAAAATATTTATCACTGATTGGAGTTGGTTTTACAAACTGTGGCCATACTCCATCCACCAGACGATCTTTAATAACCTCCTTTATAGGACGATTACGATAAGGGATTTCCTGTGTCATCCCCAAATTACCCTTACGTCCCTTAGCCGGATCAAATAGTATCAAACGTCCCGAGCGGGCAACACCATGATGACCGGAAATAATACCCACAAAGGCTGAACCATGACCTGGTAATGGCTGTACATCGAATATACTGTTCGGAAACATGGCCCCACTTCCATACAGAGCTTTATTTTCTGTCCCATCCGGATTCATATGCATGACAATACGCGAATAATAATGAGTCAAATCCGTATATTCCCAACGGGTATACATCACACGGCCATTATTCATAACCACCGGATTCCAGTTGGCATCCTGATCAAACGTCAGACGGCGCATGCTCTTATCTTTCGGATTATAAAGCACCATATTTCCTACAGCATCACTACCATTCACACAAGGAACTCCCTGATAACCAATATTAGAGATAGCGATTACACGCCCGTCAGGTAAATAAGTACCATCATAGAATTCCAAATCCGGTTCATCATTTTCCACCAGTGGCTTGTAACCACCTCCATCCAATCCTACTTCAAAAACATTCCAACGTTTATCCTCTCCGGTTTGCGTAAACATTACCCGATCACCATCCCAATGCAGTTTCAAATCCGAAACCGAAGATGTATTGGACGGCTTGTATACCTGGCGCATTCGGACATCACCACGCAAATTTGACAATTCGACTATTTCAGCATTAAATCCCTGGCGACGGGCTGATTCCTGATTGCTCCAATTATTGGATTGCGTGCCCAATTGTGGAGCCATTGCCTGGCGGGCCTTTGCCCCCAACTTAAAACGGACTGCAACCACCTTATCCGGATCCAACAAAGGATTGCCCAACAGAATGGCCCGTTTGAAGGATACGGCCTGACGGGCATCATTTAACGCTTGTTCATCTCCATGATAAATACCATCGAATCCCCTCTGTTGTAATGCTTCCAATTCACGCATCATAGGTTCATATCTGGTTATATCATAGCCTTCTTGTTTTTTCATATCCGCATAAGCCAACCTGACAGCATCGACATTCAACCATTCCAACTCAGATTGAAGCAAATAAACGGTCTGAACCTTTTCCAATAATTCCAAATACTGACGAATCTGACTGCAAACCTCTTCCTCATTTCCAATCTGTTCAAGCAAATCCGAATAATGAGTTTTTTCTTTCAGACGGTTAATGACTGATTTGACAGCCTGTTTTTCCACAGAAGCATCAGGAGTAGTCAGCCAATTGTCAAGCCCATTTGCCACAGCCTCCAACAGAGCCATTTCATCCGGGAATCCTTCTTGCAATTCCTTTGTGATAATCTCCACTTCCGGATCAGTACCTTTTTTCAGTTGTGCCTGAAACTCCGTTTTTGCTTTTATTGAAACGTCAACCCATGTATCCGCCTTCTTCTGCTTCGGACCTGCCGAAACCAGCATGGAGAAAGATAACATAGCTACTATTAATAAATAATATTTATTCATATCATAAATGATCAATTATGACTACAATGAAGCTACCGGATTAGTAAAACGCAATCCACCATTATCATGATAACATGCCCATTCATCCACAATTGCCCCTTCAGGTCCCGCCATCATAAAATGAAAAGATTCCAGCTTTTTAAGCCGAAGCACATCCCCAACCTGCTGAACCACAAAATTCTTACTTTTGATTGCTCCATGAACAGCCGGAATAACAGGTGCATCAGGTGTCGGTTCCCCTATTTCAGAAAAATTATAAACCCAACCTTTTTCCACCATCCAGGATTCATGTTTAGCCGGGAAATTAGTCGCAACATGCGCGTGTTCGGGAATCATCTGACCAGGTAACAGGTAAATCGCGTGAGCAAAATATTTGTATTCAGAGTCATTGACCCAAAAAATTCCTCCCATACCCACATTTTCAAAATCCCCTAAACCAAAATCTGTTACCCACATATCTCTCGCCATAATTTCCGTAAACGGAATTTGATAAAACGAAAACATATCTTTCATCGCTTCTATTGCAACATCTTGTTGAAACTTGCCATCTTTATAAAAATCAGCATTGGTGTACTTCTTAGAATATTTCATATCCTTTTCATTATTAGTATTAATATTATCTTTAGTTTTTGTCAAATTTTGTGTATTGCCTGCTACAGTATGTCCATCCTTTTCTGACGTTGTTTTACAGGAACATGCAGCCACTAAGAGTAGAAAGGCTCCTATTGCCATGGGATTCAAAAATTCTTTTTTCACTTTTGTTCTTTGATTAGTTGGTAATATTTTTTATTGATTACATACATTTATACCGCGATACCTTCAATTTCTATCAATAATTCATCTCGGCAAACATCTGCCCATAAATAGGAAATCGGTATATCGAGTTTATATTCTTTCAGTAATTGGGCTGCCTCTTCATAAAAAGACTCCTCTTTCAGGTAAACACGAAGCGCCCTGAGACGGGTATCTCCGGTCAACTGCCTGACATTCTCCATCGTAATATGAAGTTGATGTTCCAATCCCACTCCGATCAAACTATCTTCTCCCCGGATAGCTGCTGTACCGGAAATATAAATCAAACGATGACCATCGAATGTCATGCTCTTAGCCCGTTCAAATTTCGGAGTCGTCTTCTTTTTATGTGCCGCAACCAATACATCATCCGAATAAGCATGAGCGGCTACCTGCAATTTATTATCGATAGGGGTAGCATAACATTCCGGACGGATAAAGACTGCCGCATCCAAATCGACTAAAATTCCTCCCAAGTTTACCCCAATCCCTGTGGCAGCGGGATAACCATTGCTCCAGTCAGCCTGCCTGTAAAACTCGCTCCTGGCATTGTTAAATATCTGATAATGCTGATCTGCCCCATCCAAACCGGTTATCTGTTCAATGTAATTCCACTGACGAATAATGCTGTTTACCGGAAAATTTTCTTTTTGCAACAAGCCTTCAACCATCCGAAAAACTTCCTGCGACTGTAACAAAATACCCGTATTAACCACATCACCCTGAATTCCTCCGCCAAACAAGAACCGACCATCGTCATTCTCCAGCACGACATAAGAAAAACCACAATAATGCCTGTAAGTTATATGTTCCCCCTGGTCCGCCTTATAACTATGCACCTCTAATAGTAAGCCAGCATTTAAAGGCGGCTGAGATACATAACTTAATGCTGGTTCCTGGTCACCACAGTACCGATATACTTTATCACGCAACATAGCACAATGTTCGGCATATTGCCTGTTATCCTCCGGTGTACCGAAGAACACTAAACGGAAAAGTTGCTCATCCTGAGGCAATTGCATTAATAAAGCATCCACCATTTCTCCAAAAGAGGCATTCTCTGTCGTATAGAGATAATAATGTATCTTATCGCAATAATTCATAGCGAATTCACGTATTCAGTTAAAGCTTCTACTTCTTTCCGGGACAATTTCTTGTCAACCCCATGTTTATACACCTCAAACACCTCTTCCATAGTAGCAGCACGGCCATCAAACAGATAAGGAGCCGTACGCCATACTTCCCGAAGGGTGGGAGTATCCCATCCCTTTTCGAACTCAATGTCTTCGCCTATACGGTACATTCTCATATCTGTATAATAAGGACCGCTATGACATTCACCACATTTCAATTTCTCGAATATTCTTTGTCCTTCCTTTGCTTTCTCCGACAGTTCACCATTAACCAGATAGGGACTCGGTACAGGGCGTAGTGATTTCAGATAAGCATCCACACACCGGGCATCTTCTTCCGAGATATTAAAAAACTGTATAAAGTTAAAACCTGCCCGCACCGCACGTTCAGCATGTTCCCGAATCCCGGAAATCATATTCGGAGGAGTCACATGGCTAAAAAGCAAACTCTTGCAATTCTTCGGATTACCCACCCCATCATTCATCAAATCCCAATTCATACCATCCGTACGGGCATCTCCAGGATGACATCCGTTACAACTTTGCCAATTCTGAAAACAGTGAGAGGCATCATTAAAATAACGTTCACCTTTGTCCTCAATACTTTCTTCACGCCCGGGATTCAATTCAACCGCTTTTATTTCATGGGTATTAATATCCATGAAGTTCAATATATCGCTGAAATAAGTCGGAATAATCAACCGATCACCGTTTAAAACCATATTACGGGGCCCATTCCCCCGCAAAGGAATACGTTTGCGTATACCATACAAAAAAGTCAGGTCATAATCCAAAGCTGCCTTATCCGGATAATTCAGGAATCTCTCTAACATAGCTTTCTGGTCAATCATACTTATTTCATGAGTTCCGGAATGGGAAATAAAGATATGATTCTCGTTACAGGCAATACTCCAGACGCCAGCAGCCCCTCTTTCCGGTTCATCTACTACAACAGCCCCCAGAAATTCCTGCTTAGCTACGTCAATCACACTAAAGGCACTGGTATTCATCCATCCTTGCTGCAACTGGGAAGTAGGCACTGTGAAACGTCCCAGGTTATGCACCACATAAATATATTCACCATCCGAAGAGATACAGATTCCCCGTAAAGCATTACTACCATTCGCTAACCGGATATCTTTCACCTTCGTAAATCCCTCCATCTCAATGACAGAAACACAAGAAGCCACGTAATCAACATCTGCTCGTTGAGACGGCAAAAAATTGGCAACAAACATATATTTACCATCCTTACTAAATACTGCCGAGCGAGGTTCACGTAATACGGTCACGGTACGGAGTAATTTCATAGAGACCGGATCTATTTCGGAAACCGTATTCTGGAATGCATTACACACATATATCCGCTTTCTATCCGGACTGAACATCGGATGGCAAGCACCTGAACCAGTTGCAACCACAGCTGACACCTCACCCGTCTGCAACGAAAGAAGTTGCAAACGCCCAACCGTTTCAAAGGTTGTTACATAAACTTTGTCAACATCCGGTAATACCCCCGTAGGTACCTCATCAATTGGAAAAGTACGGAGTAGTTTACCTTCAGAAGAAATAACATCCAACCGCTTTGCTCCTTTTTCTGTTATCACAATTTCCCCTTTTTCATTCAAAGCCACAGCAGTCGGAAAAAGAGGCGGATTTCCCGCTGAAGCATAAGAAACACAACACCCAATAAAACACAACACCAATAAACTTTTAAACATATAATTCCACATCTTCTTTATTATATTCTACACTTTTTTTAACTTACTATATCCAAGTTCAAGCGATATATCCTGTGCAACCTGCTTGATACACTCAGCAAACGAAACGACAACTCCATTTGACAGTCTGTCCCTGGGACCAGAAATCCAGATCGCACCACATGGATAACCCGTATAATTGAAAATAGGAGCTCCTATGCATATCACTCCATTCAACTCTTCCTCATTATCCATGGCATAGCCTTGTTGCCGTACTTTTTCAAGTTCTTTTAAATAGACTTCACGTGAGGTAATTGTACGCACATTATAACGGGTAAATTCCATATATGACAAATATCGTTCCCGAACAGTATTGGGCAAATAGGCCATAATAGCCTTACCGGGAGCCGAGCAATGTAATTCGAAAGACTTCCCCGGAGAAAGAATAAAACGAAACGTATGATGTCCTTGTGCCTGCTCTATAAAAATACCTTTCTGATCTCCCAACACTCCAAAACAGGCAGTCTCTTTCACCCGATCACGCAAATCACGCAAATGCGGCAATACGGTTTCCAATAAATTATGTTCATTTAATGACCTGAACCCCAAAGTCAACAATTTCCGGGATATCTTATACCGCTTAGTATCATCATCATAATTCAGATAACCCAGACGTACCAATGTATTCAAAATACGATAAGCCGTAGTCTGAGAAATATCAAGGGCAGCTTTAATCACCTGAAGCGTCTCTCCCGAACTATGAAACGACAAATATTCAAGCACCGCAATACCTTTTTCTAAATTTGGGACTTTATAATGTTCTTCTCCTTTTTCCATATTTGGAATACAATTTTCCACATTTGAAATATTATTTCAGATTTATACCAAAAATAAAAAAGTCAAAAATAATATAAGCACAAAATCTCTGAAAATTAGTTAAAAGCAGAATATTTTTACAAGAAACAGGTTAGCCACTTAATTTATAACAATTCTTCCACTACTCATTAATGCCTGAAATTTCAAAATCAGGAATTCATTTTCTTACTTTTAATCCTATATTTGCCGGATGAATACGCATGAACAATATATGCTTAAAGCATTAGATGAAGCGGCAAAAGCCGCCGAAGAAGGAGAAATTCCGGTTGGGGCAATCATCGTATGTAAAGGTAAAATCATAGCCCGGGCACACAATGAAACTGAAAAATTGAACGATGTTACAGCACATGCAGAAATGATTGCCATCACTATGGCCACCTCTTTTCTGGGTGGGAAATACCTGAATGAATGTACTCTCTACGTCACAATGGAACCCTGTACGATGTGTGCCGGAGCTTTAGCTTGGGCACAACTCGGAGAACTGATCATCGGTGCATCAGATCCAAACCGGGGGTATACCCGTCTTTCCCCGTCAGTACTGCATCCACGTACCCGGGTAACCACCGGAATCCTGGCAGAAAAATGCAGCGTAATGATTAAAGACTTTTTTAAAACAAAAAGAACTTAGTTATTTTCAAATCAAAGCGATCAACTGAATAAATACAATCAGAAAAACCATAGCAATAGGATAAACTGTTGCGTAGGCTACACTAGGCATATCCGAATCAGTCATCGAATCAGCTGCAGCCAACCCGGGGGTACTGGTCATTCCTCCGGTAATCGTCCCCATCAAATCAAAAACATTGATTTTACAAATAAAAAATCCCACCAACATAGCCAGGATCATAGGTACTAATGTAATAGCGAATCCCACACCAAAAAGTATCCATCCACTTTCCTGAAAGGTAGCAACAAGGTTGGCTCCTGCAGCGGTTCCCACCTCCGCTAAAAACAATAATAGTCCCAATTGCCGTAACAATTGATTGGCTGACCCGGACATCGACCAGATAACCGGTCCGGTTTTTCCCAAAGCACTCAATACCAAAGCAACAATCAAAACCCCTCCTGTTAATCCCGGAGAAAAACTAAAACTATCCGAAAAAGAAATATTTATTTTACCGAAAATGACTCCCAAAACAATTCCCATAGCTATGGGGAAAAAATCAGTGTCCGAAAGACGCTTCTCATCATTTCCTAACAATTTGGACAATTCATTCAGACTATCCTGATGTCCGACCACAGTCAGTTTATCCCCAAACTTCAACACCAAATCCGGGCTTGGTGATAAATCAATACCACTCCGTCTCACCCGGGTAACGGTACAACTGAAATTCTCCTGAAAATTCAGATTTCCCAAACTTTTACCGATGACTTCTTTATTTGTTATCAACAACAAACGCAATTCATAGGATTGTCCCAATGGTAAATCTTCTGCCACCCGTTCCCCCAATAACAGCCCCAATTGTTCCAAAGCAGTCACATTACCCACGGCTTTCACCAGGTCATCTTTATGCAAAACACTCTGAGGTGATGGCAACTCGGTTGCCTCCCCATGCTTGATTCTGGAGATAACAGCTCCAGTCATCGTCCGGATTTGCAATTGAGTCAATGACTTACCGAAAATCCCGGCATTTGTAATCCGGAAAGTCCCTGTCTGCAAGGAAGGAAATCTTTCTTTTTGTTTATGTTCCAACTTTCTTTCTTCGGTTCTTAAATCTACTCCCAACAGTTTAGGCAATAACTTGACAAACAAAATCACTCCGATCACTCCAAAAGGATAAGCAATACCATAAGAAATCGAAGCAGCAGAAGACTTGGTTGCATCAATAGCTGCCGCTAAGCCCGGAGTACTGGTTAACGCCCCTGCAATTAAACCTACAGTTTCATCCGTATCCAACCCTAAAATATATTTCAATCCAAGCCCGGTCAAACAAGCCGACCCAACAATTAATAAGGTAATCAAAATCAATAACTTCCCTTGTGATTTGAAAGAACCGAAAAAACCAGGACCGGCTTGTATTCCAATAGTGAAAATAAACAAGACCAATCCAAAATTTCCCAATTCTTTAGGAATAATCACTCCAAAATGGCCAAATAATAAGGCAATAAAAATTACGGCAGAAACATCCAGAGAAATGCCCCGAAAATTAACCTTCCCAAGTATAAACCCCAAAGCAACAATCAGGAAAAGAACAAAATAAGATGACTGTAAAAGACTCTCAAACATAATTAATCCACTCATGTATTCATTTACCAACGATCAAGATGCTGATCCGAAACGGGTTATACCAGATTCGCAACGGACATTCTTTGTTTATCGTGCCTTGCCCTTCAAAACACCGGAATTTCGGGCAAAAATCCCGATCTTATTCATTTCTTCCCAATAGCCAGGGAATGACTTGGTAACAACATCTTTATCTACGATTACCAAACCTTTATGTTTCAAGACAGCAGGAGCAAAAGCCATAGCCATACGATGGTCATGGTAAGTCTCAATTTCTGGCCCAGCCATTGGTTTGCATGTCCCACCTTCCCAACTCAACTTGTTATCCCCATCCGCTTTCAAACAATACCCCAATTTGGCCAGTTCAACCATTAAAGCCGCTATACGGTCCGTTTCCTTTATCCGTAAAGTTTCCACTCCCCGAAATACAAAAGGAATACCCATCACACAGCAAGCCACTGCAAATGACTGCACCAAATCAGGCATTTCCACAAAATCGAATTCCAACCGACTAACCTGCCTGGCCGTTAGAGTCAAAATCACATCCTCTCCGGTAAACCCAGCCTTTACTCCTAACTTTTCCCAAACCTCTACCTGCCGGGCATCTCCTTGCATACTGTTCTGAGAAAGTCCCCTCAAAGAAAGGCTTCCTCCTTCAGCTATTGCAAGCAACTCAAAAAAATAAGAAGCTGCACTCCAATCCGATTCAACCCGGAAAGGAATGGCTACATAAGGCTGAGCTTCTATCCGGATAACAGCACCTTCCCGCCGCACGTTGGCTCCAAATTCCCGCATAATTTGTACCGTCATATCTATATAAGTACCCGAAACTACTTTTCCCTCTAATTTAATGGTTAAGCCTTTTTCCATGTAAGGAGCAATCATCATCAGAGCAGATATATACTGACTGCTTACCGAAGCCGGAATTTCTATCTCTCCTCCCACCAAATAAGAACCGGATATAATCAAAGGCGGAAAACCTATTCTTTCACGATAATCGATATGCGCCCCCAATTGATTCAAAGCATCTACCAGCACTCCTATGGGCCGTTGTTTCATGCGCTCTGATCCTGTTAATTCCCATTTTCCCACAACCCGGGCTAAAAAAGCAGTCAGGAAACGCATAGCTGTACCAGCATGACCGACATGAAAACAAGTTCCATCAGAAGATAAAACCTCCAACATACTTTTAGTATCATCGCAATCTGCCAGGTTTTCAACCGGCATATCACTATCAGCCAAAGCATGAATAATCAGAACCCGATTGGAAATACTTTTAGAAGCTGGTAAACTCACCTGTCCCCTCAACACTTGAGTCTTAAAATCCAATGATATATTCATAAAAAATAATGTACGATTTCTATAGTTGTTTAAGGGCTTCTAAAATATTTTCCCGACTGCAATACTGGTCTATTTCAACTTCTCCAGGACACCGTAATAAAGTAAAATTAACCCCTTCATGCTCATTTTTTTTATCATGAAGCATCAGTTCATATAATTCTTCAGGCTCCCCTACTTCATGATACACCGGATATTTCCCACGAATAAACTTCCGCACAGCTTCATAGTGTTTCTCTTCAAATCCCAATTGCTTCACTGAAAGATATAACTCTGCAATCATACCGTAAGCTACGGCGTCTCCATGATAAATTTCCAGATTCTTCTTTATGGCAATACTTTCTATAGCGTGCCCGATAGTATGTCCAAAATTTAAAGCTTTCCGGAGTCCTTTTTCACGAGGATCAGCTTGTACTATTGCAGCTTTTACAGCCACTGATCTCTTAATTAAATCCAGAAAATCAGCCTCTGCAACTCCCCCTAAATCCACTTGCATCACTTCAGCAAGATGCTCTTCATCAGCTAACAAAGCATGTTTTAACATCTCTGCGAACCCGGATAATATCTGCCGTTCAGAAAGAGAACTTAAAAAATAATTGTCAATAATCACCCATTCAGGTATGGAAAAAGTACCAATTTCATTCTTCAGTCCATCAAAATTTATTCCGGTCTTTCCTCCTACAGAAGCATCCACCTGCGACAAAAGAGTGGTAGGAATGTTCAGGCAACGGATTCCCCGCTTAAAACAGGAAGCAGCAAATCCACCAACATCAGTAATCAACCCTCCTCCCAGATTAATCAATACAGAGTTACGGCGTGCTCCATATTCCGATAAAATATGCCAGATATAAACCACGCTTTCCAACGACTTATTATACTCACCTTCAGCTATCGTTATAATATGTTCCCTGGGCACATAGCCCATATTCAGATGCTCCATACAATAATTCCGACTATTGTTATCCACCAACACAAAAATATCAGAGGAATTCACACTTTTCAGTTTACCTCTTAATTCTGTACCGGCATCCCGGGTAAAAACGACATTAACCATAGTAATAATTTTTTTACAAAAATAAAAAGGAATAAGGAAAAACCAAATACATATTCCGTTCCAACTGAAATTCAACCGGATTAATTCTAAACAAAACAAAACATTGTTTGAAAGAAATAAATTTCGTATATTTGTTAAAGCTGTTTCTAAAATCAAGTAATGAAAACTGACAGTTCCATTCGTAGCCAAGTTGCTGTTAGTCTGATCCCCAGACTAAACAGTCATTTTTGTCTCCCACTGATAGAAAAATGCGGAGGTATTGAAGGTTTTTTCCTGGAAAGTGAAACAGCCCTTCTACGGGCCTATCAGGAATTCAATATCTCAGCAGGGTTATTTGATCGTTCCAAAGCTTTTCAGGAAGCCGAACGGGAATTAGAACAAATGGATAAGTATGACATCCAAATTTGTTCCGTAGAGAGCAGCACTTATCCTGAATTATTACGGCAATGCGAAGATAGTCCACTCGTATTTTACTACAAGGGTGACATCCGGACATCCCCAAAAGCAAAATTCCTGGCAGTTGTCGGTACCCGCCACGCTTCGTGCAGATACCTGGCAAAAGTAGAATCTATAATTAGCGATCTTTGTGAAATGGGACACCATCCCATTATTGTCAGCGGTCTTGCCTACGGCATTGATGCTTCAGCCCACCGGGCCAGTTTGAAATATGGATTAAGAACCTTTGCTGTACTAGGACATGGACTGCATATGATATATCCTGCTTCCCACAAAAAATTAGCTGAAACCATCCTGGCCTCCTCGGGTGCACTTATCAGTGAATTTCCATGTACAGCAACCATTCACCCCAGCAATTTCCTGCGCAGAAACCGGATTATTGCAGGCTTATGCCATGCTACTCTTATCGCAGAATCAGCTGAAAAAGGGGGAGCTATGTCAACAGCCCATTTAGCTTTATCCTACAACCGGGATGTCATGGCTTTTCCGGGACGCCCGGACGACAAATATTCTGCC
>ERZ780154.669-NODE-669-length-23274-cov-4.12981_pt1 | contig 23274 bp, 19 predicted proteins | sample MGYA00511568_ERZ780154 | MGnify/ENA primary metagenome ERZ780154 (study PRJEB29588, sample SAMEA2142525) | human gut metagenome | biome: human gut; feature: human-associated habitat; material: faeces | place: Denmark | collected 2008/2010 ...
TCGGAAGAGCGCTGATCAAAAATCCCGCGATCCTGTTGTGTGATGAGCCGACCGGCGCGCTCGATTCCGCTTCCGCCAGAGAGGTGCTCGCTATTTTAGAGCAGATCAACCGGAAATATCATACGACCGTGATTATCATCACGCACAATGAGGCAGTAGCCGGGATGGCGGACCGCGTCATACGGCTTCACGATGGAAAGGTAAAGAGCAACACGGAGAATGAAAAGGTACGCATAGAGGAGCTGGATATCTGATGACATTGCAGAAAAAAATAGCGAGAAGTGTGGGAAAAAATTTGTCTTTCTACCTGACGGGGAGCATTTTGACCGCCATTACCATCATGCTTTTGGTCGGGGCATTTGCCGTGAGCCATTCGATCTACGAATGTTTTACCCCGTATTTTGATGAGACCCGGGTTGAGGATGCCTCGTTTGTGACGATGACGGAGATCCCGGAGGAGGAACGGGAAGCGTTAGAGAAGGCGTATGATGTGACGCTGGAAAGGCAGCAGTATACGGATCTGGATTATGACGGTACCAGACTGCGGCTTTTTGCCGCGACGGAGAAGCTGGATCTGTACACGGTGTCGGAGGGACGAAAAATCGAGGCGGCGGATGACATCGTCGTGACGTATCGTTACGCGAAAGCCAATCACATCGCAGTGGGAGATACGCTACATCTGGCAGGACGGGACTTTCAGGTGTGCGGACTTGGCATGAAGCCGGACTATGCGATCATGCTTTACGATCTTTCGGAGAGTGCGGCTGACAAGGAGGGCTTCGGCATCGGCATCATAGGAAAGGATGCGATGGAGAGTCTCGGCGGTACGGTATTTTATTCGGTCCGTTACAAGGATCAGAGCCTGGAAAAAGATTTCCGGAAAACGGTTTACGAAAAATACCAGACGATCGAGTATCTGGAGCGCAGTGCAAACTCGCGCATCAGCCTGATGTACCGGGAGGCGGATGATCTGTCCGCCGAATTTTCCCTGTATTGTCCGATCATTATGATTGTGGTGATCGCCGTGATTGCGATGGTTCTGGCGCGCACGGTAAGGCGGGAAGGAAAGACGATCGGCACACTGATGGCGCTGGGCTACCGGAAATCCGAGCTGATCCGGCATTACATGGCATATGGCATGATTCCGGCAGTGGCGGGAGATATTCTGGGAGTGCTGTTTTGTATTCCTTTTTCAAGGATGTTCTGTGGATTCTTTTTCGGAGATGCGGAATATATCGCGTATGAGGTAAAGATTCCCTGGGGGCTTTTAGCGGTGGCGCTTCTCCTGCCGTTAGTGGTCTATGGGCTGGTGTCTTACCTGGTGCTCTGCGGGGTGTTAAAAGTCGAGATTATCCCGCTCTTAAAGGGGATTCACCAAGAAAAAACATCCCGGATCTTAAACGGCAGTCAGGCAAAACTCGGGGTGATCTACAATATCCGGACAGTCTGCGTAAACCGGTTCCGCAGCATTACGCTCGTGATCGGTATTGCGGTTGCAACGCTCTGCATTGTGCTCGGCGGCGCCTTCCAGGATGCCTATGCGGATCTGCTGGAGAATAAAGTGCCGTACGCGATGCTGGGCGGACAGTATGAATACGGATTCAACACCTACCAGTCGGATGGCAATCCTTATGGTGGGGATGCCGTTTTTGATGTGAGCTTCGGCGCAAAGGCGGACGATTCCAGATTTAATCTGATCGGATTTGACGACGAGAACCAGTTTGCCGATCTTTGCAGCGAGGACGGGGAGCCGCTCTCCGGCAAAAAGTATTATATGACAAGTGCTGCCGCGGTGCGCTACGGGATTGCGGCGGGAGATACTTTCTGCTTTTACAACACGGTCACGCTAGAGGAGACGGAGGTTGTGATCGATGGCATTGTGAAAAATGATATTTTATCGCTGGTGCTGACGGGAAAAGAGAATGCGGCTGCGATTCTTGAGAGACCGGCGGACGAATACAATGTCATTATCAGCAGGGAGAAGCTTGCGATACCGGGGGAACTGTTGAAGAAATCCTCTTCCCTGCAGGATTACAGGGATATGGTGGAACATCTCTCGTCGACCGCGGGAATTGTGCTGAAACTGTTGAAAGTGCTTGGCGTGTGCATCTGTATCCTGATTGTCGTGATGATCTGTGGCATGATTACAGAGGAGAGCAGCCGCAATATTTCCATGCTGGAGATTCTCGGCTACCGGGATCGGGAAGTGCGAAGCTTTGTGCTTTCGTCCGGTCATCTGCTGGTTCCGGTCGGTTTTGTGATCGGCGTACCGCTTGGCTATCTGACCGCCTATTCCATGGTGCTGGCATCGGCGCAGTCTTCCGGAATGCGCATGAGCCTGCTGGTGAGGGCGGAAACGATTCTTGCGGCATTTGTGTTCGTGCTTGTGGCATATATTCTGGCGCTGGCCCTGTCCGGAAGGAAAATACACCGCGTGGATATGGCGGAGAGCTTAAAGAATGTGGAAGAGTAGGAGAATATGAAGGGGAGCCTGTGGGTGTGCTGTCTGTTATGTACCGCCATGTGGAAAGCCCGACGCAGCCTAAAAAACGAAGCCCGCAAAAAACACTTGACTTGGAGTAAACTCCAGGGTTTACTCTGTCTTCATCAGAAAGGAGACAGATTATGGCGAAATTGGTTGCATTTTATTCAAGAGCAGATGAAAATTATTTTGGCGGAACGAAGAAATATATCTCGGAGGGAAACACGAAAAAGGCTGCCGAAAAGATTGCGGAGCTGACCGGTGCAGACCTGTTTGAGATTGTGCAGGAGGTGCCGTATGCGGCGGATTATGATACCTGCATTGCTGAGGCAAAGCGTGACCTGAAGGCGAAGGCGAGACCGAAGGTGAAGAATCTGCCGGAGTCGCTTGACGCATACGAGGGAAGCGGCCTTTCCGGTACAGTAGCAGATATTGAGAAGGCGGCAGCGGGCGCTGCGGTAACGCAGGGGCTGGCAATCCATGGAAGTGAAGTTGATCATGCCGGAGCGATGATCGAGAGATGGGTGTAACCATCGGCATAACAGAAAGAGCAATGAAAAAGCCGGGGAGCGCTTCACAGAAACAGGGCGCGGAATTCGACTCGTAAAATGAGTGAATTCCGCGCCCTGTTTTTCGTATACGGTTATTCATAGCGCATGCGGCCTCCTGCGCTAGCGCACTTCCTCCCAGAAGGAGACTGCTTCCTTAAGCCAGCCCTCGACTTCCAGTCCGATGCCGAGACCGAAACCGTGATCTCCGGTTTTGCCGAATCTGGTTTTGTGAGGAATGCCGAGCTTTTCACAGATCTCTGCAACCGTCAGGCTGTTGGAAAACGGTGCGGTGTGGTCGTCCTCGTTTGCTGTCAGGTAGACCGGAGGGTACGATGCATCCATGTGGCTTGTAAGGTCAAACGGTTCGACGGCTTCCGGTGTGATCTCCGGTCCTGCCACGCGGCGCAGAAACGCGGCAGCCCCGTCGTGCACCGGATGACCTGCCGGGAATGCAGTGTAGCCTGCATAGAAATCCTTCATGCGGACTGCGGTGTAGGCAAGAAAAATCATTTCCGGCTTTGGAACGCCTGCACTCTTCCAGCCGAAATTGGTGGAGCCGATTTCACCTGCCAGAGTGGCGATCATGTAGTGACCCGCCTGCACTTCAAATTCGTCGGCACGCGCCTCGATCTGCCTTATGCAGGCGTACATATCTTCGATGGCTTTGGCGATGACGGCGTCCTGCTTTGTGCGGTAGAAAAGGACAAAGGCGGTGTAACCCATCTCGTTTAGGGCGGCGGCGATCGCCATGCCCTCCACGAGTCCCCACTGGCGGTTGAAGGCGCCGCCCGGGATGATCACGGCGTAGGGACGTCCGGCGATGGGACCCGGAAAATGCAGGAAGGCAGGAGACTCCTTGTCCCACTCACTCATGCGTTCCTCCTCGGAATAGAGCGGATAGAGATAGTTTTTTCCGGTGGAGGCGAGTTCCTCCATGCGGTGTAAGGTTGGCACGAAGCCGACTTTTTCAAACCCGTAGCTTGCTAATGGTGCATTCCAGTGATCCGGTGTCATATCGGTAAAAATGTGGGTGCCGAAGTCCCCGTAGACCTTGCTTTTGACCAGATCACCGATGGTCATCTCTGGTGTGATATCATGATACTTCATAATGAAAACCTCCTTTACGAGTCTTGCTGTGTCGTGGCTCACTGTTTTCTTCGATCCATTTCTACAACTATGGCGGAATATGTATGGGCAATAGTTACAAAAACTGTAGCTGATTATAATAAAAATTGTAAAAATTATCTACAAAAATGAGAAAAAATAGCAGGATATGTAAAAAAACAGACGTTATTAAGCAAAAACGGTGTGGTTTCGCTATTCCTATTTTGGTACCATAACTGCAAAGACAAGAATGGATAGGGGGAAAAGCAATGGCATTGATGGAGACACACTATTACAGCTCGTCCCTGGGGAGCAATATTACGCTGAACGTGTTCGTTCCAACGCCGGGCAGCAGTGAGCAGATCATACAGATGGGACACAGCGCGAAGTACGATTACGAGAACGGGCTTCCGGTGCTGTATCTGCTGCACGGAGCGTACGGCGACGCATTTTCCTGGGTGCGCTACAGCAATATTGACCGCTATGCGCAGGACCGGGGGATTGTGGTTGTCATGGCATCCGCGGAAAATTCTTTTTATCAGGATCTTCGGAGCGGGAAAAAGTACAAGACCTTCTTTACGGAGGAACTGCCGCTCTTCATCCGCAATGTATTTCCGGTGAGCAGGGAGCGGGAGAAGACGTTTATCGCCGGTTTTTCCATGGGAGGTTACGGCGCGTGGTATCTGGCACTGTCCAGACCGGAGCTGTACGCGAAGGCGGCGAGTATGTCCGGCGCGCTGGACATTGCAGGACTGTATCAGGCGGCGGCAGCCGGGAACAACGACAACAATCCGTTTCATTGGGAGGATTGCTTTGGGGATCCGGACAAACTTGCCGGGAGCGATTATGATCTGTTTACGCTCTATGACAGGGATGTAAAGAACGGCTGTGTGCCGAAGCTGTATCAGGCAGTCGGGCGCGATGACTTTTTGTATCCGTCGAATGTGTATGTCAGAAAGCTGCTGGAACAGAAACAGGCAGATCTGACCTACGAGGAGGACAAAGGCGGTCATGACTGGAATTTCTGGGACCAGTATATCCAGCATATTTTAGACTGGATGCTGCATGATTAGAAGAAGGAGAGGGAGTACAATGCGAAAAGAAAATCCGGCAGATATTGCCATATTTGAAGAAAATGCAAAGCACCCGTTCGGCATGAGGGATAAGATCGGATATGCGGCGGGAGATTTTGCAAATGATCTCACTTTTGTGATTGCCGCGCTGTTTATGATGAAGTTCTACACCGACATCATGGGTGTCAGCGCCGCGCTCGTCGGAACGCTGATGATGGTTGCCAAGGTAGTGGATGCGTTCACGGACGTTGCCATGGGGCAGGTGGTCGACCGCAGTCCGTACACGGCGAAAGGAAAATTTGCACCGTGGATCCGCCGTTTTGCCGGACCGGTCGCCGTGGCTTCGTTTTTGATCTTCGCGCCGTATTTTGCCGATATGCCGATGGGATTTAAGGTATTCTGGATGTTTTTTACCTACATTCTCTGGGGTTCCGTGTGCTACACCGGCGTGAACATTCCCTATGGTTCCATGGCGTCTGCGATGAGCGATAAGCCGGAGGAGCGGACGATGCTCTCAAACTGGAGAACCATCGGTGCCACCGTGGCGCAGATCGTGATTGCGGTGATCCTTCCGATGGTTGTGTACACAACGGATGCCGAGGGACACAAGGTGCTCGGGGGCACGCAGACGATGATCGCATCTGCCGTATGCTCCGTTCTGGCAGTCGTTGTCTATATGATCTGCTACCATCTGACCACCGAGCGTGTGAAGATGCAGAGTGCAGAGGGGCAGAAAAACGTATTTGAGCTTTTCAAAGTATTATTTACAAACCGCGCATTTGTGGGAATTGTCATCTCCGCGCTGATCTTTTTGCTGGTACAGATGACACTGTCCGGAATGAACAACTATATTTACCCGAACTACTTCAACAGCTCGGCGGCAATCTCCGTCAGCAGCCTTCTGGCATGTGTTGTGGTACTGGTTCTCTCCACGTTTGTGACCAAGCTTTCGGATAAGATCGGCAAGAAGGAGCTGTCCGCGGCCGGTGCGTTTATCGGCGCGGCGGCACTGTTTGTGGGATACATCGTACATACAAAGAGTGTGGTGGTCTTCATCTGCATCTATCTGTTTGCTTACATCGGACTGGCATTTTTCAACCTGATGTGCTGGGCAATGATCATCGATGTCATCGATGACATTGAGGTGAAAAAAGGAATCCGCAGCGACGGTACGGTTTATTCCGTCTATTCCTTCGCAAGAAAGCTCGGACAGGCAGCAGCCAACGGTCTGACCGGCCTGCTTCTCACCATAGTGGGATACAGCTCCGCAACCGCATTTGACGAGGACGTCGTAAACGGAATCTACAACGTGACGACTCTTTTCCCGGCGATCGGATTTGTTCTGCTGGCATGCTCACTGCTCTTTTTGTATCCGCTCTCCAAAAAGAAGGTGCTTTCCAACGTCGCGGAGCTTACAGCGCGCAAAGCAAAGTAAAAACAACAAACGACAGATCGGAAAAACATGCAACTTTGTTGCATGTTTTTTTGATTATGTTGCAGTTTGAAAAAGGTCTATTGCAAAGGAACACAGAGACGTTATAATAGAATTACAACAGGACGGTAACAGAAACCATTCATAGAAAAAATGATGTATAAGGAGGTAACGCATGATCTGGGAACCAGTACTTGCAAAGTTTAAAGAATTATTTGGGGATGAGGGAGAGATCGGAGTTTATTTCGCACCGGGACGTGTGAATATGATCGGTGAGCATACCGATTACAACGGAGGACATGTATTTCCATGTGCGCTCACGATCGGTACCTACGGTGTGGCGAGAAAAAGAGACGACAAGAAGCTTCGCTTTTATTCCATGAATTTTGAGAATCTCGGTGTGCTGGAGTCTTCCGTGGAGGGCTTAAAGCCGGAGAAGGAAGCAGACTGGACGAACTACCCGAAGGGTGTGATGTGGGCGTTCGGCGAGAAGGGCATGAAAGTGGAGTCCGGTATGGATCTCGTGCTGTTCGGCAATATTCCGAACGGTTCCGGATTGTCTTCTTCCGCATCGGTGGAAGTGCTGACCGGATTCATCCTGCGTGATATGTTCGGCTTTGATGTGACGAATCAGGATCTGGCATTGATCGGCCAGTATTCCGAGAACAAGTTCAACGGCGTCAACTGCGGTATTATGGATCAGTTCGCCATTGCGATGGGCAAGGCAGGACATGCGATTTTCCTGGATACGGCGACCTTAAAGTATGAGTATGCGCCGATCAGGCTCGAGAATGCGAAGATTGTGATCTCCTGCAGCAACAAAAAGCGCGGACTCGGTGATTCCAAATACAACGAGAGACGCAGTGAGTGTGAGACAGCGCTTGCCGAACTGCAGAAAGTGGTAAAGATCAACGCGCTCGGCGATCTGACAGAAGCGCAGTTTGAGCAGTATCAGGATGCCATCACAAGTCCGGTGTGCCAAAAGCGTGCAAAACATGCCGTATATGAGAACCAGAGAACGATCAAGGCGGTGGAGGCACTGCAGAACAACGATGTCGCGCTGTTCGGAAAGCTGATGAATGACTCCCACGTATCTTTGCGTGATGATTACGAGGTAACGGGAATCGAGCTGGATACCCTGGTTGAGGAAGCATGGAAGATCGACGGTGTGATCGGTTCCCGCATGACGGGTGCGGGCTTTGGCGGATGCACGGTCAGCATCGTGAAGGATGACGCGGTGGATGCGTTTATCGAGAAGGTCGGAACCGCCTATAAGAACAAGATTGGCTATGCCGCAGATTTCTATGTCGTAGAGATCGGCGACGGCCCGGTAAAATTGGCGTAGTGACAGAGTATATTTAGAAACGAGGTTGGATCATGATACAGGAAAGAATATTGGAACTGACAGAATACGGACTGGTGACGGGACTCATAGAGCCGCAGGATAAGCGGTTTACGATCAACCGTCTGCTGGAGCTGTTTCACATTGACGAACTGGAGGATGAAGTCACGGCGGCTTATGAGAAGCGCACGCCGATGACGCAGGAGAGCGCCGAGGAGGCACTGCCACAGATCCTTGCAGAGATGCTCGATTACGCGGCGGAGCAGATGCTGATTCCGGACAATACGATTACATACCGCGATCTGTTTGACACAAAGATCATGAGCATGCTGGTTCCAAGACCGAGCGAGGTGGTACGCCGTTTCTATGATCTTTATGAGAAGGAGTCTCCGCAGGCGGCGACGGATTATTTTTACAAGCTGTCCAGAGACACGGACTATATCCGCAGATACCGCGTGAAGAAGGATCTGAAATGGACGGCGGACACAGAGTTTGGAACGCTGGATATCACGATCAACCTGTCGAAGCCGGAGAAGGATCCGAAGGCGATTGCGGCGGCGAAGCTGGCAAAGCAGAGCGGCTATCCGAAATGCCTTCTGTGCAAGGAAAACGAGGGATACGCAGGACGTATCAACCATCCGGCGAGACAGAACCACCGCATCATTCCGGTGACCATCAACCAGAGCGACTGGTTTTTCCAGTATTCTCCGTACGTTTACTACAACGAGCACTGCATTGTGTTCAACGCAAACCACACACCGATGAAGATCGAGCGCGCTACCTTCGGAAAGCTGCTTGATTTCGTGCAGCAGTTCCCGCACTATTTTGTCGGTTCCAATGCCGATCTGCCGATCGTCGGAGGATCCATCTTAAGCCACGATCATTTCCAGGGCGGTCATTATGAGTTCGCCATGGCAAAGGCACCGGTGGAGCGCGAGATCACATTCAAAGGATATGAGGATGTAAAGGCAGGCATTGTAAAATGGCCGATGTCTGTCATCCGTATCAGCGCTACGGACAAGGATCGTCTGATCGATCTGGCAGACAAGATTCTCCTCGCATGGAGAGGATACACGGACGAGGCGGCATTCGTCTACGCCGAGACAGACGGCGAGCCGCACAATACGATCACACCGATCGCAAGACGGCGCGGCGATGCGTATGAGCTGGATCTGGTACTGCGCAACAACATTACGACAGAGGAGCATCCGCTCGGTGTATATCATCCGCATGCAAAGCTTCATCATATCAAGAAGGAGAACATCGGTCTGATCGAGGTTATGGGTCTGGCAGTTCTTCCGGCACGCTTAAAGGATGAGATGGCGGATCTGGAGCAGGCGATCTTGGACGGCGTTGACATCCGTGCGGACGAGAAGCTGGCGAAGCATGCAGACTGGGTGGAGGAATTTCTTCCAAAGTACGGCTTTACCGCCGGCAGCGGTCTGGAGGGCGAGATCACACCGGAGAGGTTACATGAGATCGTTCAGACAGAGATCGGTCTGGTATTTAAGGAGGTTCTCACCGACGCAGGAGTCTACAAGTGCACGGAAGAGGGCAGAGCAGCCTTCATGTGCTTTGTGGATACGGTGAACGCATAGAAATAGAGAGAGGAAAAGAACGGATTACGGGACGGGGATTTTTTCCCCGGAAGTTGTCCGTTCTTTTTTTCAATTCCCGATAAATGTGTTATACTTGTGCATGGAGCAAATTTTTGCAAATGACCGTTTACTTTCACGTGGTAATTTGGTAAAGTAAAGGAATGAGAAAACGATGCGGGTCAGACCGCAGAAAAGAGGATAGGTATTATGGTATCAAAGAGAATACAAAAAGCGCTGGAGGGCAATTCGGCAATCCGCGCCATGTTCAATGAGGGCAGGGAGATGGCTGCAAAGTACGGGGAGGAGAATGTGTTTGACTTCTCACTCGGCAATCCGGCAACCCCGGCGCCGAAGGCGTTAAACGATGCGATCCGTGACCTTCTGGATGAGGCGGATGCAAAGGGAGCGGCAGGTTCTCTGGGCATTCATGGTTATATGGCAAATGCGGGCTATGAGGAAGTACGCCAGGCGATCGCAGAGAATTTGAACGAACGTTTCGGAACAAAGTTTACGGCGCACAATCTGGTGATGACAGTCGGCGCCGCAGGCGGGCTCAACATTATTTTCAAGACGATTCTTGACCCGGATGATGAGGTTATCGTGTTTGCGCCGTTCTTCGGAGAGTATCGCCAGTACGCGGCGAATTTTGATGCAAAGATTGTGATTGTACAGCCGAATCTGGAGACGTTTCAGCCGGATCTTGCCGATCTGGAGTCAAAGATTACCGCGCGGACGAAGGCGCTTATCGTGAATACGCCGAACAACCCGACCGGCGTGATCTACAAGCCGCAGACGATGGAGCAGATCGGAGCGATTTTAGAGAAAAAGCAGGCTGAATTTGGAACCGATATTTACCTGATCTCGGACGAGCCGTACCGGGAACTCGTGTATGACGGGAATAAGGAGGATTTTCTGACAAAATATTACCGCAATACCCTGGTGGGATATTCTTTTTCCAAATCCCTTTCCCTTCCGGGAGAGCGTATCGGTTATGTCGTGGTGCCGGATGAAGCGGCGGACGCCGAAGAGCTGATCCGCGGCATTGAGATCTCAAACCGGACGCTCGGATTTGTCAATGCACCGTCCCTGATTCAGAAAGCCGTGGCGCGCTGCCTTGCGGAGAAGACGGATGTTGCATTTTACGATGAGAACCGAAGCAGACTCTACGAAGGACTGACAAAGCTCGGATTTACCTGCATTAAGCCGGAGGGAGCATTTTATCTGTGGGTGAAGTCGCCGGTGGAAAACGAAGAAGAATTTGTAAACGAGGGAAAGAAATTTAATCTTTTAATGGTAAAGGGAAGTGCTTTCGGCTGTCCGGGGTTTGTGCGTCTCGCATATTGTGTGTCCCATGAGACCGTGGAACATTCCCTGCCTGCATTTGCGAAGCTGGCGGCAGTGTACGGACTGGACAAGTAGGAGGAAAAAGGATGGAGAACTGGGAGTCATATGTGAGAAAAGTGGTGCCGTATGTGCCGGGGGAGCAGCCGCAGGCGGAGCGGATGATCAAGCTGAACACCAACGAGAATCCGTATCCGCCCGCGCCGGGGGTGCAGAGGGCCCTTGCCGGATTTAACCCGGATACGCTGCGCCTGTATCCGGAACCGACCTGTAAGGTGCTTGTGGATGCGATTGCGTCATATTATGGACTGGGCAGCGATCAGGTATTCGTCGGGGTCGGTTCGGATGATGTGCTGGCGATGATTTTTCTGACATTCTTTAATTCCGGAAAGCCGGTTTTCTTCCCGGATATTACGTATTCTTTTTATGATGTGTGGGCAGATATGCTGCGCATTCCGTATGAGACGAAAGCGCTTGATGATGCGTTTGAGATCCGGGTGGAGGATTATTACGGGGAAAACGGCGGAGTGATATTCCCGAACCCGAATGCACCGACCGGCATTCTGATGCCGCTTGATAAGATCGAGGACATCATCGCGCACAACCGCGACGTGATCGTTGTGGTGGACGAGGCGTATATTGATTTTGGAGGGGTGTCGGCGCTGCCGCTGATTGAAAAATATGACAATCTTCTGATCGTGCAGACATTTTCCAAATCGCGTTCCATGGCGGGAATGCGCATCGGATATGCGATGGGAAATGCGAAGCTGATCCGTTATATCAATGACGTGAAGTATTCGTTTAATTCTTATACGATGAACCGGACAGCGCTTGCACTTGGTGTGGAGGCGATCCGTGACCGTGCTTATTTTGAGGAGACCAGAAAAAAGATCATCGAGACGAGAGAGTGGACGAAAAAAGAGCTGCGGGCGTTAGGTTTTACGTTCGGGGATTCGATGAGCAATTTTATCTTTGCTTCGCACGAGCGCGTGCCGGCAACAGAACTGTTCGAGGCGCTGCGCAGGGAGCATATCTATGTGCGTCATTTTACCAAGGAACGCATCAACAACTACCTGCGCATCAGCATCGGAACGAGAGAAGAGATGGAGACGTTTATTCGGTTCCTGAAGGAATATCTGAAAGAGGCATAGCCGATGAGCGGCCGGCCGCCTGCAGCTTTCGGATGCCGGAGGTAAAGACGATCAGACCGCCGACTGTCATGGCGATGCCGAACAGGAACCAGAAGATCAGAGAAAACGTCGTGTCGCCGAACGGGATGAGCCCGGAGAGCACGGTTCCCCAGAAGTTAAACAGCATGTGTAAAAGGATCGAGTAATAGATGCTGCCGCCGCGGTTGCAGACATAGCCTAAAACAAGCCCCAGACAGAATGCGTAGATGCCCTGGATCATGTTCATGTGGAAGATGCCAAAAAGCAGCGCCTGCAGCAGATTGGCTGCCCAGAAAGGCAGACATTTTTTTGCCTGATGCATGGTGACGCCGCGGAAGACCAGCTCCTCGCAGAACGGGGCGAAGATGACGGAGCAGACGACCATCAGAATGGAGATCTGATCATCGAGACCTGCCGTCTCGAGCAGGGATTCATATGCATCCATCCAGTGCGGAAAGAGCGCCGCGACAAAGCTCATGATATAGGTCGTCAGATACTGTGTGCCCGGCATCAGCATGACGATGCCTGCGATTGCAGCGGGATGAAACGTCTGGCGCAGAGCGGGGCGGTAATTGCCGCCGTACCGGCAGTAGTACCACAGACCGAACACGGCGATCGACATGGCATTGTAGATTAACAGTACGCCGGTGTTGAAGCGCTGGGAACTCCACAGGGAAAAGGCGTCATCTACAATATCGAGGAACCCCGCGCTGCCGGTGACAGAGTACCAGCCGCTCTCGATCAGCAGGGAAAGTCCCATGGCAAAGTAGGTTGCGAGAAACTGAATCGCAATCACAAGAAGCAGCGGGACAAAAATAAACAGGAATTGTTTTAATTTCTTCATTATTATAATCTCCAGTTATCGTTGGTATGAAATAAAGTTCTTGCAATTTCCAGATACTTCTATTATTATAACAATCGGATTTCATGAATGCAAGCAGTGGAAAAAGTGCGTGCATGGACAGAAACTTGGGTATTTACTTTAAAACTTTAATATGCTAAAATAACAAAAGAATCCATTTTGGGAAGAAGGAGAAGAACATGAGTAAGAAACTTAGGACAGATGCAGTGGATCATCTTTTTGACGCCATCTTGAGCTTACAGAATAGAGAAGAGTGCTACACATTTTTTGAGGATGTATGTACGGTAAATGAGCTGCTTTCTTTATCACAGCGGTTCGAGGTTGCCAAGATGCTGCGTGACCAGAAGACTTATCTGGATATTGCGGAGAAGACCGGAGCATCGACTGCTACGATCAGTCGTGTCAACCGATCCCTGAATTATGGAAATGACGGTTATGACATGGTATTTAGCCGCATGCAGAATACGGACAAGTAGTAGAGACAGATAAAAAGAGCCACAGGAGAACGGGAACTTTTGCCCGTGCCTGTGGCTTTTTCGATTACTTTTTATTTTTTTCTGCCTTGGACTTGTCCGAGGTGGTCGTGTCAATGAGGCGCTCGATGATGGTCTTTTTGACATAGACATCGTAGCTTAACATGCAGATCAGACTGAAGTTCCGCAGAAGCTCGGCGTCCTCAGGGGCAGCATCCGGGAATGTCTGACACGAGGTGTTGAACTTCCTGGCGAGGTCTTTCATGAGATTTTGTGTCTCCTGATGCTCGAGTCCGAAGACTTCACGGTAGATGTCTTCCAAGCTGTAGCTGCCGTCTTTTCCGAAATATTTGTCCGTGATCGGATTTAAGATGCTCTGGATGTCACTGATGCTTAGGATATTTTTAAAATAGTAGATGAAAATCAGCGTCAGTACGTGCTCTTTGGTGTACTTTTTCTTCTCCGGCGGAGGGAGAAGATTGTTCTTGGCGTAGTTGTTGATCATCGTCTTGGTCAGAATCTTGTCATCCGCATGCCGTTTGGATGCCTCCAACTGGGAATCCATAAATGTGGTAATCTGATCCATATATAAATCAATGTTCGGAATATCTTCCGGTCTGACATAATCAATTCTCTGTAATTCTGCTAACAGATCACTTAGAAATTTTTTTGTATCGTTGTCCATATGTGTCACCTCTTATCACATTATATAGTTTTCAAAACCAGATGACAAGAGACAAATGTTGGGAAATGTATATGACAGTGCCCCAGCATGAAAAATAGAAAATATGTTCTGTATGGTATCGAAAAACAGAGAGAAATGTGTTATACTTTCTCATATCACTATAAACGGAAAAGGAAAAACAGGCATGAGTATTTATGATACATTAAACGAGCAGCAGAAGCTCGGCGTTATAACCACCGAAGGACCGGTGCTGATTCTCGCGGGAGCGGGTTCCGGCAAGACGAGAGTGCTGACACACCGGACGGCATATCTGATCGAGGAAAAGGGCGTCAATCCGTACAATATCATGGCGATCACGTTCACCAACAAGGCGGCTGGCGAGATGAGGGAGCGAATCGATGCGCTGGTCGGATACGGCTCGGAGAGCATCTGGGTGTCGACGTTTCACTCTACCTGCGTGCGCATCTTAAGGAGACACATTGACCGCATCGGATACGACACGAATTTTACGATCTATGATTCGGATGATTCCAAGAGCGTCATGAAGGAGATCTGCAAGCGCCTGAATATCGATACCAAGATCTACAAGGAGCGCAGCCTTCTGGCGGCGATCTCCTCTGCAAAGGACGAGCTTGTAAGCCCGACGCAGTTTGCCCTGCAGGCGTCGGCATCGAGTGATTTTGCAAAGAAAAAGCAGGCGCAGGTCTACCAGGAGTATCAGGCGGCGCTGCAGAAGAATAATGCGCTGGATTTTGACGATCTCATCGTAAAGACGGTAGAGCTGCTGCAGACAGATCCAGAGGTGCTTGCCTACTATCAGGAGCGTTTCCGCTATATCATGGTGGACGAGTATCAGGATACGAACACGGCGCAGTTTGAGCTGATCCGTCTTCTAGCGGGCAAATACAAAAACCTGTGCGTGGTCGGTGATGACGATCAGTCGATCTACAAGTTCCGCGGAGCGAATATCTACAATATTTTAAACTTTGAAAAGCATTTTCCGGATGCGGTCACCATCAAGCTGGAACAGAATTACCGTTCGACGCAGAACATCCTAAACGCGGCGAACAGTGTGATTGCGAACAATGTCGGAAGGAAAGCGAAGACGCTCTGGACGGCAAACGGCGAGGGAGAGAAGATCGACTTTGAGCAGTTTGACACCGCCTACGAGGAGGCGGATTATGTCGCCAGGGATATTGCGTCCGGTGTCCGGGACGGAAAGTATGGCTACGGCGACTACGCGGTGCTTTACCGCACGAATGCACAGTCACGTCTGTTTGAGGAGCGTTTTATCGTGTCCAATATCCCGTACAAGATTGTCGGCGGTGTGAATTTCTATGCGCGCAAGGAGGTCAAGGATCTTCTGGCATACTTAAAGACGATTGACAATGCGAGGGATGATCTGGCGGTGCGCAGGATCATCAATGTGCCGAAGCGCGGAATCGGTGCGACGACACTAAACCGGGTGTCTGATTATGCGGAGGCGTATGACATCAGTTTTTATGAGTCCTTAAAGCGTGCAGAGGAGATACCGTCCCTTGGCAAGAGTGCAGCGAAAATCAAACCGTTTGTGACATTTATCCAGACGATGCGCAGCAAGCTGCCTTATATCAGCGTGGCAGATCTTCTGCGGGAGGTCATTGAGGAAACCGGCTATGTGAAGGAGCTTGAAGCGGAAGGCACCGACGAGGCGGAGGCGCGGATCGAGAATATCGATGAGTTGTTAAGTAAGGTGGTCGCCTACGAGGAGGGCGAAGAACAGCCGACATTAAGCGGTTTCTTAGAGGAGGTTGCACTCGTGGCGGATATTGACAGCGTCGGCGAGGAGAACGATTATGTGGTTCTCATGACACTGCACAGCGCCAAAGGTCTGGAGTTCCCGAAGGTCTTTCTGGCGGGAATGGAGGACGGTTTGTTCCCGAGCTATATGTCGATCACGTCAGACAATGCCAGCAGTGAGCTGGAGGAAGAACGCAGGCTGGCCTATGTCGGCATTACACGAGCGATGAAAGAGCTTGTCATCACGTCGGCGAGACAGCGTATGGTGCGCGGCGAGACACAGTACAACAAGGTCTCACGCTTTGTGAAGGAGATTCCGCCGGAGCTTTTAAACGGCGAGATCAAAAAGCCGGCATATCTGGAGAACAGGGAGCGGCACACGGCGGAGCCGGTGAAAAAGAAACGGCCGACGATGCGGGATCAGCTGTCCGGGCAGAGCATGCAGGCGAGAGCGTTTTCATCGGTACATACGGAAGGCGGAAGCCTAAGCTACGGTGTGGGCGACCGTGTGTCCCACATGAAGTTCGGGGAGGGAACGGTAAAAGCCATCGTGCCCGGCGGCAGAGATTTTGAGGTGACGGTCGATTTTGACGCGGCGGGAACCAAGAAAATGTTTGCAGCGTTTGCAAAATTAAAAAAAGTATAAAATGTCTTAATTTATAAATTTTTTATAGGCGAACAGGGAAAGATATGCTATAATGTGCGTAATAAGAAGACATGCAATAAATGAAGATAAATCAAGGAGGGGAATCTGATGAATAAGATGGAAGATCTGATCAACATGACAAAGTTAAACGAACTTCTGAATAAGAAGGAAGAAGTGGAGGAGAAGAAGACCTCCAAGGTAGTATGGATTTTTGCAATTATCGGTATTGTAGCGGCTGTAGCTGCAGCGATATACGGCATCTACCGTTTCTTTACGCCGGATTATCTTGAGGATTTCGAGGACGATTTCGAGGATGATTTTGATGATGATTTCTTCGAGGACGATGATGATGAGGAAGCGCCGGCAAAGTCTGAGGACAAAGAGGAAACAACCGAAGATTAAGACAAAGGGCATGGGGCTGCAGAGAGATGCAGCCCTATTTTTATGTAATAGGAAACGCTCTGTGGGGATGCGCACCTCGTGGTGAGGTAAATAATGCTTTGCATACCGCATCAGGCAGCCTGCCAAGACAGGCGCAAGTGTGCGGCAGGCGCACACTTTATTCTGTAGCAGGAAACGATATCGTAAGTGGCTGAGTCAGGCGAGTGAATCCTGCATGCAGGATTTTTTATGTTTGGCAATGTGCAGAAGAAACTGGACGGACAATGGAGGATAGAACGTGAAAAAGGGACAGATTATCGAGGGGATGGTAGAATGCGTAGAGTTCCCCAATAAGGGAATTGTGAGAACGGAAGACGGGGGACGCGTGATTGTAAAAAATGCAGTCCCGGGACAGAAAGTGTCCGCATCGATCAATAAAGTGCGCAGGGGAAAATGCGAGGGAAGACTGCTTGAGGTGCTGGAGCGTTCGGCGAAGGAGCAGCCGGAGGCTGCCTGTATCCATGCCGGAGAGTGTGGAGGCTGCACATATCAGACGCTACCTTACGAGGAGCAGCTTGCCATGAAGGCGTCACAGGTAAAAAAACTGATCGACGACGTCATTGTACCGGAAAATACAGACTACGAATTCCTTGGAATCAAGGCGAGCCCGAGACAGCAGGAGTACCGGAATAAGATGGAGTTTTCATTCGGTGATGCGTACAAGGGAGGACCGCTGGCACTCGGCATGCACAAGCGCGGCAGCTTCTACGATATCGTGGATGTCCCGGAATGCCGGATTGTAGACGATGATTTTCACACGGTGCTTACAGTGACGCTAGACTATTTTAAAGAGCGGAATCTGCCGTATTATCACAAACTGCGCCACACCGGATATCTGCGTCATCTTCTGGTGCGCAAGGCGGTAAAGACAGGGGAGATCCTGGTGGATCTGGTAACGACGACACAGATAGCAGAAGGGGGGGAAGAGGCGCTTCTTGCCGGATGGAAGGATGTGTTGTGTGCTGCCGCCTATCAGGGAACGCTCACCGGTGTGCTTCACACCCGCAACGACAGTGTGGCGGACACCGTCACAAACGAGGGTACGGATGTGCTTTTTGGGCAGGACCATTTCTATGAAGAGCTGTTAGGACTTCGTTTTCAGATTACACCGTTCTCCTTTTTCCAGACGAACTCTCTGGGCGCGGAGGTGCTCTATGAGACGGCGCGGGAGTTCATCGGGGATGCCCTGCCGAGCGGAACGGATGCGGATGTCGCGGAGCATGGAAAAGTCGTGTTTGACCTTTATTCCGGAACCGGTACGATCGCGCAGATGCTCGCCCCGGTTGCAAAAAAGGTGATCGGCGTGGAGATTATTCCGGAGGCGGTCGAAGCTGCGAAGGAGAATGCAAGGTTAAACAGTCTTACAAACTGCGAGTTTATCGCGGGAGATGTGCTCAAGGTGATTGATGAGATTGAGGAGAAGCCGGATTATATCGTGCTCGATCCGCCGCGTGACGGCATCCATCCAAAAGCGTTGGAGAAGATCATCCGCTACGGTGTGCCGCAGATGGTGTATATCTCCTGCAAACCGACCAGCCTGGCGAGAGACCTTGAGGTGCTGCAGGCGAGTGGGTATGAGGTGAAGAAGGTATGCTGCGTGGATATGTTCCCGGCGACCGTGCATGTTGAGACTGTAATTTTGTTGTCCCGAAAAACTCTAGATGCAGTAATCAACATAAATTTAGATATGTCTGAACTGGATCTTACAAGTGCAGAAAGTAAAGCAACATATGCAGAAATTAAAAAATATGTACTTGATAAGTTTGGTTTGAAAGTATCACAGCTTTATATTGCACAGGTAAAACGTGAATTTGGTTTGATAGAAAGAATTAATTATAATGTGGGCGAAGGTAAGAACCATGTACCGCAGGTAACACCAGAAAAGCGTGAAGCGATTATTGATGCTTTAAAACATTTCCAGATGATAGAATAAAAAAGCTATACAACAAAAATTGACTTGCTTTCGGGCAGGTCTTTTTTTATGCAAAAATTCATAGGGGGAAGTACCGCACAGGTAAATCAAAAATTGATTTTTACAAAAAGGTGCAATTCGAAGCATTGAAAGAAAAAGTAGCAAAAAGAAAGAGTGGGAGGTTATGCTTACGCATAACCTATCCATGATACTCTTTAATACCAACTAAAATAAATCTATTAGTTAATTATTACAGTAACATCAATTCTATTTGTTTATATAACAGTAAAGATAAATCTATTAGTATCTATTCACTTAAGATCATGCTCAATTACTCTACAAAAGACGGATGCAAGCAATCGGCAAAATGCCGATCTCGAAAACTCAAATGAAGGGGTGCAGGTTTTCCCACACTTGTTTTTACCTCTCTACAGTGTTTGTGCGGCTTTACTAATGAATTTATTTAGTGAAACACAATCTGGTTTAGTGCGTGTGTGAAAACTATTCATTTGGGAGTGCAAAGCGTTTTCTATTCATTTCTTACCCGTTAAGGAAAACATTTCATTTATTATTTTTCTTCAATAAGTCTATAATTTTGGAACTGTCAAGATAACCTACAAGATTTATTTTTGTACTTGGTTCTACAGGTTTACTGAATGAGACAACAAGATTTATTTGCCTAATTTTTATACTTATTATACTTTAGCTTATTATCACGATCCTGCAAAGCCTTATAAAATCTGGTTTTGAAGTATGTGTTTTCGGACAGTTTCCGCAAGTTTATTACGGACAACTTCCGCATATTTCGACTAATACAAAAAATTTTTTTCTTTTTTGTCGGTATCGGGCATATTGATTATATAACAAAAAAAGAAAGGATGATAAAAATGAATAAAAAAGCCTATGAGATTTGTAGCAAGGCAAAGGTTTCAAATGATTTTGCAAGGCATGAAGTACCATTAGTACAGCTAACAGATATACAAAAAGATATTGAAAAGATGGAAAGATATAAGAAATCTTTAATTTATGAATATGTGACGGGAAAAAACGTGTGAAAGGAGTAGAATAATGCCAAAGAATGTGATTAAGGAAAAAGAAGATTTTCAAAGATATATTCTTGATTATTTGAAAAATAAAAATGGCTATGTTGTGCGTGATGCAAAAACTTGTTTTAATAGCCATTATGCAATGGATATTGAATTGCTTTTTCAGTTTCTAAATGATACACAGGCTGACACAATGGAAAAGCTTGAAAAGATTTATAAAGATAAAACAAAGGAAACTATTATAAATTATCTCAATAAGGAAATTACAAAGCTTGATACACATACAAAGACACCAAGCATCCGACAGACGGCGGAGAAAGAGGAAGTAATAAAGGATGCGTTGAAGCATTTTGGAATAATTTAAATAGTATATCGGATATCATTTTATAGCCGTTTGTTCAGTTTGGAGTAGGTGCTATTTGATTATCTGGATTTTTAGAACTATCGAAAAAGCAGAATAGGTTGTATAATATATATGGCAAAGTGAAAATGTGTAAAGAAGTTATCTTGATATTATAGAGGAGAATGGAAAAGTAAATATGGGATTTTCTAAAAATGATTTTGAAAAAGTAGATTTGCGGATAAAAAAAATAACAGAACAGACTGTTGAGCAAATAGAAGTAGATTCAGAATTACCTCCAACAATAGAGCAATTAGAAGATAATAATAAAACCTACTCCATTATGGCAGCTATACTATTTATCGATATTCGTAAGTCAACATACTTAACGGAAAATAGCCAAGCAAAAAGTATGGTTAAAATATATCGCTCATTTATGCGAATGGCGGTTGATTGTGTTAGAAAAAATGGAGGAGTTACAAGACAATTTCTGGGTGACAGAATTATGGGCGTCTTTATTGACTCCATTGATGAAAACGGGAGTATGGTGGATAGTGCAGCAGATAAAGCAATCAATGCGGCAAGAAGTCTACAGACTGTGATTGATTATAGCCTAAATAAATATTTGAAAACTAATGTTAATGGAAAAGTTATTGAATGTGGTATTGGAATTGATTATGGGAAGGTTCTTGTAACTCAGGTCGGTATGTATGGACTGGAAAGCGATGAGAATAGAGAGAACGAAGTGGATTGCGTATGGGTTGGAAATACAACAAATTATGCAAGCAAATATTCAGATATAGCATCTGGCGGAGAAATATTTATTTCGGATAATGTTTTCAAGCAAATGTCAGATGAGTACAGGGAAGTTTTTGTTAAATCAGCAAAATATAAAGGAACAAAGTTATTTCAAGGCTATGTGACAAAGGATTATTATTTGGAGTTTTCAGAGGATTTAGGAAAACCAATCAAGATAGAAGAAGATACAACAGTAGAGTCGGATACATTTGAAGGATTAGCAGATGGCATTAGAGAAATCGAGAGATTGCAAGATAAACTTATACAAAGAGAAAAGCAGCTTGCTGTTTTGGAGGATAAACTAAAAAAAGAAAATCAGGATTACAGAGATAAATATAAAAATGAAAATACAGCAAAATTAAGGGCTTTTGATGAAAGAAATATTGCGGAAGAAGAATTGCAAAAAATACGAAAAGATTATTATATAGACATTAAGAATATTCTTTCCAAAGTACATTACCATGAATATCAGTATATGGATAAAATAGGAAAAAAAGATTTGTTTTCAATGATAGAAAAGGCATATGAATTGGGGGCACTAATCGGAAAAAATTCGAAAGAAGTGTCATTAGAATTAAGTTGTTATTTAATAGGAATTTATGATTACTTTCAAGAATATTCCAAATCGTTTGATGTGATGCTTGTTATGGCGGAATTGTCAGATTATTGGGTAGACCTAGAAAGTGCAACGCTAAAATGGGCAAATAAAGAAAAGGTCTTATATAAACTTTATAATGAAATTGAAAGAGCATTGGTAAATTATAGAGTAAAGTATGAAAGAAGAAAAGATTTTGAAGGCTATTTACAAATAATAAAGAAAATTAGGGGGTATTAACTATGGAACACGATAGAAAACAAATAAAAGAAAATAGAGCATTTAAAAAAGAAGATGCTTATGAAACGTTAGGTATTATAAATACATGGATAGGAAATATGGATACAAAAGTTTCCTTTGCATTAGCATTAGCAGGAGTTTTAATAGGTGTTATTTTTGAAAAGGGCATACCTAATGCATTTGAAAGAATAACTGAGGTATCAAAACTTGCAGAATTATCTGGCGGAGAAATTATAGCAGCCATTTTGGTTGCGCTGCTATATTTATCAAGCTTTATTTCTATTTTATGTTTTATGCTATCTATTATTGCAAGAGTGAAAAATCTTAATAATGCATCGTCTGCTTTTTTCTTTGGCTCTATTGGAAATATGACATTAGAGAATTATAAGAATGCCGTAAAAGATATGGATGAAAAAGAAATAGTAGACGATTTAGAAGAACAGATACATACAAATTCCAAAATATGTAGTTTAAAAGCAAAATGGTATAACAAAGGGATAAAATTTTTATTAGTGACAGTTATTCTGTGGTTTGTATGTATGATATTTCAGTTGATATAGAAGGAGAAAAATTATGGAATCAAATCATACAATGTCTTATGACGTAGATAAAAGTTCAGACAGAATGGATGATATTTTAAATGCAAGTGATAATGATTACTGTGATAAAGACAGCATTCCTGCGAGAAGTGATTTGACATTTAAAAATGGTTATTATGTAAATGTTACTGCAATTTTTATTGACATTGTAGGGTCATCTGATATGACAGATGAGCATAAAAGACCAACATTGGCAAAAATGTATAGAGCCTTTTTGTCAGAGTGTGTTGCTATTATGAATGCAGAAATTGATTGTAAAGAAATAAATATTAATGGGGATTGTGTATGGGGAGTTTTTGATACCCCTTATAAATCTGATATTGACAATGTTATCTCGGTGGCAGCAAGACTAAATAGTATGATTAAAATACTTAATTATAAATTAAGAAAGAAAAATTATTCAGAAATTTCAGTTGGGATAGGTATCGATTATGGTAGAGCGCTGATGGTTAAAGCTGGATATTCAGGTAGTGGAATTAATGATGTTATCTGGATGGGGGATGTTGTAAATTCAGCGTGCCATTTATGTAATAAAGCAGGTAGAGATTATAGAAAAGTAATTGTAATTTCAGACGTTGTTTATAATAATTTAAATGAGCATAAACAAGGTTTATTTTCAAGCTATTCTGATGGATGGGTGACTAGGTATGAAGGAGATATTATAAATACCAGCATGAATGATTGGTATAATGAGCATTGTAAATGAAAAGCCTAATCCCCCAGCTATGCTGGGGAGAATGGAATAGTTGGAAACGGTGAGGATAAA
>ERZ780154.681-NODE-681-length-22942-cov-1.88596_pt1 | contig 22942 bp, 24 predicted proteins | sample MGYA00511568_ERZ780154 | MGnify/ENA primary metagenome ERZ780154 (study PRJEB29588, sample SAMEA2142525) | human gut metagenome | biome: human gut; feature: human-associated habitat; material: faeces | place: Denmark | collected 2008/2010 ...
CCATCTGAGCAGCTTCTTCCGAATTCATCACATCATACGGCAAACAAGCCAATTCTTCACATACTTCCTGACTAGGAGTACGCAGACCTTTGAATGGTTTTACTATAGCCATAAAAATAACAGTTTACGATAAATGATAAACGATTAACAATAATGAGATTACCATCGTTCATCATTAATCGTCCATCGTTTATCAAAAATTATTTGTTTACTTTGAATTTAGCATCTCCGTATTCCAGAAAAGCAACAATCTGACGGGCAGCAGCCAAACCGGCATTTACATTAGCTTCTTCAGTCTGAGCACCCATCTTCTTCGGAGTGAAGAAATAACGGCCTTCGAACGGTACATATTCAGCAGCATTATCCGGAGCAATATCAGAAATATATTTAAAATCAGGACGATCAGCCATCAATTTCAACAATTCTTCTTCATTGATCACTTCCTTACGCGCAGTATTAATCAACACTGCTCCTTTCGGCATGCGATTCAACAATTCATAATTAATCGATTTCTTTGTCTTCTCTGTTGCCGGAATGTGTAAAGAAACATAATCACACATACCATACATTTCCTCTGCAGAATGTAAAGGAATAGCACCAGCAGCTTTGATTTGTTCATCTGTCATAAACGGGTCGAAAGCATAAACTTCCATGCCAAATCCTTTAGCAATACGCCCTACGTTTTGCCCAACATTACCATAAGCATGAACACCGATTTTCTTTCCTTTCAGTTCATGTCCGGATTTACCATTATAAAAATTCCGGGCAAGGTAAACAGCCATACCAAATACTAATTCGGCTACTGCATTAGAATTTTGTCCCGGAGTATTCATCGCCACCACTCCGTGTTCTGTACATGCCTGTAAATCAATATTATCATATCCGGCACCTGCCCGAACAATCACTTTCAATTTTTTCGCAGCATCAATAACTTCTTTTGTCGCCTTATCGGAACGGATAATCATGGCATCCACATCAGCAACAGCAGCAATCAATTCAGCCGGAGAAGTATATTTTTCCAACAAAGCAAGTTCATATCCCTGAGCTTCCACGATTTCGCGGATTCCATTGACAGCAACGGCTGCAAAAGGTTTATCGGTTGCAATCAGAACTTTAGTCATAATTTTATATTTTAAATTTCAGATCCTAAATTGCAGGTCTCAAATCATAAATCATTCATTTACAATTCAAAACCTACAATCCAAAATACAATTATTTCTTATGGGCTTTTTCAAATTCCTGCATAGCAGCAATCAAGGCGTTTACATCGTCCATTGTACAAGCATTATAAGTTGAAGCACGGAAACCTCCAACCAGACGGTGTCCTTTTACTCCCACGATATTCTTAGATTTACAGAAATCCAGGAATTCTTTTTCCAATTCTTCATACCCTTCAGCTAACAGGAACGGAATATTCATACGGGAACGGGAACCTTCTTCGACAACCGCACGGAACACTGTATTACGTTCAAATTCTGCATATAAAGCGTCACATCTCTCGATAGCCATTCTTTCCATAGCTTCAACGCCACCCATTTGCTTGATCCACTTCAAAGTCTGACCAACAGCAAAAATATTCAGACAAGGAGGTGTATTAAACATAGATCCGTTCTCAACATGAGTCTGATATTTTAACATAGTCGGAATCTTACGGTCAGCCACTACTCTATCCAGATAGTCATTACGGATAATTACAAAAGTAGCACCAGCAGGTCCCAAATTTTTCTGACAACCACCATAAATCATCATGTATTTTTTCACATCAACCGGCCGGCTGCAAATATCAGATGACATATCAGCAATCATAGGTACAGGACTATCTAAATCTTCAAATATTTCAGTCCCACGGATTGTATTATTAGAAGTAATATGCAAATAGTCTACATCAGCAGGAATTTTAAATCCTTTCGGATAATAAGTAAAATTCCGGTCTTCCGAAGAAGCAATAATTTCGACCTCACCCCATAATTTCGCTTCTGCAATAGCTTTCTTTGACCATACCCCCGTATTCACATAAGCAGCTTTCTTTCCCAAGAAATTGTAAGGAATCATGCAAAACTGCATACTGGCCCCACCTCCCAGGAAAATAACTGTATAATTATCCGGGATATTCAAAACTTCTTTAAACAAAGCAACGGTTTCATCATAAACAGCCTGAAAATCAGCTGAACGGTGAGACACCTCCAGAATAGACTGACCACAATTACCCAACTCCATTACAGCTTTTGCTGTATTTTCCAAAGTCATATCCGGCAACTTGCAAGGACCTGCGTTAAAAATATGTTTTCTCATTTTGTATAATAATTTAAGGTTATTATTTAAATTTCAGTTTCAAACGTTACAAATATGCAAAATTTACTTCAGAAAACATCATTTTTGAAGATAAATATTCGAATTTACTTATAATTTAAAATCACGTTCCCGTTTGAATTTTATATTCTGCCAATCAAAAAACGGGACCCTGAAAGTCCCGCGCTATTTTTTATGTTTTTCCAGGATTAAAAGAAAGGAGTTTTTACAATTTTTGCTTTCAATGCCTTATTACGCACCCGGATAAAAATTTCAGTATCCAATTTCTGGAAACCACTTTTCACATAACCCGTACCAATTGATTTTCCGGTTAAAGGAGAAACTGTACCGGAACAAACCACTCCGATCTCATTTCCCTCCGCATCCTCTATCGGATATCCCTGACGGGCGATCCCGCGATCTAAAATCTCAAATGGTTTCATATAACGGGTTGGTTTATCAGCTTTCAGCTTTTCATGATATTCCCGCATGATAAAATCGTTACCTGGCACAAACTTCGTGATCCATCCTAATCCTGCTTCTATTGGAGAATGTTCATCATCTATTTCATGTCCATACAAACAAAAACCGGCTTCCAGGCGAAGAGTATCCCTGGCACCCAGACCGATCGGTTGAATACCAAATTCTTTTCCGGCTTCAAATACAGCATTCCACAATTTATCTGCATCTTCATTATAAGCATACACTTCACAACCACCAGATCCGGTATAACCTGTTGTAGAAAAAATCACTTTATCAATTCCTGCAAAAGGGATTTCTTTGAAAGTATAATATTCCATATCTGTGATATTCTCATCAGTCAGCTTTTGCATCGCTTTCAGCGCCAACGGACCTTGAATCGCTAACTGGCAGATACGGTCAGAGGCATTTTCTAACTCAATCCCCGGTTTCATTCCTAATTCTTCCCCATACTGAACAACCCAATTCCAATCTTTCTCTATGTTAGCTGCATTGACAACCAACAAATATTTTTCGGGACCAAACCGATAAACCAGTAAATCGTCGACAATGCCTCCTTTATCATTAGGGAAACAGGAATATTGTACTTTGCCATCTGTCAAAACAGCCACATCATTCGTTGTTAGCTTCTGAACCAACTCAAAAGCTTTCGGACCTTTAATCCAAAATTCACCCATATGTGAAACATCAAAAACACCTAGTTTATTCCGAACGGTCAGATGTTCTTCTTTTATACCTGTACTATATTCTATCGGCATATTGTAACCTGCAAAAGGAGCCATACGGGCACCAAGTGCTTCGTGAAAATGAGTAAAAGGAGTAGTCTTCATTTTTTATTTCTATCGTTAATTTCTAATTATAATACAAAGCTTCGCCACTTCCACGCAGCAAAATTGCAAACGTTCGCAAACGAAAGCCTCACAAAGATATAATTTATATCTGTTTTCTCCTTTTGTTTCGTATTTTTTTATCCGGTGAAGTTTGTAATTTTCTTATTAAAAATATTTGGTTATTTATACTTTTTGTCATATTTTCGACAATCTATAATATCAAATGATACTACCATAATATTAACTAAATTAAAACTAAAACTCAAACAAGTACAAAAAACGGACAAATGGTTACAAAATTAACTGAACAAGCAGGATGCACCGTAGCAGAATTTATTGAACTAAAGAGATTTACCCTTGCTATCACAGAAGAAGTGAAATCGGAATTAAAACCCCTTCTCACGCAGGCAGGGATGAAATTGATTTTAAATCTGAAACATATTGAATTTATTGACAGTAGCGGTATCGGTTGTATCATTTCGCTGGTAAAAACAGCCAAAAGCAACGGAGCTGAAATAAAGCTTTGCAATTTATCAGGAGATGTCATGGATGTTATTGAGCTACTACATCTCCAAATGATATTTGATATTGAAAAAGACGTTGAAACCAGTATCAAAAGCTTTCAATAAGCAATCATGCTGAAAATGAAAAAAGGACGGGCCTGCAAAAGTTGCCGTCCTTTTTTATTTCAGGCTTCCACTTTAACAGCCTAATGTTGCCACCATTACCGCTTTTATAGTATGCATCCGATTTTCGGCTTCATCAAAAACAATGGAATTCGGAGACTCAAACACTTCTTCTGTCACTTCAACTCCATCCAAACCAAACTGCTCATAAACATCCTTTCCGACCTTCGTTTCCAGATTATGGTAAGCAGGCAGACAATGCATAAATTTACAATTTTTATTTCCAGTCATTTCCATTACCCTGGCATTCACCTGATAAGGTTGCAGTATACGAATACGTTCTGCCCAAACCTCTGCTGGTTCACCCATCGATACCCAAACGTCTGTATATAAGAAATCACATCCTTTCACACCTGCAGCCACATCATCGGTTACAGTCACAGTAGCACCTGTTTCTTTTGCAATTTCCCGGCAAGTAGCGATCAATTCTGCATCTGGTTGTAAAGCTTTCGGAGCAACAATACGGACATCCATTCCCATCTTAGCACCTCCAACCATCAATGAATTTCCCATATTATAGCGTGCATCCCCCAGATAAGCAAAAGTGACCTGATTCAACGGCTTATCCACATGCTCAGACATTGTCAGAAAATCCGCCAGAATCTGAGTCGGATGAAATTCATTTGTCAACCCATTCCAAACCGGAACACCGGCATATTTTGCCAATTCTTCCACAATTTCCTGAGCAAATCCGCGATACTCAATACCATCATACATTCTACCCAACACACGGGCCGTATCTTTCATTGATTCTTTCACCCCAATCTGTGAACCTGTAGGCCCCAGATAAGTTGCATGGGCCCCTTGATCATGAGCAGCAACTTCAAATGCACAACGGGTACGGGTCGAAGTCTTTTCAAATATCAAAGCGATATTCTTACCCTTCAGGCGGGGCTGCTCAGTACCTGTATATTTTGCTTTCTTTAAATCAGCAGCCAAATTCAACAAGTATTTAATTTCTTCCGGAGTAAAATCCAGCAATTTCAAAAAATTTCTGTTTCTTAAATTAAAAGCCATATCCTCTTATTTTTAAATTAATTTCCTGGTGAATGAACAAATGTATAATTAAAATTCGAAAATAAACGTCCAAATTTCCAAATTTCTCATCTAATCATAATGCATCGTGATTTTAGAACCATAATGTCTGTCTTCCAATTTTGTCGCCTCTGTAATAACAGCTTTCTGACCTCCTTTTTCAATAAAAGAAAGGCAAGCCCGGATTTTGGGAGCCATACTTCCTTCTCCGAACATACCGGCCTCCAGGTATTTTACCGTATCAGCATAATCCAAAAATTCCAATATCTCCTGGGTCGGCTTCCGGTAATCCTTATAAATATAAGGAACATCCGTCAGAATATATAACTCATCAGCTTTCACCCGACTTCCAATCATTGCCGAAGCCAGATCCTTATCAATAACCCCTTCTATAGACTGAAGCATCCCCTGATTATCAACATAAACAGGAATCCCCCCTCCGCCACCAGTAATCACAATACTGCCAGCACGCGCCATCCGCTCTACTAATGCCGCATTTTTAAAATCCACCGGCACCGGAGAGGGTACCACACGTCTCCACCCTCCTTCCACCTTTATTTCTTCCTTAAAAATCCAGCCATGTTCTGCTGACAATTTTTCAGCTTCTTCATGCGTATATATCTTACCAACCCGTTTGGTGGGATTTTTCAGGGCAGGATCATGTTCATCTACCACAACCTGTGAAATCATAGATACCACATGACGGGGCAAACCATATTCATGCAATATATTTCTGAGATTACGCTCAATCATATATCCAATCTGCCCCTGAGAATAGGCCACACACATATCCAGACTCATAGGAGGTAGCCCATACATTTTTACACCTGCATCATCACTCATCAGAATATTTCCAACCTGGGGACCATTTCCGTGGGTTATAATCAAATTATAGCCATCCCGGACAAGATAAATCAAATTTTCGAGTGTCTCCCGGATATTTTGATTTTGCTCCTCCATTGTACCTCTCTGATTTCCCCGAAGAATAGCATTTCCTCCCAATGCAACAACTGCTAACTTTTTATCTTCCATCTTTTTGTATTTATAAATTATTCCACAAGCATAGACTCCTTACACTCACAGACAAGGTCATTTTCTTTTCATGTTTCGAAACCTGCTCACACAAATTTAGAAAATAAAGCACTCCGAAAAATAGTAAAACAATGATTTTCAGGAATCGCAAACGTTTGATAATCAAGTGTAGGTATAATTATTCCATGGATTTTTATAATTATGCGGCGTAAAAAACGATTTTATCACAAATGAAATGATACAGCAAAAAGTAAATAATAAAAACACCGCTCTGATCAGATAACAAATGAATCATAACCCTAAAAAACAGCATCATAGCAATAAAAAAGCCGGATATTGAATCCAATCTCCGGCTTTTCAAATTTTTATTATCCTTATTATTTAGGTAAAATCACCCGGTAAGGAGCTTTGAATTTTCCAAGAGCAATATTAGTAAGCTTACTTTTCAAAATTCTCTTTTTCAAAGCAGAGAGATGATCTGTAAAAAGAATTCCTTCAAGGTGATCATATTCGTGCTGAATGATCCAAGCCTTTACACCAGCATATTCTTCTTCCAATTGTTCACCTTTTTCGTTCATATAAGCAATACGAATATTATCTTTCCTCTTCACATCTTCGTGAATTCCAGGAACACTCAAACATCCTTCATTACGGGTAACATCATTTCCCCAACGCTCAAGAATACGCGCATTGATAAATACTTTACGAAATCCCTTACAATCCGGATCGATTTCTTCAAAAGCATTCCCATCTACTGTAAAAATCCGGATATTCCGTCCTACCTGCGGAGCAGCAAGGCCAACCCCGTCTGCCTCATCCATGGTATAAAACATATCCTGGATAAACTTTTCCAAATCCGGATAGTCCATGGTAATATCTTCGGATACTTTACGCAATATGGGATGTCCATAAACAACGATTGGTAAAAACATATATTCAGTTCTATATTTAAAGTTACAATTTCAAATTTCTCTGTTGTTCCATGTACGAAGTCAAAATAATAGTTGCACTCATGGTATCAATTAATGCTTTATCCTGACGCGTCTTTCTCTTGGCTCCTCCTTCAACCAGGGCTTTATGAGCAAGTACAGAAGTGAAACGTTCATCATACATCACAATGGGTATCTCAGGAAATTTACGTTTCAAAGCTGTCAGAAAAGGCCTAATATAGGCCATACTCTCTGAGTCCTGATTATCCATTTGTTTCGGATGTCCAACAACGAATAAATCTACTTTTTCATGTGTAATGTAATCTTGCAAAAATTTAAAAATCTCATGGGATAACACAGTCTGCAATCCCGTAGCAATAATCCTGCATGGATCACTGACTGCCAAGCCAATTCTCTTTTTCCCGTAATCTATTGCTACTATCCTTCCCATTTATTTATCTACAAACACGAAAATATCTTCATTCGGATTTTTCATCAAATATTGTTCCCGGGCAAACTTTTCAAGATTATCTTTATTACTAAGAAGTTCCTTCAGCTTTCGGCTATCTTCTTCTATCTTATTCTGATAATAAGCCTTTTCTTTTTTCAATGTAGTGATCTTGCTATGTAACTGCATCTTCTCAACCAGATTATTCCGGTCAAAGAAAGCAATCCATACCAGAAAAACCAATAAAGTCACCGTATATTTATTCATAAACTTACTGAACAAAGAACGGCGTGGAGCTATATTATTATCAGTATCTTCCATCATGTTGCAAAGATAAGAAAATAAAGTAAAAGTAAAATTTGTTTTTCATCAACTTTCTTCCAACCCTGTTTCACCAACCAAAGATTTTCAAGATGCAAACCGGCCCGTAATGTGTTGATGCATTATTTATCTAATCCTGTAGAATCCCGAAATGTTTCAAGGCAAACACAATACCATTGTCGTCAACACTGCTGGTTACAAAATTGGCAACCTGCTGAACTTCCGGACGGGCATTCCCCATAGCCACCCCAATCCCTGCATACTGTAACATCGGAATATCATTCCCTCCGTCCCCAAAAGCCATACACTCCTCACTCCGAATCCCATAATATTCCAGGATCTTTTTCATGCCAACCTGCTTACTTCCTCCGGCCGGTACGATATCTGTAAATAAAGAAGTCCAACGCATAGCTTCACATCCAGGTAACTCTTCCATAATCTTTGCTTCCTGGTCCGGTTTAAAAAAAGCTATCAGCTGGAAATTTTCTTCCTTTAAAGCCTCATTAATATCCAGCTGTGGCGGTTCCGGAAAATTCAATAAACGAAAAACTTCATCAGTTAATTCATTTACATAATTAATGAACATCCCCTTTTCACGGACAAAAATGCAAGGGAAAGCTTCCGCTCCTTTTTCTAATTCGAGCAGGCGTCTGATATCCTCGAAAGGTATTGTCCGCTTATAAATAACTTTATCTTTCCCCGCATAACAACAACTTCCATTCAAAGTAATATAACCGTCAAATTCAAGCTTTCCCAGGTTATTAATTACCCTCCAATGCCGTCCTGTTGCTATAAACACTTTAATTCCCCTTCTGCGCAATTGCTGAACAGCCAACTGCGCAGAATCCGGAATCCGATGCGTTTGAAAACTAACCAAAGTACCATCAATGTCAAAAAAGACCGCTTTTATCATCTTTGCTTCAATACCTCATCATTTTATATCACTAATCTTACAAACCTCCAGGAATGAAGCCCCCCTCACATGTCCAAAGCTTCCTCCGATAACCAATATCTGATCTTCAGGACCATATCCCTTTTCCAGCAACATTTTCGGAATATCTCTCATAAATTCATCCCTTGAAGAAGGCTTAACAGAGAAATAAGACTGTACTCCATATGAAAGAGCCAATTCACGCATGACCTGTTTATCATAACAACGGGCATATACAGCAAGTCCGCCACGGAAAGCTGATAAATAACGGGCTGTACGTCCGGAAATCGTATCCACCACAATGGCCCGTATAGGCAACATCGTTGTCATCCTCACCGCAACACGGGCTAAAGCAGCTGTAATCTCATTGTTGATGCGAATCAAATTCCGGTTAGAATCAGGAGGTGTTGTTGACTCATTGGCCTCTGCAACTTTAGCCATCACCTTCACAGCTTCTAAAGGATAATCTCCATAAGCCGTCTCTCCACTCAACATAATCGCGTCAGTACCACTAAATACAGCATTAGCAATATCACTTACTTCTGCACGTGTCGGACGCGGATGATCGATCATCGTATGCAACATCTGAGTCGCAATAATAACCGGCTTTTTACTTTCAATACATTTATTGACGATCATCCGTTGAATACGCGGTATTTTTTCTGCATCAATCTCTATCGCCAGGTCCCCACGGGCAACCATCACGCCATATACATGATCAAGAATTTCATCGATATGATCCACTCCTTCCTGATTTTCTATCTTAGCAATGATTTTAATATGGCTATGATGCTCATTCAGTATCTGTTGAATTTCCAATACATCTTCCTTACTCCGTACAAAAGAATGCGCAATAAAATCCAAATTATTTTTTACTGCAAAATCTATAAAAGTCCGGTCTTTATTGCTCAAGGATTCCAAATGCATATTTACTCCCGGCACATTAATACTTTTTTTATTTTTTATTTCTCCGGGATTAGAGGCAACCAGTTCCAAACGATCTTCCTCCTTACTCCGGACAATAAATTCAACGTCTCCGTCATCTATCAGAACTTTTGCGCCCACCTGCACATCCCGGACAAAATTATCATAGGAGACATGTATCATTCTTTCCTCTTTTACTTCAGGATTACCACTCATAAAAACAATATCTCCTTTTTCAACCCTTACAGGAACTTCTATACCCGTAGTACGCACTTCAGGCCCTTTGGTATCTATCAGAAGAGCTATTTTTTCCGATACAGCCCGGACATTATTCACCACTTTCATAGCCTCATCCAAGGTCTGGTGCGCTGTGTTCAAACGCACAACATTCATTCCTGCCTCATATAACTCTTTTAAAAAACCGACCTCACATCTCTTATCCGAAATCGTAGCTACAATTTTTGTCCTTTTCATATTCATTTATTTTTCTTCCTATAGATTTATCGTTTATCTGTCAGAATAGTTCAGTTTATATCCTCAAATTATTTATTTACCAATGCCAATAAAGCCAACTCGTAAGATTTTAATCCAAACCCCATAATTACTCCCTGACAAACAGCTGTCAAATAAGATGTATGACGAAAAGTTTCACGACGAGCCGTATTAGAAATATGCACCTCAACCACCGGCGCCGTTACCGCCGAAATAGCATCTGCCAAAGCCACTGATGTATGGGTGTACGCACCTGCATTCAGGATAATCCCGTCAAACTCAAACCCCACCTCGTGTATTTTATTTATTAATTCTCCTTCTATATTCGACTGATAATAATAAATATCCACCTGAACATATTTTCTTTTCAACTGCTGCAAATAATCTGTAAAAGATTCTTTTCCATAAATTCCCGGTTCACGTACCCCTAACAAATTTAAATTAGGACCATTCAAAATTAATATTTTCATTTCTGACATTTTATTTTCCAATCTTATTCTACAAAATTAATCATTTTTCTAACTATTTCTTTGTAATATTTCAAATTTATAACCTTGTTCACAATAAATTCAATCTCATTTTACTACTTCAATACTGAATTGATTTTCAAAACATTGTCCTAATCACAATATTGATAAATTACTATAATATTGTTAAACTTCTGAAAAGGTAAATAGGATATAAAAAAAATATATACCTTTAGCCATTGGTTTAATAAAAGTGTGCTAGCACTATTAAATGTGTATTTTATAAAAACAAAAAAAAATGACTTGGGATAATGCAATTGAAAGTTACAAGACTTACTTAATTCTTGAAAAATCACTTTCTTCAAATTCGGTAGAAGCCTACCTGAATGACATCAACAAATTAGCAAAGTACTGTGCAGACAAACACAAAGTAAAAACACCAGATGAAGTAACGTATGATATCCTGAAGGATTATCTGATTTATGTGAGTGAAGTTGGCGTAACCAATCGTACACAAGCCAGATGTATTTCCAGTATCCGTTCTTTTTTCAAGTTCTTAGTATTTGACGGACAACTGGAAAACAATCCAACCCGTCTGTTGGAAGCTCCAAAGATAGGCCGAAAATTACCCAATATCCTCAGTGTTGAAGAAATTGATTCTATGCTTAATGCTGTAGAAATGTACAAACCGGAAGGCCAAAGAAACAAAGCCATCATCGAAATGCTTTATTCTTGCGGCTTGCGGGTTTCTGAACTGATCAGTATTAAATTATCCAATATCAATTTCCGGATGGGGATTGTTAAAATTGACGGAAAAGGAAATAAGGAACGTGTAATTCCATTAAGTAAAAATGCAAAAGAAGAAATTAAACGTTACCTGAAAGTTTACCGGGATTATCTGGATATTGAGAAAGGATATGAAGATGTTCTATTCCTGAATAAACGAGGTACTGCTTTATCCAGAGTTATGGTTTTCAACATCATCAAACACCTGGCTAATCGGGCAGGAATCAAAAAAAATGTATCTCCTCATACCTTCCGTCACTCTTTTGCATCGCATCTGGTAAGCGGTGGTGCGGATCTGAGAGCAGTACAGGATATGCTGGGACACGAGTCTATTTTGACAACTGAGATCTATACTCATTTGGATGATCATTATCTGAAAGATACAATTAATAAATTTCATCCGCGATCAAAAGAAAACCCAACTGATTAAATAAAAAAGAGCGTTGAAACGCTCTTTTTTTTTATCTTCGCACCATATTAAGACGCCATGGAAAATAACAAAGAAATTCTGAATAAAATCGGTAGTGGTGAACCAGAACAACTGGCCCAAGCAGTAAAAGAAATAAAGGAAAACGGAGATCTGTCTATAGCCGAGGAATTGGTGAATTTACTAGAACAAATTTCAGATCAACATCTTCTTACTGTCATAATCAACCTGTTGGCTGATATAAAAGATAATGAATTCCGGAAAATAGTCATGCGTTACATCCAAAATAATGCATCCCCTGCAACCAAAACAGCATTATTGCGCATCATTTGGGAATCGCCTTTAGATTATTCAGCTTATCTTCCGGTTTTCATGAACATTTTACAAAATGACGATTTCACTACAGCTTTCGAAGCCTCCACAGTGATTGAAAATATGGTACACAATCTGACAGAAGACCAACATCATCAATTACATCATTTTATAGCGTCTTTTCCATCAGACAAACAGTTCCTGATTGAAAATATTCATACAGAAATGGGATGCTGCGAAGAAGATTAACCTTCTTCCCACCATCTCATAACATTTTCAACCTTTTCTCCCATAGACATATCTGCCGGTAACCAATGAATATGAAATCCTTCCCGTTCCATCTTCCGGAACCAGGTCATCTGGCGTTTGGCAAACTGATGAATAGCAACATTCAATTGCCGCACCATTTCCTCATAAGTCAATTGTCCGGTCAGATACAAGGTTAAATATTTATATTCCAATCCATAATAAATCAGATCCTCTGGTTTCACACCACTAGCCAAAATCTGTTTAACTTCATCAACCATGCCACTTTCCAATCGTTCATGTAAACGTTGGGTGATTTTTTCTCTTCTTAACTCACGGCTGAGGTCTATTCCAACAATCAAAGGCTGAATTACAGGAAAAATCTTTTCTTCATGAGGATGAGTACAATAATATTCTTCTATTTCAATAGCCCGGATTGCCCGCTTACAAGTATCTATTTCCGTTGTATTATGCAATTTTTTATAAGTGGCTAATTTTTCAGCTAATTGTGTTAAACTAAATCTGGCCAGTGAACTCCGCAATTCTTCATTTACAGGGACTTCTAACAACTGATATCCCTTCAGAACAGCCTCTACATACAAACCGCTTCCTCCACATAAAACAGGGCAGACTCCCCTGTTCTTACAATCCTCCCAGACTCTGACAAAATCCCTTTGATATTCAAAAACATTATATTTATCACCAGCTTTAACGATATCAATCAGATGATATGGCACCTGATATCCATCCACATTATACTCATTCAGGTCTTTACCCGTACCAATATCCATACTCCGGTATACCTGACGGGAATCAGCACTGATAATTTCCCCCCCTAAAGCCAATGCCAACCGTACAGCCAGAGAAGTTTTCCCACTAGCTGTAGGACCAACTATACTCAGTAAATTAAACATTTTATCTTCCATTTCGTACAATAGGCAAATGTAGTGAAAATCCAGCAACAAACGACAAAGAAATAATAACCTGACAAGTCAAAAAATTCAAAAGAAAAAGATATATTTGTAGAAGATGGAATTTCTCATTTTTATTAAGGAATTCGGGAAAAAAGGAATAATTTGGGGAACAGTAATTTATTTCGGGTTATTACAAATGAATGAAACCCAATTACAAGAATATATTAAAACAATGTATCAGCAAAAACACCTATTTCTATCTGCTTTTGCTCCTGAAAGGCAAATCTCAATTTCTCATACTTCAAGTAGTATAAAAGATTCACTACACTACACCACTCAACTTTGTACAATGCGCCATCCTATCAGCAACCAGTTCATGAATAGTAACAGTAAAATACAGCTGATTCAGAGGGGAAACCTATACCGTTATATTTTCTCTGCTTATTCCTCACTGGTTAAAGCGCGTGAAAAACTGAAACAAATTAGAAAAATATATCCTCAAGCCTATATACGCGAATATCACCAAGGCAAATCAGGAGGGGCTATTGATATGAATATTGACCATATAAGAATAAAAAATCAAATTTATGATGAACGATGAAAACATTTTATTACGGGCTTTAGAGCCTGAAGACCTGGAGTACCTTTATAAATGGGAAAATGATATGGATTTATGGGATGTCAGTGATACCCTCACCCCATTCTCCCATTATACTTTAAAAAAGTACATTGAAAATTCACACGAAGATATATACACCAGTAAACAACTGCGCCTGATGATCGTGCGGCAGGAAGACAAGCAACCCATTGGCCTGATCGATCTTTACGATTTTGATCCTTACCATCAAAGGGCAGGATTAGGCATCATGATCCATAATACCGAAAATCGCAAGCAAGGCTACGCTTCTTCTGCAATCAAATTAATGCTTGATTATTGTTTTGAAACGTTAGGGCTTCATCAGGTATATAGTAGTATCCCGAGTTGTAATATTGCCAGCCTGAAGCTGTTTGAAGCAACTGGTTTTACTCAAACCGGTCACCGCAAGGAATGGCTCAAAAGGGGAAATGAATGGGAAGATGTCATCTATTTTCAACAATTAGCTTCCACCTGGAACAACAATTAATGAAAATTCGAAATCCTTTATATAAACTTTTTAGTATAACTATTGTCTCATATTTTGAGAAAAGAAATTACCCTGAAGGGGGTATTTATTAAACTAAAAATGTTTATTATGAAAAAGATTTTATTTTTGGCAACTACAGTATTGTTGTTTTTGGCTTTTAATGTGAATGCACAGCAAAGAGGTCCTCGCGAAAGGCCAACTCCTGAACAGCAGGCAACACGTATGGTTGAACGCTTAAATCAGGAATTAAAGTTAACCGACAAACAACAAACAGAATTAAAAACTTGGTTCACAGACTCTTTCAAAAAAAGAAATGAAGCATTTGAAAAAAACCGGGAAAACCGGGAAGCAATGCGTTCCCAAATGCAAAAAGACCGGGAAGAAACAGAAGCAGAACTAAAGAAAGTGCTAACAGAGGAACAGTATAAAACTTATAAAGCAAACGAAGAAAAACGTCAAAAAGAAAGACAACAAAGAGGCCAGGGCCATCAAGGGGGTAACCGGGGTGGTGGTTTTCCACGCAACTAAGCTGTAAAAGGTACTTTATAAAGTACCTTTTTTATTATTTCCTCAACAATATCTTCAGTCCGTATATATGCTAAAACATGATTTTTTCTTATCTTTAGAGTATTAAAAATGACTGCATGACTGAATATAATTTCCAACAATATGAAAATGTCATTGTCTGTGGAGATATTCATGGGCATCTGGAAGTTATCTACGGAAATCCTTTTGCAGAAAACACCTTGTTTATTGTTGCCGGCGATTGCGGATTTGGATTTTGCGAAACAAACTATTACCATTACCTGTATAATTCTAAAATCAATCGCAGCTTAGGCAAAAAAGGAAATGCAGTATTATTTATCCGGGGAAATCACGACGATCCTGCTATTTTTGACGGAAATACTTTTAATAAGAAACGTGCCATCTGCATTCCTGACTATTCCGTAGTCAAAACAGCACTCCACAATATTCTTTGCGTAGGCGGAGCTATCAGTATAGACCGCTCCTGGAGAAAAGAACAAATGCAATTTAAAGTACAACCTCTTTATTGGGAAAAAGAACCTCCTATTTTTAATCTGGCCAAAATAACTGAAATCACCCAATCAGGCCTGAAATTAGATTCAGTGATCACCCATACCTGCCCTTCATTCTGCCCTCCCTATTCCAAAGACGGAATAGATAATTGGTTGCAATTGGATCAAGAACTAGCACAGGATATTGAAAATGAACGCCAACAGATGGACGATTTATGGCATGAACTAAAGACACAAAAGCATCCGATAAAACAATGGTGGTACGGACATTTTCACCGAAGCGCATGGCTTGATTATGAAGGATGCTACTTTAGATTATTAGATATCAACGAAATGGACTACCTGAAAAAATATTAATTCCTCTTTTCTCCTGTTATGATTTCATATTGTTTCAACAAATCCTCTCCTCTCTGGATCTCCGGAAGTGAATATTGCTGTAAATCAAACAGAGGAAAAGAAGGAATCGCAATATTATTCTCACGACAATAATCTATAGTAGCTAAAATCAGCTGAAAACTATAAAATAAACGATTAAAATGAAAAGTCGTAATAAAATCTTCCAATTTCTGCTCCGGCCATTTATTCATACGCAATACATACATAAAGATAAAAACCTGGACACAATCTGTTTTATATTCCAAACTTGTAAAAAAATCTGGTATTCTCCAAAATTTGACCAACAACTCAGGTAACTGATCTGTAGTTATATCCAAATGCGCCTGGATATAGTCAAAACTCCACAAAATCATTTTATATTCAGAAGAAGTAAATTCCATAGTCATAAATACAATATTAGTAAATGTTATTTTTCAATAACTTAAACCATTTTTGTTAAGTATGTTGACAAATAATTATTTTTCGATAAAGTTATAGTTAATTCTTTTTCCTACCAATAATTAGTAAAACAAATTCAAAGTCTCATTAACGACTAAGAAAAGATAGAATATAAATAATTAATAATCAAATAATTATATATTCAAAATCAATCATTCCATTTAAACCTGTTATCCGATTTAATTTTCCTTCAGAACACATAAACAGCTGAAATACAATTACTGCAAAAAAATTACATATTCTACAAAAAAATAAATCAAAAACAATAATAATAAATACAAAATGATTTGCAAATTTCAAATTTTCGGAAATAACCCCAACGATCCCGTCTACCTCATTATCTAAGCTACCAAGGAGCTGTAAAGGCATTAACCTTCTATTTGGGGAACAGAACCACGATATAGAATAACGGATATAAAATCCCCGTCACTACAAGCAGGTACCCCTATCCCTTAGTAAAAGTGCTTAGACACTACAAATATACAAACAATTCTATTAACGCCTCAATTTATTGCAATTTTATAATAAATACATCCAATTTTATACTATACTATTTTGCTTCATTTTATTACTGCTCTTACAATCCATCATCCGTTTTTGATTCAAGAAAAGGCCATAGAAGCAATAGCAAATCAGTACAATAACTCCAAATGCGACTATTTAAAACTAAATTACCATCTTAACTTAGTTTTTAACGTAGCATAAATTGTTTCTAAAAATTTTTACTTACTTTTGTATATCAGGAGTGGTTAGATTGCAAAGTGCAAAATCATATCATTTTATCATACTAACAATTTTACAGTAAAAAACATGAACAAAGTCATTGGTAATTTTAAACAGAAGAAAGCTATCATACTGGCATTTCTTGTACCTTTGATGTTTTCAGGTTCACCTGCCCAAGCCGTGAATCGTCCGGAAAACATTGGAGAAGTTACACAACAGCATCTCCCAATCATCAGTGCAAAAAAAATTAATCCTACTACGATTCAAGTTCATCTGTCTAACAATCAAATGATGACATTTGATTTCTACGGAGAGAACATTTTCAGATTATTTCAGGATAATAAGGGAGGAATTCTGAGAGATCCGGAAGCCCGTCCTGCGGCTAAAATCTTAGTAGATCAGCCCAGAAAAGAAGTTTCCAGACTGGACCTTTCCGAAAACAATGACCTGATCACAATCAAAACCGATAAAATTGAAATTCAACTAAATAAAAAAACGACTTTATTAAAAGTCATTAACACTACAACTAATGCGGTAGCTTTTGAGATGACCAAACCGATCTCTTTCACCGAAAAGGAAGTAACCCTGACCTTAAAAGAAAATCCGCAAGAATATTTCTATGGCGGCGGAGTTCAAAACGGACGTTTTTCACACAAAGGCAAATTGATCTCTATAGAAAATCAGAATAGTTGGACAGATGGTGGAGTAGCTTCTCCAACTCCCTATTATTGGTCGACTAATGGTTATGGCATGATGTGGTATACTTTCAAAAAAGGAAAATACGATTTCGGTGCAGAAACACAAGGAACTGTAAAATTATTCCATGAGACAGATTACCTCGATGTATTTTTTATGATTAACAATGGTGTAGTCGCTCTCTTAAATGACTTCTATCAATTGACAGGGCATCCTGTATTATTACCCAAGTTCGGTTTTTATGAAGGCCATCTGAATGCCTATAACCGGGACTATTGGCAAGAAAACGAAAACGGTATCCTTTTCGAAGACGGTAAACGGTATAAAGAAAGTCAGAAAGATAATGGAGGTGTCAAAGAATCTTTGAATGGAGAAAAAAATAACTATCAATTCTCAGCACGGGCTGTCATCGACCGATACAAAAATCATGATATGCCTTTAGGCTGGCTTCTGCCTAATGACGGATATGGGGCAGGATACGGACAGACAGAAACATTGGATGGAAATATTCAGAACTTGAAAAACTTAGCTGATTATGCCAATAAAAATGGTGTTGAAATTGGTTTATGGACCCAATCTGACCTTCATCCGAAAGAAGGAGTTAGCGCCCTTCTGCAACGGGATATCGTAAAAGAAGTCAGAGATGCAGGTGTACGTGTGTTAAAAACTGACGTAGCCTGGGTGGGAGCAGGCTATTCATTCGGATTGAATGGTGTTGCTGATGTCGCCCACATTATGCCTTACTATGGAAATAACAGCCGTCCCTTTATCATCTCCCTGGATGGCTGGGCAGGAACTCAACGGTATGCAAGTATCTGGTCCGGAGACCAAACCGGCGGTGTATGGGAATATATCCGTTTCCACATTCCGACTTATATCGGTTCTGGTTTATCAGGCCAGCCCAATATCACCTCCGATATGGATGGAATCTTTGGAGGAAAAAATCCGATCATAAATACCCGGGACTTTCAATGGAAAACCTTCACACCGATGCAATTAAATATGGATGGTTGGGGCTCCAATGAAAAATATCCGCATGCATTAGGTGAACCAGCAACTTCTATTAACCGTTGGTACTTAAAGCTAAAATCTGAATTAATTCCTTATACTTATAGTATTGCCAAAACAGCTGTCGATGGAATGCCTATTATAAGAGCAATGTTCCTGGAATCAGCAAATCCCTATACATTGGGTAAAGCAACTCAATACCAATTCATGTATGGTCCTTATTTCCTGGTTGCACCTGTTTATCAAGCCACACAGGCCGACGAAAAAGGGAATGATATCCGGAATGGCATTTATTTACCCGAAGGTAGTTGGATTGATTATTTTACCGGAGACAAATATGACGGAAATTGTATCCTCAACAATTTTGCAGCACCAACCTGGAAATTACCTGTTTTCGTAAAAAATGGGGCAATCATCCCAATGACCAATCCGAACAATAATATTTCTGAAATTGATCCTAATTTACGAATTTACGAAATTTATCCATATCATCACAGTACATTTACAGAATACGACGACGACGGGAAAACTGAAGCCTATAAATTAGGAAAAGGTGTAACCACAATGATCGAATCCAATGTTGATGCCAAAAACAATGTCCTCATCACAATCAAACCGGCTCAGGGTGATTTTGACGGTTTTGTAAAAGAAAAAGCAACAGAATTCAGGGTGAATGTCACAGCTAAACCGAAAAAGATAGCAGCAAAAATTGGAAAGAATAAGCTAAAATTAACAGAAGTAAATTCTATGGATGAATTCCAGCAAAAAGAAAATGTTTATTTCTATGATGCTGCTCCTAATCTGAATAAATATGCAACTAAAGGTAGTGAATTTGAAAAAGAAATCATCACTAAAAATCCTCAATTGTTGGTAAAACTGGCTTCTTCAGATATCACAGCCAATACCACAACACTGAATATTGAAGGATTTGTATTCGAACCAGCAAATAAATACCGGGTCACTTCAGGTACATTGACTGCTCCCAAGGCACAAATTACCGACACCAATACACAGGCTTACACCTTAAAACCGACCTGGGATAAAGTCGCTAATGCTGATTTCTATGAAATATCATTCAATGATATGCTTTATACAACCATCAAGAATACCGAATTGTTATTTGAAGACTTAAAGGCCGAAACCCCGTATTCCTTCAAAATCCGTTCTGTCAATAAAGATGGCTATTCTGACTGGGCAGCATTTCATGCCACTACCAAATCTAATCCGCTTGAATTTGCCCTTCAAGGTATCATTGGTGAAACAACAGCTGAAAACCAGGGAGGACAAAAAATCAATAAATTGTTCGACTACGATGAAAACAATACCTGGCATACAAAATATGGAGTCAATTCAGTACCATTCGAATTAACAATGGATTTAAGAACCATTAACCAACTGGATAAATTCCACTATTTGCCACGTACAGATGCAGGAAACGGAACTATCCTGAAAGGAACTGTTTACTATAGTATGGATAAAGAAAACTGGATTGAAGCCGGCACTTTCGACTGGGCAAGAGATAACGAAGTGAAAGTATTCACTTTTGCTAATCATCCTACAGCCCGGTACATCAAACTCAGCGTCACCTCAGCTCTTGGAGGTTATGGCTCAGGCAGAGAGTTATATGTATTCAAAGTTCCGGGAACTGAAAGCTATCTACCAGGAGATATCAACAACGACCGTTTGATTGACATGAACGACTTTACCTCCTACATGAATTACACCGGACTCCGTCAGGGAGATGCTGATTTTGAAGGGTATGTAAGCAATGGAGATATCAACCGGAATGGGCTTATCGACGCATATGATATTTCAGTTGTCGCAACCCGCCTCAGAGGAGGAATAGATAAAAAGAAAGTAGAAAAAGTAGCTGGAACAATTAAAATAAGTACAGCTAAACAAAACTACAATAAGGATGAGATTATCGAAATCCGGGTTAAAGGAAACGACTTACGCTCCGTAAATGCAATTAGTTTTGCCCTTCCTTACAATCAACAAGACTATGAATTTATTGGTGTAGAGTTACAAAACATGCAGGAGATGGAGAATCTGACAAACGACCGTCTTCATACGAATGGTGTGAAAGCTTTATATCCGACTTTTGTAAATATTGGAAATAAAGAATCTCTGGAAGGTAATCCGGACTTGTTTATTTTGAAATTTAAAGCAAAACACAAACTTAAATTCGACTTGAAAGCACAGGATGGCATTTTAGTCGACAAAAACTTGAGTACTCAAAAATTCTGAAAGACTAAAATTCAAAAAACACCCCGGGGCACTTGCTCCGGGGTGTTTCATATATAAAAAATAATAATGGATAATATCCTTTTAGACAACTATTCTAATTTAATCTACGGGAACCATCACTAATTGTCACCGGATATACTTTAGGTTCTTTCCCAAACTTCGCCTTATAGCGCTTAATTGCAGTTTCAATGAATGAATCATAATAAGCATCCTTTACAAGATTTATGGTACATCCGCCGAAACCGCCACCCATAATCCGGGAACCAGTTACACCACATTCTTTAGCAACTTCATTCAAAAAATCCAACTCCTCTGTGCTCACCTCATAAAGCTTACTCATACCACGATGAGTGGCATATATATTCTTTCCAACGGTCTCATAATCTCCCCGCTTTAATGCTTCACAAGTATCTGCCAGCCTTGCATTTTCCTGGATTGCATAAGTAGCACGCATATAATCCTCCCCGCTGATACAGTCTTTCACCTCTTCCAACATTTCCAGACTGGCATCTCCAAGTAACTTCACTTTAGGGTGATTTACGGCAATAGCTTTGGCCGCTCTCTCACAAGATTGCCGTCTCTTATTGTAAGGAGAATCCACTAATTCATGCTTAGTAACAGAATCTATCAATACCAGTTTATACCCCCGTGGGTTAAAAGGAATATATTCATATTCCATTGTACTACAATCCAACCGTATCAGATTCCCTTCTTTACCGAAAACAGACGCAAATTGATCCATAATACCACAATTTACTCCGCAATAATTATGCTCAGTTTTCTGTCCAACCAATACCAATTCTTTTTTGTCCAAACCAGCATTGAAAATTTCATTCAAAGCAAAAGCAAAAGCACTTTCCAAGGCAGCAGACGAAGAAAGGCCGGCACCCAAAGGTACATTCCCCGAAAAAACAGTATCAAAACCTTCAATCTTAGCTCCCCGCTTCTGCATTTCACGGCATACGCCAAAAATGTAATGTGCCCATGTCTCAACTGGTTTATCTTCCTCCTGCAACCCAAATTCGGTATAGGCTTTCAGATCCACCGAGTATGCACGTACCTTTTCCGTCCCATTAGGCTTAATCTCAGTCAGAATTCCTTTATCAATAGCCCCCGGCAGTACATAACCTCCATTATAATCTGTATGTTCACCAATCAGATTAATACGCCCCGGAGAAAAAAATAACATCCCCTCTGTGCCAAATTTTTCTTTGAATAGAGTTCTTACAATAGTGGTATCCATAATGTCTTTCAAATTTATTAATTATATAAATTATTTACCCTGAATATTGAAAATAAACCGCCTTCACCGTTCATATCAACTCTTCTATTTAAAATAAAACCGCAATTTATGTAAAAAAAGCAGAAAACAAAAATATACAGAGGCCGGCATTCTCATGCCACGCATACTAAAAAAGACCCCTGAAAGCCTTTTTTCCGACTTTCAGGGGTCGCTTCCATCTACCAATGACAATCATCCTGCCCGGACAGCACTACCGGTATCATTTCAGGATATCAAGCAAAGCATTGTAATGATTGACAGCATGCTTGTCCGTCCTGTCACGTCCCTGCTCTATATAATCTTTCACATCTTTCTTCATCCCTTCCGGAATAAGCGGCCAGAAACGCTTCCACACCAGATCCAGGTTCATCCTGCCGAAATTGTAATCCAGATGTGCTACTTTCTGAGTGTAAATCTTGAAAATACCTTCCCAGTCTTTATC
>ERZ780154.718-NODE-718-length-21623-cov-1.94334_pt1 | contig 21623 bp, 13 predicted proteins | sample MGYA00511568_ERZ780154 | MGnify/ENA primary metagenome ERZ780154 (study PRJEB29588, sample SAMEA2142525) | human gut metagenome | biome: human gut; feature: human-associated habitat; material: faeces | place: Denmark | collected 2008/2010 ...
GTTGCTGTGGGGCGGTTAACTGAACAGAAAGGCTTTGATTGGCTTATTTCCATTTGGAAAATAGTTAGTGAGGCCTATCCGGACTGGCGTTTGGTTATTGTGGGCGAAGGAGAGCAAAAAGCGATGCTTGAAGAAGAAATCCGTAGCCGGAATCTGAGGGAAAGAGTAGAAATCCGTCCGTTTACCCGTGCTATTGTTCCTGTTTATCTGGAAAGTTCTGTTTATGTCATGACTTCCAGGTATGAGGGGTTTCCGATGGTGTTGATTGAAGCAATGGCTTGTGGTTTGCCTGTAGTGTCATTTGCTTGCCCTTCGGGCCCTACTGAAATTATCCGGGAGGGGAAAAATGGCTTTTTAGTTCCGGTCGGGGATTGCGGTCTTTTTGCTGAACGGATTTGCCAATTGATTGGAGACTGCAGGTTGCGCGCCCAAATGGGTAAAGAAGCTATTTTGGATTCTGACCGTTTTACTGAAGATCAGATTATGGAAAAGTGGGATCATCTTTTTAAAACTTTAAGCTGTTCGGATGAGAATTTATTATTATAATATTGGGAATTTTGATGCAAGGTATAAAAAATGGCAGGAAGGAAAATTGCCTGGTCATACTTTATATGGGTTGACCCATTTTCAAAAATATGGTATAGATACTGTTATACATCGTCCCCGGCGTTTTTTCAAATCCAGGTTATTAAAGTCGATCTATACTTTAAAAACAATTCTTTTGTGTAAGGAAAAATACGATGTATTTTATGCTACCATGTTTTATGGGGCTGAATTGTTGATTTTTCTTCGGGCTTTGGGGATTTATCGTAAACCGGTTGTCATTTGGCACCATTCATCAGTGGTTACTCCTTCGAACAGAGTCAGAAGATGGTTTTCCCGTTTTTTCTATAAGGGGATTGATGAACTGTTTTTTTTCAGTCAGCGTATGCTGGATGAGTCTTTGCAAACCGGGAAAGTAAAGTGCGGAAAGGTTATCCATTGGGGAAGTGATCTGGCTTACTATGATAAGAAAAATGAATGGGGAGATTATTTTATATCTACAGGTAAAGAAAACAGGGACTTTTCTACGCTCATAGGAGCTCTTAAAGATTCAAATGTAAAAGCTGAAGTTTATATTCCGGCGCAGGATGCCTGTGCTGCTGATATAGAGAATAGCCGTGAACATGCACATCTGAAATGGCATATTGTAAAACAATTGGTTCCACTGGAAGAATTGGCTTGTAAAGAGGCTGGTTCACTGGCTGTATTAATTCCAATTCTGGAGACAACGGTACATTATCCTGTTGGCTTAACTTCGTTAGTTGAGGCGATGGCACAGCAGAAAGCCATTATTGCAACAGATAATCCTTATTTTCCCATAGATGTTGAAAAAGAAGGAATTGGAATAAAAGTTGCTTATGGGGATAAAGAAGGGTGGAGGGAGGCGTTTGAATATGTATCTTCACACCCTGAGATTGCCCGGGAATGGGGATTAAAAGCAAGGAAGTTGGCAGAGGAGCAGTATAACCTGGAAAATTGTATGGTAGAAATGGTTACGGAATTAGTAAAATGGGCCAAATGAAAATAGTCATGTTGAGTACCACAGCTGATTGTGGAGGGGCTGCCATTGCTTGTAAGCGTTTATGGAGGGCCTTAAAGAATACAGGGCAGGCAGAAGTGAAACTGATTGTTCGCTCTGCAACTTCGACAGAAGAATCAGTATACGTTTTAGATAGGACTTGCTGGGGTAAATGGAAAAATTTATTTCATTTTGTTTGGGAACGTTTGGTCATTTGGTGTTGCAATTGTTTTTCCCGGAGGCATTTGTTTGCTGTTTCAATCGCCAATGCAGGTACTGATGTATCGGAATTACCTGACATTCAGCAGGCAGATATTATTCATTTGCACTGGATTAATCAGGGTTTTTTGTCTTTGAAGGGTATCCGGAAACTATTGGATTTGGGAAAGCCGGTGGTGTGGACCTTGCATGATATGTGGCCCTGCACTTCTATTTGTCATTATGCGCGGGAATGCGATCATTTTACTGAAGGATGCAGAAATTGTTTTTATCTTCGTTATCCCTCTTCACACGATTTGTCAGCGGGTGTCTGGAAAAAGAAGGATTTTCTGAATGATTCCGGCATTCATTTTGTGGCTGTGAGCAGCTGGCTGAAAGATCAGGTTAAACGGAGTGCCCTGACCCATCAGGTAGAGACGATTGTAATTCCCAATGTATTGGATTTGCAGTTGTTTTATCCGCGGGAGGGAACAACTCTAAAGCAAGAATTGAATATTCCGGTGACGAAAAAAATAATTGTCTTCGGAGCAACTAAAGTGGATGCACCTTTAAAAGGATTTGACCTTTTAAAGGATGCGTTAAGGCAACTTTGTCGGGAACAAAACTGGAAAAAGGAATGGATGCTGTTGATTTTCGGAGATGTACATGAAAAAGCTGAACAAGTGTTTGGAGATTTGTATTGCGATTATCTCTATCTGGGGCCTATTGCAGATATAAATAGGCTGGCAGAACTTTATACCATTGCGGATATAACGGCTGTTCCTTCCCATTACGAAACTTTCGGACAGGTTATTATTGAGTCAATGGCTTGTGGTACTCCGGTGGTTAGTTTTGACAGTAGTGGTCAGACTGATATTATTTCTCACCGGGAGGATGGGTATCTGGCTGCTTATAAAGATACAAAAGATTTTGCGGAGGGCATTAAATGGCTGTTGAGTGAAGCTGATTACCGGAAGGTTGCCGAAAAGGCCAGGCATAAAGTGAAAGACCATTATTCAGAAGAAGTTGTGGCACACCAATACCTGAATTTTTATCAGCGGCTTTTAAAATGCGGAAATTAGTTTTGTGATAAAGTGAATTGATTGTAGTTATTTTATAGATAGAGTATTATCTTTGTCTGGGAATCATAAAATGGACAATTTAGTCGTAATTATTTAAATAAAATGATGAGAGAATTTTTAAAAAATGGATTGCCTCATGTGTTGGTAATCGGTTTGTTTGTGATATTGGCAGCAGCCTATTTTTCTCCGGTGGTGTTTGATAATAAAGAATTGTTGCAGGGAGATGTGAAAAGTGGGATTGCCATGGGAAAGGACTTAAAAGATTATCATCAGAAAACAAATGATTATGCCTTTTGGTCGAACCGGATGTTTGGCGGGATGCCGGCAAATTATACCTATATGCCTCCTTACACCAATATTTTTAGTCCGATTGGTAAAATTATGAGGTTGGATTTGCCTTTTCTGCATATAGGACTGGTTTTTCTTTATTTGTTGGGTTTTTATATCTTTTTGCTCTCTTTGGGATGTAAGCCCTGGTTAAGTTTATTGGGAGCTGTCGCCTATGCTTTTGCTTCCTATAATATTATCATTATAGCAGCCGGGCATGTCAATAAAGGTTGGGTAATGGCTACCATGGCTCCTATTATAGGCGGTATTATATTGTGTTACCGGAAAAAATATGTTTGGGGATCAATTATCGCACTGATTTTTACCGGACTGAATATACATTGGAATCATCAGCAAATCAGTTACTATCTGATGATAATTATACTGGTTGTTGCTATTGTTTATTTGGTTTATGCGATCCGCGAACATGCGCTGAGAGATTATTTTAAATCTTCAGCTATCCTCGTGGTAGTTGCTTTTCTGGCTGTTGCTCCTGCGATCGGGCCTCTTTGGTCTACAATTGATTATGCGAAAGATTCTATGCGTGGGGGGGCTGTTTTGCAGAATAATCCGGAAGGTCAGAAAGAAAGTTCAGGTCTGGAGATTGATTATGCTTATATGTGGAGTTATGGAAGGGGAGAAATTATGACTTTACTGATTCCGAATTTTTATGGAGGTAGTTCACATTATAATATTGGCAATAAATCCCATAGCTATGAATTGTTGCGTTCTACCGGGCAGGCAGATCAGTTTGTGCGGTATGCACCTATGTATTGGGGAGATCAGCCCTTTACGGAGGGACCTGTATATGCCGGAGCAATTATCTGTTTCCTTTTTATGTTGGGATTGCTGATTATAAAAGGACCTGAAAAGTGGTGGATATTGATTGCCACTCTTATTTCCGTTATATTGGCATGGGGGAAGAACTTTGCCGTAGTCAATGATTTCTTGTTTTATCATTTGCCTTTGTTCAATAAATTCCGTACACCGGCAATGGCATTGGTGATGGCTGAGGTTACTATGGTTACCCTGGCGGTTCTGGCTTTGAAACAGATTATCAGTGAGACAGGTAATAGAATGAAATATTTGAAGCCTGTATATACTGCTGCAGGTATTACGGGAGGACTGTGCTTATTGTTTGCTTTGTTTGGAGGAGGATTAATGAGTTTTTCTGCTCCTGCGGAACCTTATCCGAATCCAGTCCTTTTGGAAGCGATCAGGGCGGACCGGCAGCAGTTACTGACATCGGATGCGTGGCGCTCTTTTATGTTCATTGCTTTGAGTATGGTTGTGCTGGTCGCTTATCTGAAAAATTCATTGAAGGTAAAATATTTGTTGCTGACAACTGGTATCCTGATCTTTATCGATTTATGGGTTGTAGACCGGCGGGTTTTGAATGAGGATAATTTTGTGACTAAACGGCAAGCGGTAGAAGTGATGCCTACTCCTGCGGATCAACTGATATTGCAGGATAAAGATCCGAATTACAGAGTATTGAATTTGACAACGAGTACTTTCAATGAGGCAAATACTTCTTTTTTTCATAATTCTATAGGAGGGTATAGTCCTGCAAAACTGCGTCGTTATCAGGATATCATTGATTATTATCTTTCCAGGGAGGTCAATGTCAATGTGCTGAATATGCTGAATACCCGTTATATTATCGCCCCAACCCAGCAAGGACCTCAAGTTCAGAAAAATGATCAGGCTTTAGGAAACGTCTGGTTTGTGGATGAAGTGGAATGGGTGCATTCACCGGATGAAGAGATTGTTGCTTTGAAGGATTTTGACCCTGCAAAAACGGCAGTGATTGATGAGGTTTGGAAAGACAAATCCACAGTCTGGGAGAATTTGCAGCCTGTAATGGATTCTACCGATTATATTCGGTTAAAAGAGCTGGTGAATCCGGGATATTTAGTTTATGAGAGCCATAGTGGACAACCGCATATGGCGGTATTTTCCGAAGTATTTTACAAAACATGGAAGGCCTATATTGACGGGGAAGAGGTTCCTTTGGTAAGAGTGAATTATATTTTGAGAGGTCTGCCTATACCTGCTGGTGATCATCAGATTGAGTTTAAGTGTGTGGATGAAATTTATCAGAAAGGGGCCCGTTTATCTTTGATTGCCTCTATTTTAATTGGGGTAGTTTTAGCTGGTTTGTTCGGATATGCTTTCTGGCAAATATTCAAAAATAGCAGAAATGGAAAGTAGTATGCCGCTTTTTACAGTCATTACAGTGACTTATAATGCGGAGAAATGGTTGGAACAGACTATATTGAGTGTTGGAGAGCAGTTCGGAGGGAATCTGGAATACCTGATCGTTGACGGAGGCTCAAAAGATGGGACACTGGAAATTATCCGGAAATATCCGGAGATCGTGACAGCGTGGGTGAGTGAACCTGATAAGGGGTTGTATGATGCGATGAATAAAGGCCTCCGGAAGGCAACAGGAGAATATGTCTTATTTTTGAATGCCGGAGATACTTTGCAAGAAAAAGAGGGTATCAGGCAGTTGTCGGAAATAGTCCTTACTCATGATTTTCCGGATATTGTTTACGGAGAAACCGACCTGGTCAATGCAAAGGGGGAATTTATTGGACACAGACGCTTGAAAGCTCCGGAAAATTTAACGTGGAAGAGTTTCCGATGGGGGATGCTGGTTTGTCACCAGGCTTTTATCGTGAAACGTAAGATAGCCCCTTTATATGATTTGACTTATCGGTTTTCGGCTGATTATGATTGGTGTATTCGTTGTATGAAACAGGCCGGACTTATTGTAAATTCAAGGTTACGGCTGGGCAATTATTTATATGAGGGAATGACTACAGCCAACCGGAAGGCTTCTTTGAAAGAAAGATACCGTATAATGCAAAAATATTATGGGAAAATCCCGGTGGCTCTTTTGCATATTTGGTTTGCAATACGTTTTTATTGGGCCAAATGTGTAAAAAAGGTCGTTTAAATTAATGAAAGGATATGGCTTATTTCTCAGTTGTTGTTCCTGTATATAATCGTCCGCAAGAAGTTAAAGAGTTGCTGGACAGTCTTTCTGTGCAGAAATGCCGTGATTTTGAAGTAATCATTGTTGAAGATGGTTCGCAGGAATGTTCTGAACAGGTTGTTGCTGCATACAAGGATTTGTTGGATATTCAATATTTCTACAAAGAGAATAGTGGACCGGGTTTGAGCCGGAATTATGGGGCAGAACGGGCAAAGGGGGATTATGTCCTGTTTTTAGACTCAGACTGTATTGTTCCGGATAAATATATTGCGGTTATAAAGCAGGCGTGCTCTGCAAGGAAGATAGATGCTTTTGGGGGGCCTGACCGGGCACATGAATCATTTACCCCTATTCAAAAGGCTATTAATTATTCGATGACTTCTTTTTTCACGACAGGTGGAATCCGGGGACAAAAGAAAACGTTGGAGAAATTTCATCCCCGTAGTTTTAATATGGGGTTTTCTAAAGCAGTTTTCAGGCTTACTGGTGGGTTTTCCGGCCTGCGTTTCGGAGAGGATATTGATATGAGTATACGGATTATGGAGGCTGGTTTCGGGACTTGTTTGTTACCGGAAGCCTATGTCTATCATAAACGGCGCACTTCTTTCAGAAAATTTTTCAAGCAAGTGTACAATTCCGGTATGGCCCGCATTAATTTATTCCGTTTACATCCTCAATCTTTAAAGCTGGTGCATTTTCTGCCGGCTTGTTTCGTTATAGGATGCTTGATTTGTCTGGTGACCGGCTTTTTATTATCTCTTTATTGCCTGATACCTGTTTGTTTATTGGGTATTCTGTTTTTTGTTGATTCTTTACGTATAAATAGAAGCGTAAAAGTTGCTTTTTTATCGGTCCTTGCTTCCTTTATTCAGCTATCCGCCTATGGGATTGGTTTTATGCATGCTGTTTTTCTGTATGGTATATTACGCAAACATCCTCAAGGTATGTTTATAAAGAATTTTTATAAATAATCTTGAGGATATCATTAAAAAAGAGGGTGACTTTAGTTCACCCTCTTTACGTTTTGAATATTTTGATGGAACAGATTAATAGAATTTATATCTTTCGTCTTTCACCTCTCCATTTTTCAGGATGGTCTGGAAGGATTGATAGTTTGCGCGGTACATATTGGCCTGTTTCATGGCTTCTTTGGTTTGCTGAATCATTTCAGGAGTTATTTCTTCACTGGTGCGGTTGTTCACCATGATGATATAAACTCCTTGATTACCTTCTATAGGAGCGGATATTTTACCTTGTTCCAGAATAGAACTGGTAGCGATAACTTTAGGTTCAATTCCGGCTCCCGGGATCTGAAATGAATTAAATGTAATATCTGTTGCCTCTTTTACCTCAAGACCTGCTTTTTGCGCTACTGAAAGCAAACTTTCACTGTTGTTTTGTATGTCTGCCAATTCTTTTTTCAGTTGTTCGGCTTTTTTCTTCTGTATGAGGATACGTTTGATATTTGAAGCTACATTATTGATGGGAGCAATACCTTCTTCATCAATTTCAGTGAGTACAGCTATTGTATATTTGTTACCATTTTCAAAGATGATGCTACCGTCAGTTGTCGTTACTACTCCAGGTTCTTCAGCCATATATATGCGACGGATCATATCACGCGCATTATCCATACCGGCAACTGTTTTTTCATTTTTGTCAACTGAAGCAATTCGTTTCGTTAATCCTGATTCTTCTACTTTTTTGTTGAAATCTTCAGTAGAACTGATGTTCGTTGCAAAAGTACGGGCATCATTATAGATCTTATTTGTGGTTTTAGCTGAAGGAGTTACCTCTTTTTCTATCGTAGCTATCTGGAATTTTTCAACCGGTTTTGCCATATCGGTAACTTGTACTACATGTGCTCCATATTGGGTCAACACAACCTTGATGTCGTTTTTCTTTGCAAAAAATACAGAATCACTGAAAGGTTGTACCATTGCTTTTTGATTAAACCAACCCAGATCACCTCCGTTAACAGCAGAATTTTCGTCCTTTGAATTTTCTTTAGCTAATTGTTCAAAATTTGCACCTTTGCGTAATAGCTTGGCTAAGCTGTCAGCAACGATTTGTGCTTTCTGGTAATCATTGTTTTCGGGAACAATCAGAATATGACGGGCCCGTACGGAGTCCGGTAACATTTTTACTGAAGCAATACGGGATATTTTGTATGCGTTATTTTCCAGATAGGGACCATAAACTGCTGCTCTGTTATTGAGCAAGTAGTTGGCCAGGCTATCATTTGTAATTTCTTCTTTTTTGTAATAATTACGATCGGCTTTTGTGTCAGAAGAAGAAAGGCTTACAAAATCAATAGGGTCATTGGTTTCTGTAAATTCATCTACTAACTCTTTTACTGCTTTTTCAGTTTCTACGTAATCTTCTCCGGAAGGCTCTATATCAAAATTGACATATACAATTTTTCTCGATTCTTCCTGTTCAAATTTCTTTTGATTTTTATTGTAATAATCTTTGATTTCACTGTTACTGACTACGATAGCTGAATCGTCTATTGTACTGTAATTTTTAACGATATAGCTGATATCTGCTTTTGAAGCATTTGCTTCTGTGCTTTCTTTGGCCTGCTCATCAGTGATATATAATGCTTTCATTAAAAGATCATTATACTTTGCCATTTTCCGGGTGGCCAACGTCTGTTCCTCCATATTCAGCCAATAGAGTTTTTGGGGAGTCAGTCCTTTGTCTTCTACTACTTGTTTGATGTAAAGCCGTGCACGGTCTTTATCCACTGTTCCTGTTGCAGGATCTGTGAACATTTGGCGTACAGAGGGACTCATATTGTCACCTAACAGGACATCATATAGTTCATCTCCGCTTACATTAAGGCCCAGTTCATCGTATTCTTGTTCCATTAATTTTTCCATGACCATCTGCTGCCAGGTATTATTTCTAAGCATGGATTGTTGTTCCTCATTCAGGGCAGCAGTATTATTCATTACTTTTACGATTTCCTCATTTTTTGCAACGCGATTCTGAAAATCTATGATGGAAATGCCTTCTCCTGCAATTTCACCAACTTCATTTTTGCCACTGTTAAAAATTTGTGAACCGGAATTTAATGCATCTCCGACAATAAATGCTAACAGGGCCAGACCGATCACAATACTAACAAGTAGTCCGCCGCGATTTCTGATTGTTTGTAATGTTGCCATTTATATTAAAAATTTAATGTTTTTTTCGATTTGCTTTCTTTTTTCAAGGGTACGAAGATAGATAAAAGTGTGGTGTTGTGCAAATTATTGGCTTGTCTTTCTTTTCGTTGTTGTTGATTTCTTTTTAGGGCCTTCTTTTTCGATTAATTCCATACATTTCTCTAATGTAAGTTCCTCTGTTTTCAGGCTTTTAGGAATTTTATAATTGGTTTTATTGTATGAGATATAGGGTCCGAATCTTCCGTTAAGGATTTGAATGCCATTGTCAAACGCTTTTATCAACTTATTACGGTCATTTTCCCGTTTTTCTTCGATGCGGGCAATAGCCGTTTCTAACGTGATTGTACCCGGGTCATCTTCTCCTTTTTTCAGAGATACAAATGTATTGTTGTGTTTGATATAAGGACCGAATCGTCCGATGCCAATACTTACTTCCTTGTCTTCATATTGACCGATCTTACGGGGAAATTTGAATAGGCTGAGGGCTTCTTCCAGAGTGATGGTTTCCATTAACTGACCTTTCAATAATCCTGCATAACGGACATTTTCTCCCTCTCCGATTTGTGCCATAGGTCCAAACCGTCCGATGCGGACACTGACAGTTTCACCTGTTGCCGGATCTGAACCTAAAATACGCTGACCGCTGTTACGTTCAGAATTTTTGAGGGTAGATTCAACTGTATCATGAAAAGGACTATAGAATTCACCTATCATTTTTTGCCACTGTACAGCCCCTTCTGCTATATGGTCGAGGGATTCCTCTGCTTCGGCAGTGAAATTATAATCCATGATATTTTTGAAATGTTCAGACAGAAAGTCGGTTACTACCATGCCCATGTCCGAAGGAAATAATTTTTTCTTTTCAGCACCAAATACCCTTTTGATATTTTTTACTTTGATATCATTTCCTTTTAATTCAATTTGCTCAATATTTTTTTCTATTCCTTCTCTGGACTCCCGGATGATATATCCCCGGTTCTGAATGGTAGTGATTGTCGGAGCATAGGTTGAAGGACGCCCAATTCCCAGTGCTTCCATTTTTTTCACCAGACTGGCTTCAGTGTAACGGGGAGGATGTTGTGTATATTGTTCTAAAGCCGTGATGATTTGCCGGTTCAGCAAATCCCCTTTACTGATTGCTGGTAGTAAATCAGCTTGTTCATCATCATTTTCATCGTCATGAGATTCCATATATACTTTAAGGAAACCGTCAAAAACAACAATTTCGCCTGTGGCCAGGAAAGAAGTAGTGTGATTTGAAAGTCCTATCAGGATATTTGTACGTTCCAATTCAGCATCTGCCATTTGGGAGGCTAATGTACGTTTGTAAATCAGGTCATACAGTTGTTTTTCGTTCCGGTCACCTTCGACTTCTGCTTTATTCATGTATGTAGGGCGGATAGCTTCGTGTGCCTCTTGTGCCCCTTTGGTTTTAGTCGCAAAGTTACGTGGTTTGGAATATTTCTCTCCCAAGGTTTCACAGATTACAGCCTTGGCTGTGCGGATAGCTAAATCCGAAAGATTGACAGAGTCAGTACGCATATAAGTGATCAATCCATGTTCGTAAAGTTTTTGAGCTACTGACATGGTTTGTGAGACAGAAAAACCTAACTTCCGGGATGCCTCTTGTTGAAGGGTAGAAGTGGTAAAAGGGGGTGCCGGTTTACGTGTTGTTGGCTTGGTTTCTACGTTATTGACCGTAAATTGTGCTTTCAGGCAAGCTTCCATATAAGATAATGTTGCTTCCCTGGTGGTAAAACGTTCCTGGGCTTCCGCTTTTAGACAAGCTTTGTCTTTTGTTTCAAAGCTACCAGTAATCCGGTAATATTGCTGTTCTTTAAATGCATTGATTTCGCGTTCCCGTTCGACAATTAATTTTACTGCTACCGATTGAACACGGCCGGCGGAAAGGGAAGGTTTTACTTTTTTCCACAATACAGGTGATACTTCAAATCCCACCAGACGGTCGAGAACACGTCTGGCTTGCTGGGCATCTACCAGATTTTTATCGATATTGCGGGGATTTTGTATCGCATGCAGTATGGCTTCTTTGGTAATTTCATGGAAAACAATCCGTTTGGTATTTTCCGGTTTTAATTTCAGTACTTCGTACAAATGCCATGCAATAGCTTCTCCTTCACGATCTTCATCGGAAGCAAGCCATACGGTCTTTGCTTCTTTTGCCAATGCCTTTAGTTCTTTTACTATTGCTTTTTTATCAGATGATATTTCATATTGGGGTTGGAAATTATGTTCAATATCTACCCCAAGGTCTTTTTTTTCCAGATCGCGGATATGTCCGAAACTCGATTTCACCGTATAACCGCTACCCAAGAATTTTTCTATTGTTTTGGCTTTTGCCGGGGACTCTACTATTACCAGATTCTCAATCATACTACAACTATATAGCAGACATGTTACATGCCAAAGTTAAAAACTTAAAATCAAGGTGCAAACCTACGAAAAAAACTGAAAAGTAAAAACAAAGAATTTGAATTTCAGTAAAACCTGAAATTTTATTGTTGTAAGTAATCTTTTCCCTAACAGGAAAAGGTATTTGTTTTTGAGAAAAATATTTCAAATTTCCTGTTGTGAACCTTAACAAAAAAGAAATTCATTTTATAATAAGGGTAAACAGGTTTATTCTTTGTTTTTAGTTACTTCTTGTTTTTCAGAAAAGAATTTCCGGTAAAATAAGATTAACATCAGTACACCAATGGTGATATATGAATCAGCAAGGTTGAATACCGGACGGAAAAAGATAAAGTCCTGTCCTCCCCAGATTGGAAACCATTTGGGAAAAGAACCTTCAATTAAGGGGAAATATAACATGTCAACAACCCGGCCATGCAGAAAAGAAGAGTAACCTCCTTCAGCTGGAAAAAGAGTTGCCAGTTGATAATGACTGTCACTGAAAATCATTCCGTAGAACAGGCTATCAAAAATATTTCCAATAGCACCGCAAAAAATCAAAGCGAAAGAAAATAGAACTCCCAGCGGAGCTTTGTCTTTGAGTAATTTTAAAATATACCAACCAATACCTGCTACTGCTACGATACGGAATAAGCTGAGAATTGTCTTTCCGAATTTTCCGTTTCCTAACTCCATTCCGAAGGCCATGCCATTATTTTCAATAAATAGAATTTTGAACCAATCACCGAAAATACTGAATTCTTGCCCGATCATCATATGGGTTTTAATCCATATTTTTACAGCTTGATCCAGAACGAGTAAGGCTAAGATGAAAATCATCAGTTTATTCCGCACACTCATAAAATGATAAAAAATAAAAGTTAAATACTTAAACTGAAAAAACAAAAACTAACAACTATTCTGATGATCTTCAGTTTTTAGTTGTTAGTTTTTGTTACTCATGTCTCAGTTTTCCTGGCCTTCTTTGGCTTCGATGCTTAAGGTTGCATGAGGTACAGCACGTAATCTTTCTTTAGAGATTAATTTACCTGTTGCCCGGCAAATTCCATAGGTTTTATTTTCAATCCGTATCAAGGCTGCTTCTAAATGGGCAATGAACTTTGCTTGTCTCTGAGCCAGACGGCCTGCTTCCTCTTTAGAGAGAACAGAAGCGCCTTCTTCCAGCACTTTGAATGTAGGACAAGTGTCCGCAATGTCGTTCCCGTCACTTCCCGAGATGACACCTTTCAGCAAATCATAGTCTTTCTTTGCTTTGTCAAGTTTTTCAAGAATCAATTCTTTGAATTCTTGCAACTCTTCATCTGAATATCTCGTCTTCTCTGCCATAGCTAATAAGTTTTGGTCTAAGTTAATCAAATTTTCGTCCATTTCATACGATTGGACGGAAATATTGTTTTATTAACTTTTAATTTTGTTATAATTTTTCAATTTTGATGAAAGTGTGGATTTCATCAATTTCTATATCTTTTGCTTTATCATCACGTGTATCAGTTAATTCCACACTTTCTGCCAGCACCTGACTTGCAATATATTGACTGAAATGTTCAACCGCTTCATCGATGTCTGTGTGATGTCCGATACTTAAGATTATTTTATCCGTAACATCGAAATCACTCTCCTTACGTAAGTTTTGAATCCGGTTGATCAGTTCGCGTGCAATCCCTTCTTCTTTCAGCTCTTTAGTCACATTGATATCCAAAGCAACGGTTAGGCTTCCTTCATTGGCCACCAACCAACCCGGGATGTCTTCAGAAAGAATTTCAACATCTTCTAATCCGAGTTCAATGATGTCCTCTCCGATTTTGAGCTCATACCGACTGTTTTTCTCCAATTCAAAGATATCGCTTTGTTCCATTCCGGCAATAAGAGCAGAGATTTGCTTCATATATTTACCGTATTTAGGCCCTAAAGTTTTGAAGTTCGGTTTGATTCGTTTCACTAATACACCTGTCGTGTCAGTGATATACTCAATCTCTTTTACATTGACTTCCGACAGGATGATATTTTTTACAGCATCCAATTGGCTGATCATACAATCATTCAAAATAGGAATGATTAATTTGCTTAATGGTTGACGTACCCGGAGTTGTACTTTACGACGCAGGCCCAATACCATGGAGGATATTTGCTGGGCCAATTCCATACGTTCTTCCAATGATTTATCAATCAGCGCATCATTTGCTTTAGGGAATTCTGTTAAGTGTACACTTCCGTTGAACCGGCCTGTCACTTTATTCAGGTCTCCAAAGAGCTTGTCCATATAGAATGGGGCTATAGGAGCAGATAGAATGGCTACTGTTTCCAGGCAAGTGTAAAGTGTTTGATAGGCAGAGATTTTATCCTGCGAATAATCACCTCCCCAATATCTTTTCCGGGAAAGACGCACATACCAGTTGGACAGGTTTTCAATGACAAAATCCTGTATGGCACGTCCTGCCCTTGTCGGTTCATATTTTTCATAAGCCTCGGTCACTTCCTTGATTAAGGAATTTAGCAGGGATAATATCCAACGGTCAATTTCAGGACGTTTATTTACAGGTACATCTGCTTCTGCATAACGGAAATGGTCTACATTGGCATATAAAGCAAAGAAACCGTAAGTATTATATAAAGTACCGAAAAATTTACGTTTTACTTCATCGACTCCGGCTATATCAAATTTCAAATTGTCCCAAGGCTGTGAATTGGTGATCATATACCAGCGTAAAGGATCGGAACCATATTCTTCAATGGTTGTGAAAGGATCGACGGCATTACCTAACCGCTTGGACATTTTATTTCCTTTTGCATCCAGTACCAATCCATTAGAAATGATATTTTTGAATGCAACAGAATCAAAGGCCATGGTTGCAATAGCATGTAAGGTAAAGAACCATCCGCGGGTCTGGTCAACGCCCTCTGCTATAAAATCGGCTGGGAAACGACGATGTTGGTCTATATCATCTTTATGCTCAAAGGGATAATGCAATTGGGCATAAGGCATTGCTCCGGAATCAAACCATACGTCAATCAGATCCTTCTCCCGGATCATTTTCTGTCCGGTAGAGGATACCAGGATGATGTCATCTACATACGGACGGTGTAAATCGATCTTATCGTAATTTTCTTTTGTATTTTCTCCTATAACAAAATTTTTGTATGGGTTTTCAGTCATGAAACCGGCTTGTATGGATTTTTCAATTTCTTCCATCAATTCAGCTACCGATCCAATACATTTCTGTTCATTGCCATCTTCACTGACCCAGATAGGCAGTGGAGTACCCCAATACCGTGAACGCGACAGATTCCAGTCTACCAGGTTTTCAAGCCATTTCCCAAAACGTCCTTCACCAGTACTTGCCGGTTTCCAGTTGATGGTTTTGTTTAATTCAATCATCCGGTCACGTACTGCTGTCGTTTTGATGAACCAGGAATCCAGCGGATAATATAATACCGGTTTATCAGTACGCCAGCAATGCGGGTAATTGTGCTCATGTTTTTCAACTTTAAAAGCTTTGTTTTCCTTTTTCAGCATTACGGACAAATCGATATCCAAAGTGGCATCTTCTTCTGTCAGGTTCGGATCATAAGCATTCTTTACGAAACGTCCGGCATATTCACGGTATAATTCTACATTGACATTATTTTTTACGAATTCCGGGTCTATGTCTTCCATTAAGAACAATCGGCCGCGTTTGTCTACCATAGGTAGCCTGTTGCCATCTTTGTCAGTTAGCAGCATAGGGGCAATACCGGCTATTTTAGCAACACGGTCGTCATCTGCTCCGAAAGTTGGGGCAATGTGAACAATACCTGTACCGTCTTCTGTCGTGACATAGTCTCCCAAAATTACCCGGAAAGCATCTCCTTCTGGACGCATCCAGGGCATAAGTTGTTCATAACGGATTCCTTCGAATTCAGGACCTTTAAATTCCCCAATTTTCTGATAAGGGATCAATTTGTCTCCTTCTTTATAATCTTCCAATGCCAACCCTTCCGCTTTTGGATTAAAATAAGCACTGAAACGATCTTTGGCCAATACGACGGTTACCGGTAAATAGGTATATGGATTAAAAGTTTTTACGACATAATAGGTAATATTCGGACCAACTGCTAATGCTGTATTTGAAGGTAATGTCCAAGGGGTTGTCGTCCACGCCAAAAAATAGACCGTGTCACTATTGGTAAAGAGTTTTTCGGATTTTTCGTCCCGTATAACCTTAAATTGGGCAACACAGGTCGTATCTTTTACATCCCGGTAACATCCCGGTTGGTTCAGTTCGTGTGTACTTAAACCAGTCCCGGCAGCCGGAGAATAGGGCTGTATCGTATAACCTTTATACAGGAATCCTTTATCGTACAGTTTTTTCAGTAAATACCACAGTGTTTCGATATAACGGTTGTCATAGGTGATATATGGATTTTTCATATCCACCCAGTAACCCATTTTCTGGGTTAAATCCTCCCATTCTTTGGTAAATTTCATTACATCCGCACGACATTCTTTGTTATAATCGGCAACACTAATGGTTTTACCAATAGCTTCTTTGGTAATGCCTAATTTTTTTTCAACACCCAATTCGACCGGCAAGCCATGAGTGTCCCATCCGGCTTTCCGATCTACCTGAAATCCCTGCAGAGTCTTATACCGGCAAATGACGTCCTTGAGTGTGCGTGCCATCACATGATGGATGCCAGGCATTCCATTTGCTGAAGGGGGACCTTCAAAAAAAACAAAAGCAGGGTGTCCTTCCCGTGTCTTTAAACTCATTTCAAAAGTCTTGTTTTCTTCCCACTGTTTCAGAATTTCTTTGTTCACTGCGGAAAGATCCAAACCTTTATATTCAGGAAATTTCTCGTTCATTGTATTTTAGTTTAGAGTACCAACAAGTTTCTAAAAACTGCAATCTCTTTCGTCCAGGGCTTCTTCTTGTGGTTATAAATTAACTGTTAAAGTGTACACCTCTCTCAAAATAGGATGCAAATATATTATTTTTGAATGGAAAAAATATATATTCTTATTTTTATCAGCTAAAATTACTGTGCTATGGAGAGAGTATCGTTTCTCCAAATGCCTTTGGTTATGATATTTCCGTCTTCGTCAAAGATTTCACCATAGCCATTTCTTTGGTTGTTTTCAAATTGTCCGACATAAGTTTGTCCATTGGGAAAGATGAATGTTCCTTTCCCTTGCCGTTTTCCATTTACTAATTCACCATGGTAACCCCACTCAGGATTGAATTCAAAAATCCAGGTTGGAGGCTCCTGGGGATTATATTTATTTTCAAATTTGCCTATAGGCTTGAATTTCTCAGGATAATAGGTTGAAATCAGCGGGAATAAAGTAACATATGCGTGTCGGAACCAATGGTCTATGATAACATGAGTTGCTTTAACATTGATCAGTTGTTTTAAAATGTCTTCAGGTTTACCGTATTGGGAAAAGCCGGAACTTTTTTTACCACCGGAATACATATAAAATAATTCAGGTTTCCGGCAGATAACCCGTGCGGAATCCGGCAGATTATTTCCGCACCATTGCATGGCTGCTGTGAATTCCATAAACGCATTTCCTGCAATGTCTGCATTCCAGGTTTTATATTTTGCTAATTCTTTTTTCTCTTTCAGTGCCTTACTGTAAGCAGGTGTCATAAACAGAAGGGCGAGGATAAGTATGCAGGCAGATGGGAGATACTCGGCTATTTTCAGTTTAGCGGCTTTAATGAAAGTCAGTGAAACTGCTTTTATTCCATGAAAGAATAAGAAAATAAAGAAAGGAATAATGGCAATGAAATAACGCAATCCTCCATATTGCTCCGGCCAGACGAGTAAGACAGCTACAGTGGCACCCAAATATAAAAATAGCAATAATGCACCCTGGGACAAACTAATTAATCCCCACAGGATCAGCAGAGCCACTATAATTCCCCGGAAAATATCACTACTGTCGGGTGTTTTATGGGAAAGTGGATTGGTATTCAGTACGGCATTGGGAATATAGATGGTCAAATAGTTGTTAAAATTATTTTTAATACGCGTAGTCCAGTCTTCCCAGGTTGTCATCACCTGCCCATTGGGTTTTTTCTTGAAATCTCCAATGTAGTCGCTGGTGAGTTTTCCGACATTTCTGTTTCGTATATCCCAGGCAGTTTTTGTTCCCCAGAAAGAAACAATCAGCAAGGCAAAGACGATACCGTATTTATACAAAAGTCGGGGTGAATTTTTCTTTTTCAGGAAAATATAGAGTTGTTTAGCCAACAAGATTCCGCTATATATAATAATTGCCAGAATAATAGAAGTTCCCATTGTCCGGACAAAATAAATATAATTCATGAGAAACAGCAATAAACCTAAAAAGATGGTATTTCTGATGCCTTTTTTAGTAAACAATGCTTCAATTTTTATACTGAGTGCCAGATAAAGGGCACAAATAGTACAGAATAGAAAAAGCATTTCGCTCATCATGATGGTGGCATACCGGAGAATTTCAGCATGAAGTGTACAAAAAAAGCAGGTCAGAAAACTAAGCAGCAGGTCGCCTGATAATTTTTTTAACAGGAAAAATAGCAATAGAATAGAGGCATATAATAATAATCCGTTCGCTATCTTAATGGCATTGATATTATCCGGGAAAATTTTCATTACACCGGCGACAAATACCGGATAACCGGGCGGAAAATGAGTGTGTGGCGTTTCCGTAAATGACATGATATCGGTAAATCCTTTGCCAGTAGCTAAAGCTTTCCCTAAAGCATAATAATGGATGTTGTCTCCGTTAAAATCCAGCTTAACGTCGTAAATTTTAGAATAAGACGATACAAAACTGATCGTAATAATTACTAGCATAACAGGTATCGCATGGCGATAATGAAGAAATTTCTGAATCATGTTATTCATGTTAAAAACGGAATTTTATTAAAGTCCATATAGCTATTAATCCATCTTTCCAGTTGATCTTTTTCCCTTCGGCAATACTACGGGGGTAATATTTAATAGGGATCTCGTGTATTTTGATCCCTTTCTTACAAACTTTTGCAGTGACTTCCGGACAGAATTCAAATCCTTTACAAACCAGGGGAATCGATTTCAAAAATTGAGTATCGAAAAATTTGTAACATGTTGGTTCATCTGTGAGGTGTTGTCTGTACAATAAATTGGTCGTAAAGGACACCAGACGTCCTCCCAAATAAAAACGGAAATAAGAATGTTTATTGACCCGGTTTAAAAAGCGGGATCCGTAGACGACTTTACCCTTGTTTTCGATCATCCATTTTAACAACGGATTATAATCTTCCGGATCATATTCAAGGTCTGCATCCTGAATAATTGTCCAGTCACCGGTAGCAAGTGAGATTCCCTTTCGTAGTGCAGCCCCTTTACCTTGGTTGTAAGGTTGTTTGTGATAATGGATATTTGTGTTAGGATGTGCTGTTGCAAATTGCTGGCATTTTTCAAATGTAAGGTCCTTAGAACCATCATCGATAATCAATATTTCTTTCTCTATCTGATCGATCAGTTCTACTTGTTCTATTTTTTCCAGAATCTGATAGATAGTACGTTCTTCATTATATGCCGGAATGATAATGGATAATTTTTTCATGAGTATCTATTTTCATTGGTCGGCAACGACAAAGCGGGCAGTTAACCGGCTACGTTGCTCTACCAGAACTTTTTTGTCGGTAGTTAGTGTATTGATTATTTTTTCGTTATAATGACGGATAGTCAGTAAACGTACATTTTTGTTGTAAAGGACCTCGTATTCATCATGTAATTCATTTATAAAATCTTCAAAAATAGCTTCATTTAAGTCAATACAGAATGAAAAAGTAATGGCAGAATTTTGCATTAAATTCAAACGAAGTCTGTATTTGGCTAATGTAGCAAATATCCGGCTTAATTTTTCTTCGGCAATGAAAGAAAAATCTCTTGGTGAGAGCGTTAATAATAACTGGTGGTCCTTGTTGATGTATATCGGAGGTAATTCCAGTTTTTCATCTAATTCACGGATGACGGAGCCATGGCTTTCCGGATACAGGAAAGAACGTACATAGAGTGGAATACCTTTATTTTGTAAAGGTTTTATTGTTTTGGGATGGATTACTTTTGCTCCGCAATTTGATAATTCAATGGCTTCTTTGTAGGATAATTTACTGATAATTTCGGTGTTCTCATATAATTTGGGATCTGCATTCATAATTCCCGGCACGTCTTTCCAGATCGTGACATCTTCGGCATTCAGCAGATTAGCCAAAAGGGCAGCTGTATAGTCTGATCCTTCCCTGCCCAAAGTAGTTGTCTGGTTTGTAGTTGTTCCGGCAATAAAGCCTTGAGTGATATACATGAAAGTGTCTTGAAAAGTAAACACTTTCCGGCATAATTGAGCTGAAAGTTCCAGATTCACACAGGCATTCCGGTAGTTTTGGTCTGTAATAATGCATTTCCGGATATCTGTGAATTTCACTTTCCGCCCTTGTTTCTCTAAATAGGCTGCAATAATCGTAGTAGAAAGTAATTCTCCGAAACTGATAATCCGGTCGTATTCGTAATCATAGGAAAGAGAAGGTTCGCTGTCAATGATATTTTGTAATTTAATGTATAAATTATCCACTGACTTGTTGATTTCTTCACTTTGAGTGCCAAACAAATCATTGATTATGTGCTGATGGAAATCCTTGATTTTCTGAAAAGCCTGTTCTATATCTCCGGTTTTGCTATAATAGGCATTACAGAGTACTTCTAATGCATCGGTCATTTTGCCCATTGCAGAGACAACTATGATCAGATTCTCTTTGTGGGTATTGATGATCTTAAATAAGTTTTTAACGCCTTCGGCATCTTTTACTGATGCTCCTCCGAATTTATATACATTCATTTTATAAAAAGTTAAAGCACATTTGATGGTCCGGATTACATTGTTGTGTGTAACAATGCAATTTTGGGGATGCTAAGTTAGATATTAAAATTGAATTATGAAATGACTATTTTAAAGTAAGCCCGGGTAAGCAAAATGACCGTTTTTCTGTCTGCCAGATAAATAGACGGTTAGACAGTCTGGCAGGAGGAAATGATTCTTGTTGAAAACGTTTGTGTATTACGATTTATCATTTTATCTTTGTATCTACTAACAAAAACAATCTGAATCTATGAATAAAGTAACAACTTTAAATCAGTTTATTATTGAACAGCAAGCGAATGTACCTCAGGCTACCGGAGGTTTTTCCTGTCTTTTGCATCATGTCGGGATTGCTGCTAAAAAGGTGAATCGTGAAGTTAACAAAGCCGGATTAGTGGATATGCTGGGGCGTGCCGGTTCAGAAAATATTCAAGGTGAGGATCAGCAAAAGTTGGATGTGTATGCCAATGAAACATTTATGTGTGAATTAAAGGCGAGTGGAGAATGTTGTGGAGTTGCTTCTGAAGAAAATCAGGATATAGTTGTTTTTGGAGAAGGGTTATCCAGGGATGCTAAGTACATTTTTTGTATGGACCCTTTAGATGGGTCGTCTAATATAGATGTCAATGTTTCTATTGGAACTATTTTTTCAGTGTATCGTCGTAAGTCTCCGATAGGAGAGGTGGCTAATGTGGAAGATTTTTTGCAACAGGGATGTGAGCAGGTGGCGGCTGGGTATGTTATTTATGGTTCTTCAACGATGTTGGTATATACTGCCGGAAATGGAGTAAATGGTTTTACACTTGATCCTTCTATCGGCGAATTTTGTCTTTCTCATCCGGATATCAGAACGCCTGAAAATGGGGTGATTTATTCCATAAATGAAGGCAATTATGAGAAATTTCCGGTAGGAGTGAAAAAATATATCAAATATTGCCAGGAAACAGATAAGAAAACAAAACGTCCATATACT
>ERZ780154.725-NODE-725-length-21314-cov-1.795_pt1 | contig 21314 bp, 14 predicted proteins | sample MGYA00511568_ERZ780154 | MGnify/ENA primary metagenome ERZ780154 (study PRJEB29588, sample SAMEA2142525) | human gut metagenome | biome: human gut; feature: human-associated habitat; material: faeces | place: Denmark | collected 2008/2010 ...
TGCCATATCTACTTTTTCGATTTCCCATTCCATCCAGGCTCCCCGGTACCACCAAGTGTTACATTCTTTGAACCAGTCATCTCCGTCTACAACATTGTATGCCCGTAAGATGGCATCCAGGCAAACGCCGTGGGTACCGTGTGGGTCAGCCAGATCGCCTGCTGCATAGATCTGATGAGGTTTCACTTCCCGTAATAGTTTTACGATGATATCTACATCAGCCTGCCCGAGCGGGTTTTTCTTAACAGTACCTGTTTCGTAAAATGGTAGGTTCAGGAAATGTACCCTTTCTTCCGGTACACCTAAATAACGGTCAGCACCACGGGCTTCTGCACGACGTAGAGCTGCTTTATATTTTAATAAATCGCTTGATTCAGGTTCATCTGCTTTTTTAGATTCAATATCTTTTTTCACCTGTTCAAAAGCCTTTTCCATACTGGCCAGGTCTCCTCCTGATAATTTTGTAAAAGAGCAGGCAATATCCATTTGCTGGTAGAGGTAATCATCCAATACCGCAATGCTTCCGGAAGTTTCATAGGCAACGTGTACTTCGTGACCTTGTTCTACTAAGCGGGCAAAGGTTCCTCCCATAGAGATGACATCGTCATCCGGGTGCGGACTGAAAATTAAAACCCGTTTAGGGTAAGGGGTCGCTCTTTCCGGGCGTGTACTATCGTCAGCATTGGGTTTTCCTCCGGGCCATCCTGTGATAGTATGTTGAAGGTCATTGAATACCTGAATGTTGACTTTATTAGCAGAACCGAATGTCTTAATCAGATCAGTCATGCCGTTGTCAATATAATCCTTATTTTCAATTTTCAGAATGGGTTTATTGACTTTCTGACATAACCAGATGACTGCTTTGCGGATTAATTTATCATTCCAGGTTACTTTGCTGACTAACCAGGGCAAATTGGCCCGTGTCAGTTCCTCTGCCGCACTTTCGTCAATGACAAACTGTACGTTGGGGTGTACTTGCAGGAAAGTTGCTGGTACGGAATCAGAAATACTTCCTTCTACGGTATTTTTAATGATCGGAGCTTTGTTTTCTCCCCAGGCCATTAAAATTACTTTCCGGGCTTTCATGATAGTTCCTACTCCCATGGTGATCGCACGGGTTGGAACTTTATCCATACCGCCGAATTCTCCGGAAGCATCTTTCATAGTCAGCTCGTTCAGATATACCATCCGGGTTTTGGAAGTGATTGTAGATCCCGGTTCGTTAAAGCCGATGTGGCCGGTACGGCCAATGCCTAATATCTGAATATCAATACCTCCTGCTGCCTCAATTGCTTTTTCATATTCTTTACAGAAGTTTTCTATTTCTTCACTTTTAAGAGTACCATCCGGAATATGAATGTTTTGGGGATCAATATCAATGTGATTGAATAAATGATAGTGCATAAAATAATGGTAACTATGCACTGACTCTTTAGGCATCGGTAGATATTCATCCAGGTTGAAGGTTATCACGTTTTTGAATGATAAGCCTTCTTCTTTGTGCATTCTGACTAATTCCTGATAAAGCTTAATGGGAGAAGAACCGGTAGCTAGTCCTAATACACATTTTTCACTTTTAGCAGTATTAGTACGGATAAGGTCCGCGATTTCACGGGCAACAGCTTTTACTGCTTCTGAAGGTTTGTCATAAATCTGGACAGGAACTTTTTCAAACCTGTCAGCACCTTCACCTTTTGCAATGTAGTTTTTCGTGATCATATCAACTGATTTTTGGTTACTTTAATTTATAATAAATATCTGTTGTGTGTGCCAGTTCTGTAAATAGAAGGCATAGTTTTTTTGTGACAGCCTGAACATATCGTTTCCCTTTTGCAGCGGTTGCTTTCCGGGGGTCACCGATTCCGGTGTCTGAGGTGACACGTGACCAATTTCGGGGTACCCAGGCTATTTTTTCATTTAGTGCCGATAATGCAAAAGGATAGCTTTTACCTTCACCTGCCAGGTGCATAGCCACCCATTCCGGATGATAGTGCAACATGACTGAAGTTTCCAACTCCCCTGCATGATCGTCTTTTTCTTCAAAATATCCGGTTGGTGGTATGATTGTAAACCACTCTGTGGTAGCAATGAAAAAATTGGGGTAATCAACTGCCAGGTCACGGATCATATTTTTAAAGTTATTTCCTCCATGTCCATTGATGATCACCAATTTATGTATTCCCTGATGTGCCAGGGAAGCAATAATGTCTGTGAGTATGGCTTTTTGGGTTTCATAGCGTGCATGGATACAAAATGCCAATTCCCGTTGTCCCGGATTTTGTGAACCCATGAAAACGGGTGGAAGCACCATACCGTGAACCTGGTAGTTTTCCAGAGCCTGCCGGGCTGCATCTATAGCGATCGCATGTGATAAAATACAATCTGTCAGATAGGGCAGATGCTGGTTATGGGGTTCTGTTGCTCCCCAGGGCAGAATAGCTAAATCATAAGAGATATTTTTTACCTCTCCGTAACATGAGATAGCGAGATCGATATTTTTGTTTGTATCCATAAACGAAAATTAAACCCTGACTTTTGCTATTAATTTTCGGATTAGTCCTTCTCCGATAGCTGGTGCGTGGGGATCTTCCGGGTAGACAATCACAAATTCTCCCGGTAATATGTCTGTATAAGTAGTCGGAGTATCTCCGTAAAGGGCACAATCTGCTGCTTTGTCATAAGCTTGGGTTTCTTGGGTTAAATCTTCCCGAGCTTTCCAGCCAATCGTTTCTTTGCCAGACAGGAGGATGTGAACGTCAATATAATCCTGATGGATTTCCAGAGGTTGTTCACTTTTCTTTTTACCTTCTAATAAAACATGATTGATAAATAGTTCATCTCCCTTCAGAATAATTTTTTGAGGAACCTGACTGAGTAGATCATGTTGTTTCACGTAGTCAAACAACCTTTTAAACAGGGGATGTAAAGGTTCGATTCTACTACTGTTTTCTAATTTTGAAATAATCATTGTACTTATATTTAAATTATTCCATATTATTTGTTTGGGGACGTAAGAAATACAATTGCAAAGCGACAGCGGCTAAGACAACAGCACTCAACCAGGCAAATCCGAGACCCAGGCTTCCTCTTTCCGTCCATTTACCTAATATACTGGTTACGGCAGCACCTGCAAATACGCCTGTCATATTCATAAGCCCATAAGCCGTAGCCCGTTGTTTAGCTGAAACAAATTGACATAAAATCGGCATATTGTTTGCATCAAAAATTCCGTATCCAATACCAAAGAGTAAACCTGCGCTTACTACTCCTGCGACGCTGTGGCCAAAGCCCAGTAACATAAGGGCCGGGATTGTCATACTAAGTCCAATGGCACCGGTATACACCCGTCCCCGGATATTTTTTTGTACCCATTTATCCGAGAGAATACCTCCTGCAATGACTCCGATAAATGAGGAAACGGCTATTGTGATCGTAGATAAAGGACCAGCTTGCGCCATGTCCATATTCAGGTTTTCAGAAAAAAGAGTTGGTAACCAATTCTTAGTAGCCCAGCCTGGCAAACTGGGTGCAGCGAAATAGAATAGAATGACCCAGAAAGCGATGTTACTGAATAGCAAAGCCAAACTCTTAAATATAGGATTCCGTTCTTTGGAGGTTTTATTTTTATTTATCTGTTTTATTGCAATGTGTTCTTTATTTTCGTGTAGGAAAAAAATCAGAATAGCAGCATAAATGATTCCAATGATTCCGAACCAGTGGAAGGTTGTGGGCCAGGTATAGGTGGCGGCGACTGTAGCTCCGAAGCCGCCTATGGCTTGTCCGGTATAAAGACCGGTCATGTGAATACCTATTGCCAGTGAACGGGATTTATCCTGATGCCAGTCGGCAATCAGGGAGAGACCTGCGGGAATATATAATGCTTCACTGATACCCATGATGGCACGTAACCAGTAGATCTGGTTAAAAGTAGTGGCATAGCCCATACCAAAGGTGACAGACGACCAGACAAACAAACTACCTACAATGAGCCATTTCCGGTTAATCCGGTCGGCAATTAAACCCGCTACCGGACTCATAAAACCATAAATCCAGAGGAAAATAGCCATTAAACGGCCAAAATTGGTGGCGGATTGAAGTTCGCGGATGTCTATTTGCATAGCATCTTTCATGGTCGACAACATTTGTCTGTCCATATAGTTCAATAACGCAACTCCCCATAATAGTCCGACTACGATCCAAGGATATACTTTCTTTGCATTCATGATTTTCTTTGATTAAAATTTGTAATCTATTTTTTGAAAACGTTTTAATAACGATTTAATCTGAATCCATAGTCTGCTACATTTTATTCAGATACAGGATAGATTACAAATATAACAATTTTTATTATTTCATTTCATATTTATAAATATTTTTATAAACTATTGTTAATATAAGGAGAAACTGGTTTCTGAATCATAATATAAATGTTCCATCACTAAACTAAGCGTTCCTAATATGCAGGATTGATCAGTTAAGTTGCTGGTCTTGATTTCGCATTGATTTTTCAACCGGGTGATGGTATATTTGTCGATAGCTTTTCTAACGGATGAAATAATGATGTCATGCGCTCCGGTAATTTCTCCTCCGATGACGATTAATTCAGGATTGAAAAGATGGATAAGGCTTGCCAGTGCTTCTCCGATTTTTTCTCCTGCTTTTTGAAGAAGTTCTATGGCAAAAATGTCATCCTGATTGGCTGCGTGTACAACATCTGCCAAAGCAATTTTTCTTTCTGTAATATTAGCCAGGGCAGTTGCTTTTCCTTCCGTGATGGCTGTTTGGGCTGCTTTGACGATAGCTCTGCCGGAAGCGATGGTTTCCAGACACCCGGCTTTGCCGCAATAACAGAGGGTTTCGGGACCGGAGATCCGGATGTGTCCGAATTCACCTGCCATACCTTTAAATCCGGTGTAAGGCCGCGAATTGAGGATCATACCTAAACCTATACATTCGTTCACATTGATGCAAAGTGCGTGGGAAGCTCCCTGAGCTGCCCCGAAAGTATGTTCAGCCATAGCCATGATGGTGGAATCATTATCGATGAAGACAGGAATGTTTAATATATCTTCCAGTACTTTCCGGATATTTGTGTTTTCAAAGGTCAGGTAAGTAAATGAATTTCCTTCACTGTCTAATAATCCAGGTAATGAAAAACCGGCCACCTTGATTTTAGAGCGAGGAATTTTCAGGTCTATCAGACTTTTTTCTATTTTCTTTTTTAAATCTTTAAGGATAATATCATTGTTTTGTTCAATCTCCAATATGGAAGGAAACACTTGAATATTACCAATAACCTCTTTCCGTAAATTAAAAATTGCGATTTTGACGAGTTCCCGGCCCATATCAACTCCCATAATATAGGCGGCATCAGGATTTAATGAGAAGATATGGGGACGCTTTCCTCCGATGGAAGCTCCTTGACCCCGGTCTACCACCCAGCCTTCTTCAATCAATTCATCAATGATTCTACTGATTGTAGGAGTTGTCATTTTGGTCAAACGACAAATTTCAGGTTTTGATAATTCTCCCATTTGATATAGGTCACCAATGATATTTTTTTTCTGTTGGTAACGTTTTTCTTTTAATCCTGGTAATGAAGTTTTATTCTCCGTTTGCATACAACCACTTTTTGTCATTACAAAGGTAGAAAAACTTTATAAAATAATTTCGGAAGTGCGTTTTTTTATTTAAAATGTGACAAAATATTTCGAAGGATCTTGTTCGGAAGAAAGTTAGGTAAGTTGAGAGTGGATCGGTAAGTAAGAGGAAGGTTTTTAAGGTATTGGTAAAGTGTGAAAGAAAAATGTCGGGAACGTTTTCAGTATCTGTAAATTGCACAGAACTTGATTTCGTGTTTGAAATTTAACAATAATCCCTGTTTTTATGATTTTGTATTACTTTTGTTTTCAAAATACCTGAACACACTACTAACAAATCATTATAAACGACAAAGAGGAAGGCTGGACGGCCTTCCCTCTTATTCTTTAAAAATTATACTTATGAAAGCAAGAGAAGTTTTAGCCGATTTAAAACGGCGTTTTCCCAATGAGCCTGAATACCACCAGGCAGTAGAGGAGGTACTTAACACGATAGAAGAAGTATATAGCCAAAATATCGAATTTGAAAAGAGTAATTTGATTGAGCGGCTTTGTATTCCGGATCGTATTTTTTCTTTTCGGGTGACCTGGACGGATGATCAGGGGAATGTACATACAAATATGGGTTACCGGATTCAGCATAATAATGCCATTGGGCCTTATAAAGGTGGAATCCGTTTCCATTCGTCAGTTAATTTGTCTATTTTGAAATTCTTAGCTTTTGAACAGACCTTTAAAAACTCGTTGACTACTTTACCTATGGGAGGTGCCAAAGGTGGTTCTGATTTTAATCCCAAAGGGCGTTCTAATGCAGAAATTATGCGGTTTTGTCAGGCTTATATCCTGGAATTATGGAGGAATATCGGACCGGGTACGGATATACCTGCCGGGGATATCGGAGTTGGAGGACGGGAAGTAAATTATATGTATGGGATGTATAAAAAACTTGCCCGGGAAAATAGCGGAACCTTTACAGGTAAAGGATTGGAGTCTGGGGGATCTTTGATTCGTCCGGAAGCAACAGGATATGGAAATGTATATTTTCTATTGGAAATGCTGAAAACCAGGAATATAGAATTGAAAGGGAAAACGGTGGCTGTTTCCGGTTCGGGTAATGTGGCTTTGTATACGGTCCAGAAATTGATTGAGCAAGGGGCAAAAGTAGTAACAATGTCTGATAGTAGCGGATACGTTTATGATCCAGAGGGGATAGATGCCGATAAATTGGAATATATCATGGGGTTGAAACTTTTTTACCGGGGACGTATCAAGGAATATGCCGATAAATATGGTTGTAAATATGTTGCCGGGGCACATCCTTGGAATGAAAGATGTGATATTGCTATGCCTAGCGCAACGCAGAATGAGCTGAGCGGAGAAGATGCGCGTGCCTTGGTAGCGAATGGGTGTATTGCGGTTTCCGAGGGGGCTAATATGCCATCTACACCTGAAGCTGTGCGTATTTTTCTGGATCATAAATTGTTGTATGCACCTGGAAAAGCTGCTAATGCAGGCGGAGTAGCCACTTCTGGCTTAGAGATGTGTCAAAATGCACAAAAGATAAGCTGGACACGTGAAGAGGTGGATGCTAAATTAAAAGAAATTATGAAGTCTATTCATGCTCAGTGTATCAAATACGGAACTCAGTCGGATGGTTATGTTAATTATGTGAAAGGAGCCAATGTGGCGGGTTTTATTAAGGTTGCACAAGCAATGACGGATCAGGGAATTTTATAATATATGACTGAAAAGAAATGCCTGGAAGTAATTCTTAGGCATTTCTTTTTGTCTTTCCTGCAAGTTGTCCGCAGGCTGCATCTATGTCTTTGCCTTTACTATGGCGGATGTTGACGATCATATTGCAGCTCTCCAGAAATTTTACAAATTCATCACGGTTTTTTTCGGGACTGTGACTGAAACCGGATCCTTCCACATTGTTATATTCTATCAGGTTGATTTTAACCGGAAACTGTTTGCAATAATTGGCCAATGCTTTGGCATCGTCCAGCCGGTCGTTTATGTCTTTCAATAAGAGGTATTCAAAAGTAGGGCGGGTTCCTGTTTTCTCAACAAAATATTTTAAACTTTCCGCTATATTTTTTAAAGAATAAGCTTTATTGATAGGCATCAGCGAACTGCGGGTGACTTCTTTGGCAGAATGTAAAGAAATGGCCAGGTTGAACCGAACCCCGTCATCAGCTAACTGTTTAATCTTTTCAGGAATTCCGGCAGTAGAAACTGTGATCCGGTAAGGTGACATGGCCAGTCCGTCGTTCGCTGTAAGATGACCGATTGCTGCCATCATATTTTCATAATTCAGTAAAGGTTCTCCCATCCCCATAAATACAATGTTGGAAAGTGGAACACCTTGTGTTTCTGCAGTTTTTTTGGCTGTGACGACTTGTTCGAAAATCTCACCTGCAGTTAGATTCCGTTTGAAACCTAAAGTTCCGGTTGCACAAAATTTGCATCCTAATTTACATCCTACTTGTGAAGATACACAGACTGTGTATTTTTGATTGCCCGGAATGAGGACACTTTCAATGATTTCGCCATCATGAAGTTGCCATGCTGTTTTTACGGTACCATCTGCGGCGGTTTGTACCTCATGAGGAATCAGTTTGTCAAAATAATACGTTGTGTTTAATAATTCCCGTATACTTTTAGATAAATTGGTCATTTCATCAAAATCAGATACTCCATGTTGCCAGATCCATTGCCAGATTTGTTTAGCACGGAATACTTTTTCTCCGTGATTTGTCAGAAATAAACTGATGTCTTGCAGAGATGCCTCTCTGATATTTTTTTTCAATTTGTTCATTCAGATTTTATATGTTTACTTTAATTTTCTCACAAAATAAGATGATTTATGCTGAAGTGAACCAGTAAAATCAATAAATACTCTGAAAATGATTCTTAAATTTTTCATATTGATATCCCGGACCAACCTGTTTTGACCATTTAGACAATGGAATAAATTTCTCTTGTATATTGACTTATAAAGAGAATACAAACTAAACTGTGCTGAGGCATAATTTAGCTTATGCAAAGATAGAATATATAATTTATTCTTTTTCTATTTTCATTTGCTCTTTTTGTTACCTTTATTATTCATCCTTATTTTGACCTTTCTTGTCTCTCATTTTCTAACCAGACTGAAGTCCTTGTTAAAATAAAGTGAAAATCTGATATTGAGCAGATTTAATTATATATTTGCAAATATCTTCGCTGGAAAGTTATAATAAATTAAGAAAAAGGTTCTATTTTATTAAAATGTTTAAGTAGAAGAGGTGTGAGAATCATTATTTAAATCTATAACACAGGATAATACAAATGAAGAAACTATTAATTGTCGCGATTGCTCTGCTTTCGGTGTTTATTGCCAGGGCTGATGAGGGAATGTGGTTGTTGTCTAAGTTGAAACAGCAAAACATCGGAAAGATGCAGCAAATGGGTTTTAAATTAACTGCAGAAGATATTTATGATGTAAATAAACCGGGTATTAAAGATGCTATTGTTGGCTTGGGAAATGCCGGGCGTCCTTTTCGTCATTTCTGTTCCGGAGAGATCATTTCTCCCAATGGTTTGATGTTAACCAATCATCACTGTGGTTTCAGTGCAATACAATCTCATTCTTCAGTAGAACATGATTATTTACAGGATGGTTTCTGGGCTTATAAAATGGAAGATGAATTGACCAACCCGGGGATTACTGCCTCTATTCTGGAGCGTATGGAAGATGTAACTGACCGGGTAAATGCTGTTTTGACGGATGATATGAGCGAGATGGACCGGAATATTGTTATTGATAGTATTTCTGCTGTGATTGTGAAGGAAGCAACTCAAAATACTCATTTGAGCGGACAGGTACAGGCAATGTTTGAAGGAAACCAATTCTTTCTTTTCTTATATACCATTTATAAAGATGTTCGTTTGGTAGGTGCTCCTCCTCAGAGTATGGGTAAATTTGGCGGAGATACGGATAATTGGATGTGGCCCCGCCATACTGCTGACTTTTCTATGTTCCGTATTTATACGGCACCGGACGGAAGTCCTGCCGAATATGCAAAAGATAATGTACCTTTAAAACCAAAACATTATTTGCCTGTTTCAGCCAAAGGAGTTAAAGATGGCGATTTTGCAATGATTTTGGGTTTCCCGGGTAGTACAGACCGTTACACGACTAGTTTTGGACTCGAAAATACAATGGAAGCAACCAATGATGTACGTTATAAAGTGCGTTCTGTGAAATTGGAAGTGATGCGTGAGGGTATGGAAAAAGATCAGAAAACACGTATTCAATATGCTTCTAAGTATGCAAGTTGTGCAAACTATTGGAAATATTCTTTCGAACAGAATAAGGCGCTGAAACATTTGAATACGAAAGGAAATAAAGAGGCTATCGAAAAACAATTCACTGCCTGGGTAAATGCAGATGCAAAGCGGAAAGCTGAATATGGAAATGTGCTTTCAATGATTCAGCAAGGCTACGCAGATATGAAGGAATATGCCATTGCTTCCACTTATGCCCAGGAAGCATTGGCAGGTCCTGAAGCGCATTTGTTTGCTTACCGTGCCGGACGGCTGATTCCTGATTTGTGTGATAAAGAGGTTACGGCAGAAGAAAAGGCTGAAATTAAAAAAGGATTGCAGGAAATGGCTAAAGCTTTTTATAAAGATTTTAACCCGGATGTAGACACGAAGTTGTTTGCCCGTTTATTTCAGGTGTATAGTGACAATGTGGGGACCGATTTGCATCCTGAGGTGATTGATTTGGTGAACAAGAAATATAAAGGTGATTATAACAAATTTGCTACAGAATTGCAAAATAAATCCTTTTTTATGAGTGAGGATCGGTTTAATGCATTTTTGGAAAAACCGGATTGTAAGAAACTGGAGAAAGATTTGGTGTATCTGGCTGGAAAATCATTCTATGAGATATACATTAAGTTATCGGCTTATAGTGGGGAGATGCAGGAAAAGATTGCTAAGGGAGACCGGCTTTTTGTACGCGGATTGATGGAGATGGAACCGGAAAAGGCATGGGCTCCTAACGCTAATTCAACGATTCGCTTAACTTACGGAAAAGTTGGAAGTTACAAACCCCGGGATGCTGTTTTCTATGATTACTATACTACCCTTACCGGAGTGATGGAAAAAGAGGGTCCTAAAGGCGGAGAGTTTGAAGTGCCGGACCGGTTGAAAGAATTATATGCCGGGAAAAATTTTGCTCCGTATGGGAATCAGAATTTGAGTGTGAATTTCATTACTGATAACGATATTACCGGTGGTAATAGTGGTTCCGGCGTAATTAATGCGGATGGGCATTTGATTGGTACGGCTTTTGATGGTAATTCGGAAGCGATGTCTGGAGATATTGATTTTGAAGAAAATCTGCAACGGTGTATTAACTTGGATACACGCTATATGTTGTGGATTGTGGATAAATATGCAGGGGCTAAAAATTTGATTAATGAAATGACTATTATAAAATAATGTGTTGATACAGATACATTAAAAAGCTGACTACTATGAAAAATTTAGATTGGGGTAAATTGTCCTTTGGATATTCCAAAACAGATTACAACGTTCGTTGTTATTATAAAGATGGCAAATGGGGTGCTCTTGAAGTGAGTGATTCTGAAATATTGAGTATTCATATGGCTTCAACCTGTTTGCATTATGGACAGGAAGCATTTGAAGGTATGAAAGCTTTTCGTGGACAAGATGGTAAAATCCGTCTTTTCCGTTGTGAAGAAAATGCAAAACGAATGCTTAGTTCGGCAGAATATGTAATGATGCAGGCTCCCTCTGTTGAACTGTTCGAAGAAGCTGTCGTGAAAGCTGTTGAATTGAATAAAGAGTATGTTCCTCCTTATGAATCAGGTGCCAGTTTGTATATCCGGCCCTTGTTGATAGGGGTGGGCCCACAGATGGGAGTTGCACCGGCTAAAGAATATATGTTTGTTGTTTTTGTTGCGCCGGTTGGGCCTTATTTTAAGTCTGGCTTTAAGCCGACAAAAGTGATGTTGGAACGTCACTATGACCGTGCTGCTCCCAATGGTACGGGCCATATTAAAGTGGGAGGTAATTATGCCGCTGGTATGCGCTCCGGGGAAGTTGCTCATCAAAAAGGATATTCTACGGCTATTTTTCTTGATTCTAAAGAAAAGAAGTATATTGATGAGTGCGGACCGGCTAATTTCTTCGGCATTAAAAACGGTTCATATATCACTCCTTTCTCTCATACGATTCTGCCTTCTATTACGAATGCCAGTTTGATGGTATTGGCAGAGGATATGGGGTTGAAAGTTGAACGTCGCCATATCCCGGTGGAGGAACTGGAAACTTTTGAAGAAGCCGGAGCCTGTGGTACAGCTGCTGTTATTAGTCCGATAGGTCAGATTGATGACTTGGAAAATAATAAGAGTATAACCTTTGGGGATCCGGAAGTTCCCGGTGAGTGGTGTACGAAATTATACAACCGTTTGAGAGCAATCCAATATGGAGATGAGCCAGACAAATTCGGTTGGGTGAAAGTCCTGGATTTTTGATTTTGAGATAGTTTGAATTAACTCGATAGTGCCTGTTTTGCAGGCACTATTTTTTGTCCTTTAGATTTCCGGCCTGTTCATTTGTTACCTTTAGATGCCATTTCAATAATATGGGATTATCTGTATCTTTCATCTTTTGTATTACCTGACGACTTTCAGCATCCAGAATGGCCAGATTTTCAAATTTTTCTTTTTCCCACCAAGGTAAAAGCATCAGAATGCAATCTTCTTCTAAACGTACAGACTGTGTGAAAGAAATACCGTCAGAAAATTGATTGAAATAATAACATTTTCCAGTCGGTTTATGACAAATTAAATGATATAAAGTTGGTTGTGTTGCCTGTAAACTATCATGGAAAATTCGTTCCAGTCGGGTATAGATATAATTTTGCGATTGACGTGCATCCGATAATTTGAAGTCACAATTGGCTTTTAACCAGGCCTGTTGTATTTGGGCAACAATTTGAGGTGACAGAGGGGGAAAACGTAAAATTGTTTCTTTGTCATCATTGTATGGTCCGAAATCCCACCGATAGGCCGTGTGCTTTTTCCCTTCCTTATCCCTGGTATAAACTTCGTTTCTGAACATCAGATAATAAAACCATTTTTTCTGGTAATAGTAAGCCTCAGGATTCAGAATGCTTTTCAATTGGTCTTTATTTTTAAGTTTATTATTCAGGGCATATTTGAATTTACCGTTTTGATCAAAACAAAGGAAAAGCTGTTGATTCCGGTCCAATATGTAATAACGTTCTCCTTTTACTCCTAGTTCTCCCAGTATAAAATGACTTTTAGCTGTTGTTTCTAAAGGAATGGCTGACACCCGTGTGAAAAGGTCAGAAGGCAATATCTGGTCAGCTTGGTCTAAATTTACTTTATAAACCGGATAGCCTGTCTTTTTTGTCCCTTCTTTACAAGAACTGAAAACGGCTACGAATAGGAGTATAAAAAAGATCTTCATCATTTGGGGGGTTAAAATCAGCTTGTTCAATTTTATGAATATTTATCAAAAAATCAAAATTTATTTGCTTATAAATTCATACTTAGTGATACAATTGTTGTTTCTTTTTTGGCCTTTCAGATTTTTAGTTTCTTGCTTACTGTGCTTATGCATTAAATTTTGAGTTAAATTCTAAGATTTATGAGTCATTTATTTGGTTGGTTACGAAAAATTCGTAGATTTGCGAAAGAATCGTAATGAAATAGGATATGGAAAAATTGACTTTTCAGGAAGAAGAAATCATGCTGATCATTTGGCAGCAGAAAGAAGGGGTTATCAAAGATTTTTTGAATCTGATGGAGGAACCTCGTCCACCTTATACCACTGTGGCTTCTATTGTAAAGAATCTGGAAAAGAAAGGGTATGTTGTTTCCAGACGGTTTGGCAATACATATGTATATACTCCGGCAATAGATGAAAGTGATTACAAAAATCGTTTTTTGTCTGGGATTGTACAGAATTATTTTGAAAATTCTTATAAGGAAATGGTTGCATTTTTTGCAAAGAAACAGAAAATATCGGCTAAAGAGTTACACGAAATTATTCAATTAATAGAAAAAGGATGACTTGTCCGGAAGGTTATCAGGTTGATTCGTTTTGCACACTTACTTCGAGTCTGACGGGAAAACTATAGTTAACCTTTTGACCTGTGATCTAAAATTCAGGTTCATGATGGAAGATTTTTATATTTATATCATTCAGGTAAATGTAGCCCTATTGGTTTTTTATTTCCTGTTTAAGCTGTTGTTTTCCCGGGATACTTTTCTGGAGATTCGCCGGTTGTTTTTACTAACCATCGTTGCGTTGGCTTTTTCTTATCCTGTCATTACTTTTTCTTCAGGTTGGAAAATACAGCAACCTTTGCAGGTGGCCATGGTAAATTATGTTGAAATTTTAACGGAAGTTGCTACTGTGGTGGCTCCGACGGAAACGGATCCAGTTTATACCTGGCAAGATTTTATTTGGGTGTTGTGGGGAATCGGAAGTATGTTTTTGCTATTTCGGGTGCTGGTTCAGTTGTGTATTGTTTGTAGGATGGCACGTCAAGGTAAGTGGGACTGTTGGGATGGGCAACGTGTTATTGTATTATCCGGAAATATGCCTCCCTTTTCGTTTTTAGGGTGGATATTTATTAATCCGGTTTACCATGAAGACAAAGAATTGGCAGAAATTATGGCTCATGAAAAGACTCATGTACATCAATGGCATTCTTTGGATATGCTTGTTGGGGAATTACTTTGCATTGTTTTTTGGTTTAATCCGGTAGTTTGGTTTTTACGGAAAGAAATACGCCAGAATTTGGAGTTTTTGGCAGATAGGCATGTCGTTTCTTCCGGGTACAATCGGAAAAATTACCAATATCATTTACTTCGTTTATCCAATCAATCGACTGCAGTACCAATTGTAAATAATTTTAATGTATCATCTTTAAAAAAACGGATTATCATGATGAATAAAAAGAAAACTTCAAGGATAGGCTTGATGAAATATGCATTATTGATTCCTGTCACAGGAATTCTGGTGCTTTCTGCCAATGCAAAGACTGTGGTGGAAATTGCCGGAAATGAGATGAAGGGATGGAGGAGGATGGAAACCCCGGATTTACAAATAAAACAGGATGCCCCAATCGTATTAAAAGGTAAGGTAACCGATGAAAATTCTTTGCCTTTAGCCGGAGCTACGGTGTTAATTCAAAAAACTTCAAGCGGAAATATGACAGATGAAAATGGTGAATTTACTATTTCGGCGGATAAAGCGGGGACGCTGTGCTTCTCTTATGTTGGTAAAAAAACAGAATACTTGCCTTTTCAGAAATCTATGGAAGACATACAGGTTGTTTTGAAAAAAAATGTCATGCAATTAGATGGGGTTGTTGTTGCTGGGATGGTTTCTGATGGTACTAAACCGGCGGAACCGGTGGACTTTCAGGTGGTCGAAGAAATGCCTCGTTTTTTGGGAGGGAATATGGCGATATATTTGGCTAAAGAAATAAAGTATCCTGTGAAAGCCATGGAGAAGGGAATTGAAGGACAAGTGTTTGTCTCATTTGTAGTAAGCAAGACCGGTGAGGTTACCCAAGTAAAGGTGGTCAAGAGTGTGAGTGAAGAACTGGATAAAGAAGCGATACGGGTTGTTAGCCAAATGCCTGCCTGGAGGCCCGGTAAGCAGCGGGGAAAGACGGTAGATGTTGAGTATACCCTACCGATAGAGTTTATGATTTGTAAACCCGAAAAAAAGAATGCTCCTGTTACACAAGGATTTGTCGATTCTGTCGCAGAAAAAAGAAATGAAGTTACTCTTTATGAAGGTCGTCATGGCAAAGATGTTCCGCAGCAATTTACAAAAGAAGAATTTCAAAATTTGCTCGAAGGAAAGAATAAAGAAAATGCGCTGATCATTTTGAATGGTAAAAGAGTGACAGCTGATGATGCGATGAAATCTATAGACATAGATAGGTTAAAATCAGTGAGTTTATTAAAGGAGGAGGCAGCCAAGCTTCTTTATGGCGAAGCAGCTAAGGATGGGGCGGTTATTATTGATACAAAAGATGCAGCCGGACAAAATAGTCCGAAGTATAAAAAAGATGGGGGGCACACTGACTACGGCGATGCTTCAAGAATTATTGGCAGGTAAACTTTCTTCTGATCAGGAAAAACCAAGCTTAGTGCTTGTTGATGGTAAGAAGTATGATGGTAAAAAAATTACACCCGATGAGGTGAGAAGTCTGGAAGCCATAAAAGATAAGACTGCGGTAACTATTTATGGAAAACAGGGAGAAAATGGGGTGATCATCGTTACGACCAAAAAAGCAAAGGAATAGTAAAAGGGGAATTTTCCCCTTTTACTATTTTGTATTAATAATTATTTCGGCATTCGGGTAGTATCCCACTTCTTTTTCAATCTGACTGATAGGACGGATTTGCAATATGTCCGAAGGATCAATGTCAAAAGATGAGGCTAAGCGACCGTCTATCACCAGAAGTGGTTCCTGGACTTTGTCCAGATTGAATTTATATTCCTGATTATCATAATTGAATGTGATAATCCCGTTTTGATAACTATTGAAACTACCTAATTTGTTTTGGGAAGTAATGAATAGGTAAGTTTTCTTTATGTCTTCCCTGGATGGAATCATGTTAACGTTTCTGATTTTATCAGGCATTTGAATGTTGTTTTTAGGGGCTTGTTTGCCATCGATGATATAAGTGATATCTGAATTTTTGGAGTCGATCTTTAATTTTGTTTTCCCGTTTTCTTCTGTGATTTGAATAGAATTACTACTAATCTGATTACCATCTCCGAAAGATTGGAAGAATTGTTCCATTTTCTGACTGTGCCCGTTGTGCTTCATCAGTTCTTGCGGTTCAAAATCGTCAAACATATTAAATAACTGATCAAATTGTCCGAATGGGAATATAAAATTGTTTTTCCGGGCAATAGAGTCTGGTGGATTTCCGAAGAAATTTTCAAAGAATCCGCCCCATCCATCGTCAGCCATTAATCTGTTTCTCATGTTTTGTATGGCTTCCATGGTTTCGCGCATCTCTTTGGGAGATACTTCATTTTGCTGGGAGGATAAAACGGAGAGAGAAGAGAGGCCATTTAAGTTTAGGGCTCTGGATAATAAGGCTATCCGGTCTAACTGAATTTCTCCCCGCAACTCTATGATATCGGTTTGTTCAGGAGACTGATCCCATACTACCAGATCGGTGACTTTGCCGTTTTTATTGGTTGTGTAGATCAATTGTTTTTCAACACCATCACTTTTACTTTTTACTAATTTGTATTTATCCGTATTACTCAGTATTCCATGGAATTGGGCCAGGATCTTATCGTACAGTTCAGGTTTACAGGTTTCAACATCTAAATTCAGGATATTGACTTCGTCCAGTTTTTGTAGCATTTCTTTAATTTCAGGTGTCAGGTTCTCCCGTTGATAAAGCCCGTAAAGGTTTTTGTCTAGTTGAGTCACTGTTACTCCCGCTTTTTCATGGTATTTGGACATTTGTTTCCCTAATTGTGCATTAACACAGAAAGGGAATAAGGTGCCTGCCAGTAGAATGATTACTAACTTTTTCATATACATTACGACTTTAGTTGTTTGTTATTTATATAGATCAGGATTATTCAATTTCAATGATTAGCCGGTTATCTTCGTATACGACTTTTTGGGAGGGGGAAGGAGTTTCTTCCAACGCACTTCCCAATACCCGGAGGGCATTTTCAAAGCGTTGTTTTTTCAGGTTGTCGGATAATTGCAGACAGGTGTTTTGAGAATGTGGTATTAAGCTTCGGATAGAAAAAAACAATAGAAGCAGGGCAGCAATACTGCCCGCTGTGATCCAATAGGAGTGAATCCTGCGGTTTCTTTGGCTGTGGATACGGGTCTGTATTTTCTCTGTCAGTCCCATTGGTAATTCCTCTTTCCGGGCTTGAAAGGCCAGCATGGGATCGTCCGGAAGATTTCCGCTACGGAAAGAGGTTTTCAGCATCCGTTCTTCTTCCAGCGTTGTCTCTCCCCGGTAGTATCGTTTTAATATATTGTGTTCCTGTGCATTCATAGGGTTGATTTTAGTTTGGTATTAACTTTCGAATCTTGATATTTGATATTTTTTTATCAATATTTCTTTTACTTTGGATCGTCCTCTGGACAGTAATACCCGGATATTATTTAAACCTAAACCTGTGATTTGTGCAATTTCGTCGAATTCCATTTCTTCCAGTTCCCGGAGTATCATCACTTCCCGTTGGTTATCCGGTAAAGTATCGATGATTTGCCTGACTGCTTGGGCTACATCCTGGGATTCAATCCGGGATAACAGGTCCAGGTCATAACCTCCATTTTGTATAACTTCTTCTTCGTTGTATGCCGGCTTGCATTTTTTCAGCCAGTCCAGGCAAAGGTTGCGGGTGATTTTCAGTGCCCAGGCCTTCGGATTTTTGATTTGCTTCAGGTCTTTACGCTGATCCCACAATTTAATCATGACATCTTGTGTAATATCCGCAGAATCTTCGGAATTTCCGGTCATATTCAGTGCAAATGAATACACTGGCCTGGCCAGCGGCATAATCTTATGATTAAATTCTTTCTCTGTCATTACACAATTAAGACGAATGAAAATGTATTTTATTACAAGGAATGATGGAATAATTTGATAAAAATGATGAGAGTAGCCATTTGACGCTTGTTTGTTTAAACAAACTTACGCAAAAACGTTGGAAATGCCGAATAGAAAGGGATAAATATCCGGGTTGGCCGACTTAAATGTCCGTGACGGGCAACTCAACACAATAAGTCGGTCAACTTTGAAAATCGGGTTGCCTAACCTTCCGTTCTTGGGCAGACAATAAAAGAGGGCCTTTACATAAACAAATATTACCGATCGGTATTTTCCTGGCGTATAGGTAAATTTTCATCGTTGTTCTTTTTCTTGCGGGTGAATCTTTCGTGTAAGCTTTCCATCATGAGATAGAAATTAGGTATAAAGAGTGTCCCGACAAGTGAGGTCATCAACATGCCGGCAAATACGGCAATTCCCAGAGAGATACGGCTAGCAGCACCTGCTCCGGTGGAAATGACCAGGGGAAGTGTACCCAGGATGAAGGCAAAGGAAGTCATTAGGATCGGACGAAGACGTACGCGGCCTCCTTCTATTGCAGATTCTTCAATAGATTTACCTGCAGCCCGGTAATCCCGTGCAAATTCAACAATCAAAATGGCATTTTTGGCAGCCAGGGCTATTAGTAGGACAACACCGATTTGAGTATAGACACTAATAGGCAGATCCATAACAATCACTCCAATAACTACTCCTAATAAGGCAATAGGTAAACCCATGATGACTGCAAACGGATCTGTCCAGCTTTCATATTGTGCTGCCAGAATCAGAAAAGCAACAACAATGGCCAGGATAAAAACAATAGAAGTGGTAGAGCTGGCGTTTTCTTCCTGATAGGCCATTGAAGTCCATTCGTAACCGAAGTTGTGTCCGGCTTTGTCCTGGATCAGGCGGGTCATGATATCCAGAGCTTCGCCTGAACTGTAGCCGTCAGCTGCATTCCCTGAGATCAGGGAAGCAATATAGGTATTGTATTTGGTGAGGCTTTCCGGCCCCAGGCGGGTTTCAATTGTTGTGAAAGCTGACATAGGAATCATATCTCCGTGGCTATTGCGGACATTGAGCAAACGGAGATCATTGATGGTTGACCGGCTATTCGGGTCGCCTTCGACCTTTACTTGATAAGTACGGCCGAATTTGACGAAATTGTTGACATAGGTTGATCCTAAAAAGGTACCGATTGTATTGAAGACTTCACCTAATGAGATTTGCATTAATTCCACCTTGTTTCGGTCGATATTGAGGTAATATTGCGGAACATTGGCACTAAACATGGATTGTACGGTGCTTAATCCCGCGGTCTGATTACCGGTTAACATAAGTTCATCTGTTATTTCTTGTAATTTTTGCGGACCATAACTGTTGATATCTTCGATCATCACTTCGAAACCGCTACTTTGACCCAATCCCGGAATTGCCGGAGGGAGTACTGCAAATGTCTGGGCTTCAGGAATTTTTTCATAAGCCATGCCGTTGAATGCATTTACCAGAGATTGGGCGCTTTCTTTGGGAGATTTGCGTTGGTTCCAGTTTTTTAAGATGACAAATAGGGTACCTGCATTGGAGGAATTGGCTCCACTCATCATTGAAAAACCGTTGATAGTGATATAAGTTTCCACTCCCTCTAGTTCATTCAGAATGGCAGATGCTTTTTGTAAAGCTTTGGCAGTCTGACTCGTAGAGGCTCCATCTTGTAATTGCATGAAAGCTATGAAGTAACCCTGATCTTCTTCAGGTAAGAAGGTGCGGGGCCATTTGATGAATCCCCAGAAAGCCAGAGCCGAGAGAATCAGGAAAACTATAAAGGTCATTACCGATTTATGCATAAAATGGGTGATAGTCCAGGTATAGCCCTGGTTGGTTTTTTCAAAAAGACGATTAAAAGCTTTGAACAAGAAAAATTTTACAGGCTGGTTGGGGTTTAGGAAAAGTGCACATAATGCCGGACTAAGAGTTAAAGCATTAAAGCCACTAATGACTGTTGAAACAGCAATAGTTAATGCAAATTGTTTATACAATTGTCCTGTGATTCCCCCTATGAAAGCGGTGGGGATAAAAACAGCTAATAATACCAGTACAATACCTACCACTGCCCCTGATACTTCTTTCATTGCTTGGATAACTGCTTCTTTAATGGTGGCGTATTTGCCTGTTTCTATAAGCCGGTAACTGTTTTCTACAATAATGATGGCATCATCTACAACTAACCCGATGGCCAATACCAATCCGAAAAGAGTAAGCGTATTGATAGAGAACCCCATAAAAGCCATGAAGGTAAAAGTGCCGATTAAAGATACCGGGATGGTAATTAGAGGTATTAACATAGCCCGCCAGTTTTGCAGGAAGATCAGAATAACGAGTAAAACCAGTATAAAGGCGGTAATCAAAGTTTCGTAAATGCCTGAGATGGATGCTTGGATAAATTCGGTCGTATCCAGGGTGATACTATATTTTACACCATCGGGGAAATAAGTAGCTAGCCGGCTCATTTCCTTTTTTACTCGTTGAGATACATTAAGGGCATTGGCTCCTGGTAGTTGATACACTGCAATTGCAGCGACGGCTTTTCCGGCTAACGAGGCTGTCGTACTGTAACTTTCTCGTCCAAGTTCGATAGAAGCCAAATCGCGGATACGTAAATATTTCCCGTCAGGTAGTGCTTTTACGATAATATTACCGAATTCTTCTTCGTTCACCAAAAGGCCTTTTGTCTCTAAAGTATACTGATAAGCTTCCTTATGCGTCAGGGGTTCGGAACCTACACTTCCGGCGGTGACTTGTATATTCTGGCCTTCGATGGCTGATACGATATCTGCTGGTGTGATATTGCGGATTGCTAGTTGGTCGGGATCGAGCCAGATGCGCATACTGTATTTTCCCATGCCGAATAATCCCACATTTCCAACTCCCTTTACCCGTCCAAGTTCATTGGTGATATTCAGTGCTGCATAGTTGGACAAAAATAAAGCGTCGTATTCGGGGTTGTCAGAGGTTAGGGAAAGGAATAATACCACATTGGTGGATTCTTTGGTTGTGGTAA
>ERZ780154.726-NODE-726-length-21277-cov-1.80827_pt1 | contig 21277 bp, 16 predicted proteins | sample MGYA00511568_ERZ780154 | MGnify/ENA primary metagenome ERZ780154 (study PRJEB29588, sample SAMEA2142525) | human gut metagenome | biome: human gut; feature: human-associated habitat; material: faeces | place: Denmark | collected 2008/2010 ...
AGGGACACAAGGATTTTCAGTCCTTTGCTCTACCGACTGAGCTATGACACCATTATTCTGTTTTGCGAGTGCAAAGGTAGATGTTTCATTTGATTGTGCAAATAAATCAGATAGAAAAATTAAAAATATTTTTCATGTTAAAAATAATCCATTTATTTTTTTGCTGATTATTAATTATTTAGTTTATATTTGTAGCATTAGAAGAATCTTAGTCTTGTATTTTGTAACTAAAAATGTATTACTACGTACCCTTCTACATGTTTAATTCTTTTTTTAATTTTTTTATTGTGAATATTTTTGTAGCAAAAATGAGTTCAGCCACAACAGGTGACGATCTCGCAGCTCTTTTCGGGGAACATGGTACAGTGACTTCTGCAAAGGTTATCATGGACAAAGAAACCGGTAATTCAAAATGTTTTGGTTTTGTTGAAATGGAAGACGAAACAGAAGGGATGAATGCTATTAATGCTCTCAATGACGTTGAGTTCCAAGGGAGGAAAATCGTGGTTAAAAAGGCACGTCCCAGAGAAGCTGGTGACAATCGGGGACATCGGTCATTTGCGCCGCGTGGGGAAAGAAGATTTAATCCAAATCATGAATAAGAGAAGGATACTGAGAGCTTTCCAGCTCTCAGTTTTTGTATTTGGCTTTCAGGTAGGCATATAGTACCTGGTGAAGCAGAATTGCATTTTTCTTTTCTTCTTCCGATAAATCGGGATTGATTTCGATAGCATTACAGGCATCAGAGATTTGTTCATCCCCATCTAAAAATCCGGCTTCATTTTCTTCCAGATAAAACATATCTGATAGCTGCATCTTTTCTAAACATTCCAGTGCCAACGTGCGGGCTTGAAGGATATTGTCTTTCCGGTAGGCAGATAAGAAGACTTCAATAATTGCATCTGTAAAGAAATCACTAAAATAATGTAGCAATAACAAACGGCGTTTATAATGTTCCGGATTGGCCGGCCGGTTTTGGCGTAAGATGGTTCCTAAGGCCAGGTAAGCCAATTCGGCCGTTTCTATGCTGTCGTTTTCTTCTTCATCTAATTCCAGAATAAGTGTTTTATAGAGCGCATCTGCAAATTCTTCCTGAAGTGTTTCCTTTATGCTTTGCCGGTAATATTCCCGGCGGTTGTGCATGAGTGTCCGTAATGCTTTGGTCAGTTCCCGGCGGTTGCCAGTTTGGCTTTGTGCTTGTATTTCTGTTAATATTTTTTTTAAATCTGACATGAGCTTGTTGGTTATTGATTTTCTTTTTCTTCCTGTTTCTCTTCCGGAGAGAAATTACTCCATCCTTGTGCTTTCAGTTTAAAAGTATTGCCGTCGCGTGTAGTCATGTTACAGCCTGCCGAAGCTCGGGTTGTATGACCGATTACGCTGATTTCCGGCAGGGCAGTCAGTAAATCGTATTTATCCAATGGGGCAGTGAATAACAATTCATAGTCTTCTCCTCCCGACAAGGCACAGACAGTTGCATTCATATTTAGTTCTTCAGCCATTTTGAAAGTCTGGTAATCGATGGGTATTTTTTCTTCGTAGATATTGCAGCCCACTCCGGAATTTTTGCAAATGTGCATAATCTCGGAAGCTAAGCCATCTGAAATATCAATCATGGCAGTCGGAAGGATTTTTTTCTCTTTCAATAGTTCAACTATATCTTTCCGGGCTTCGGGTTTGAGTTGGCGTTCCAGAATATATTCATATCCGGCAAAATCAGGCTGGATCTGTTCGTTGCCTTGGAAAACCAATTTTTCCCGTTCCAGCAGTTGCAAGCCCATATAAGCAGCTCCCAGATTTCCGCTTACGCAGATTAATTGATTCTCCCGGGCCGTATTCCGATAGACGATCTCTTTTTCGTCTGCTTCTCCTAAAACTGTAATGCTGATGCACAGGCCTGTCTTCGATGATGTGGTATCTCCGCCAACCAGATCAATACCATATTGTTCACAGGCCAGATACATACCAGCGTATAGTTCTTCCAGGCTTTCCACGGAAAAATGATTGGATATGGCAAGGGCAACGGTGATTTGCCGGGGCGTACCATTCATGGCATAGATATCACTGACATTTACGGCAACCGATTTGTAGCCCAGGTGTTTCAGGGGGGTATAAGTCAGGTCGAAATGAATACCTTGGATCAACATGTCTGTACTGACGAGGATTTTCTTTTTTCCGTAGCTCAGAACGGCAGCATCATCGCCGACACCTTTCAAAGTGGATTGGTTTTTTATTTGTACGGGACGGGTAAGATGGTCTATGAGGCCAAATTCGCCAAGGGTGGATAGCTCTGTGTATTTTGCCATGATTATTGTTATAAAAATTAGATTACAAAAATAGTAAATCCTGTTTTAAATGTAGCCAAAAATACATAAGATGTCAGAACTCCCTGCCACCTGCTGGTCATGATTGTGTTTATGAATGACCTTATAAAAATAATCGACAAGATGTTGGGGGGTGAAGAATTGATGTGTTAAAGAAATTTCTTACTTTTGTCATTATAATCGTAAAGTTGAAGTTGGGGCTTGTTCTTGACTTTGAATTTTCAATTTTCAATTGTATTTATGGATAATATTATAGAGGAAATTACCGGAAGCGAATATAAATATGGGTTTGTGACGAATGTCGATACCGAGATGATCGCTAAAGGGTTGAATGAGGAGGTGATCCGGACGATTTCGGCTAAAAAAGGTGAACCGGAATGGTTGCTGGAATTTCGTTTACAAGCTTATCGGAAGTGGTTGACGATGAAGATGCCGCGTTGGGCTCAGTTGGATATTCCGGAAATTGACTATCAGGATATTGTGTATTATGCAGCCCCGAAGCAGAAAGAGACTAAGAATTGGGAAGATGTTGATCCTGAGTTAAAATCTACATTTGATAAGCTGGGTATCCCGTTGAATGAACAGATGGCTTTGTCTGGAGTGGCTGTAGATGCAGTGATGGATAGTGTGTCTGTCAAAACAACTTTTAAGGACACGCTGGCGGAAAGGGGGATTATCTTTTGTTCGTTTTCAGAAGCGGTGAAAAATCATCCGGATTTGGTCCGTAAGTATCTGGGGACTGTAGTTCCTTACGGAGATAATTTTTTTGCGGCTTTGAATTCGGCGGTATTTAGTGACGGATCGTTTGTATATATCCCTAAAGGAATACGTTGCCCGATGGAGCTGTCTACTTATTTCCGTATTAATGCACAAAATACCGGACAATTTGAGCGTACCCTGATTGTTGCAGATGATGAGTCATATGTTAGCTATCTGGAAGGATGTACTGCTCCGCAACGGAATGAAAATCAGTTGCATGCAGCTATCGTGGAGATTGTTGTGGAAAAAAATGCTGAAGTGAAATACAGTACTGTACAGAACTGGTATCCAGGTGATAAAGAGGGGAAGGGGGGGATTTATAATTTTGTAACCAAGCGGGGGATATGCAGGGGGGAGAATGCCAGATTAATCTGGGCGCAGGTGGAAACGGGATCTGCTATTACGTGGAAATATCCGAGTACAATACTGAAGGGGGACGGTTCGGTGAGTGAGTTTTATTCGGTTGCTGTCACTAACAATTATCAGCAAGCGGATACGGGAACAAAAATGATCCATATAGGTAACAATACCCGTAGCCGGATTGTATCGAAAGGTATTTCAGCTGGTTATAGCAGTAACTCTTACAGGGGGAAAGTGAAGGTTGTCAAGAGTTGCCAGAATGCCCGGAATTTTTCGCAATGTGATTCACTTCTGTTAGGAGATAAATGCGGGGCGCATACATTTCCTTACTTAGAGGTTGAGAATCCGACAGCCCAGGTGGAACATGAAGCGACGACTTCTAAGATCGGAGAGGATCAGATTTTTTATTGTAACCAGCGGGGAATTTCGACGGAAGATGCTGTGGGGTTGATCATCAAAGGTTATGCCGGTGATGTGTTGAATAAGATGCCTATGGAATTTGCTGTTGAAGCACAGAAATTATTGCAAATCAGCTTAGAAGGAAGTGTTGGATAGTTTTAGATTTTAAATTTTGGATTTTGGATTAGCGGCTTAAGGGTAATGCTAGCATAAATCGTAACTCAAAAATATAATTACGATGTTAAAAATTAAAAATTTACATGCCTCTGTTGATGGCAAAGAGATATTAAAGGGAATTGATCTGGAGATCAAAGCCGGAGAAGTTCATGCGATTATGGGGCCTAATGGGGCAGGGAAAAGTACGTTGTCTTCAGTATTGACCGGACGTGAAAAATTTGAAGTTACGGAAGGAGAGATTGAATTTAATGGAAAAAATTTGCTGGAGATGCCGGCAGAGGACCGTGCCCGGGAAGGGATTTTTATGAGTTTTCAGTATCCTGTTGAGATTCCGGGTGTCAGTACGGTGAATTTCCTGAAGACAGCCATAAACGAAATCCGCAAATATCATGGGCAACCTTCTTATCCGGCTGGAGAATTCCTGAAAATGATCCGTGAAAAGATGGAATTAGTCGGGATTGATAATAAGTTGCTAAACCGTTCGTTGAATGAGGGTTTTTCAGGTGGAGAAAAGAAGAAGAACGAAATTTTTCAAATGGCAGTGCTGGAGCCTAAGCTGGCTATTCTGGATGAGACAGATTCCGGATTGGATATTGATGCTTTGCGGATTGTAGCTAATGGAGTGAATAAATTGAAACGGCCGGATAATTCTACTATTGTGATTACGCACTATCAGCGTTTGTTGGATTATATCGTACCGGATGTTGTACACGTTTTATATGACGGCCGGATTGTCAAAACAGCTGGAAAGGAATTGGTTGCTGAGCTGGAAGAAAAGGGATACGACTGGATTAAGGAAGAAATAAAAGGATAAATAGATATTTATGATTTATGATTTTTGGTTTACGGATCAGGCTGTTTAGCTATCGTAAATCGTAAATCTGAAATCTAAAATCAAATACATATGGGAGGTTTAGAAAAAATAAATACTGATTTTGCAGCATTGTTCCGGGAGGGGTATGCGTTGCTGGAGGAAGGGTGCAGTGCTGTGATGAATGGTTACCGTAAAGAGGCTTTTGAGAAATTTGTGCAATTAGGAGGTATTCCTTACAAAACAGAAGATTATATCTATACTAACCTTTTGCCTGTTTTTGAAAGAGATTATCATGTGGTTTTGAAATATATCCGGCAGGATGTAGATTTGAACGAGGCTTTCCGTTGTTCGGTGACAGATTTGGTGACCGATCCAATCCTGACGGTGAATGGCTGGTGGTTTGATGGAAATCCGAATCCGGAATTACCGGAAGAAGTGGTGATTTGTAGTTTGCAGGAAGCTAGTGTGAAATATCCGGACCTGTTTCATAAACATTATAATCATTATACAATCAAAGCTGCTAAAGATGGCATAGTGGCTTTGAATACAGCATTTGCGCAAGATGGGGTATTTGTGTATGTTCCTGATGATGTGATATTGGAACGTCCATTGCAAATAATTAATTTGTTGCGGGCGAAAAGGGATTTGATGGGATTTCAGCGGAATCTGGTTATTTTGGGTAAACATGCACAGGCAAAAATCCTGGTATGTGACCATACTCTTGCAGATCAGAATTTTTTAATGAATAATGTGACAGAGGTTTATTTGGGACCTTATGCACATCTGGACTATTATCAGGTACAGAATCAGCATTTGGGGGCTTCACAGATTAATTCTCTGTTTGTGTCTGAGCAACGGAATGCTGTATTGGATAGTAATATTATTACCTTATACGGGGGATTTATCCGGAATAATATGTATGTTTCCCTGAATGAGGTAGGTGGAGACTGTAATTTATACGGTATGTATATTCTGGATAAAAAGCAAGTGGTTGATAATTTTTCATATATAGATCACATTGCTCCGCATTGTACCAGTAATGAGCACTTTAAGGGGGTGATGGATGATGCTGCGCTAGCTAATTTCAGCGGTTGTATCCGGGTTCGGCCTGATGCTCAGAAAACCGAAGCTTATCAGGCAAATAATAATTTGTTGTTGTCGGATGCAGCACGGGTAAATACCAAGCCACAGTTGATTATTGATGCTGACGATGTGAAATGTAGCCATGGGGCGACAGTTGGGCAGATTGACGAGGAGGCTATGTTTTATCTCCGTTCCCGCGGGATTGGTCGTGAAGAAGCCAGAATGATGATGATGTTCGGGTTTGCTCATGATATTATCCGGCATGTGCAGCTGGAACCTTTACGGGAGAAAATTGATGAATTGATCGATAAACGGTTAAGAGGGGAACTTTCGAAATGTTACAATTGTATTATGCAGTGTAAGAAATGAATTGCAGGTTATGTTTGATGTAAAAAAGGTCCGGACTGATTTTCCGATTCTGGAAGAAAAGGTATACGGCAAACCTCTGGTTTATCTGGATAATGGTGCAACTACCCAACGTCCTCGCCAGGTAATAGAGAAGATGACTGAATACTATCTTCGTTATAATTCCAACGTACACCGGGGGATACATTTTCTGAGTAATAAGTGCACTGATGCCAATGAAGAAGCCAGGGAGATTGTATGTCAGTTTATTCAGGCTGCATCAGAAAAAGAAGTTATTTTTACCCGGGGTACAACGGAAAGTATTAATTTGGTTGCTTCTTCTTTTGGGGAGGCGTTTATACGCGAGGGAGACGAGATTCTGGTGACAGAGATGGAGCATCATGCGAATATAGTACCCTGGCACATGTTGTGTGAACGGAAAGGAGCCAGCCTGAAAGTCATTCCTTTTCAGGATAATGGGGAATTGGATTTGTCCCGTTTGAATGAGTTGTTGACTAATCGGGTTAAATTAGTGGGGGTGGCTTATGTGTCGAATGTATTAGGAACCATCAATCCGGTGGAAATGATCATAGAGCGGGCACATGCAGTGGGGGCGAAGGTATTGGTGGATGGGGCGCAGGCTGTACAGCATTTGCCGGTAAATGTGCAGGAATTGGATTGTGATTTTTTTGTTTTTTCGGGGCATAAATTATACGGTCCGACCGGAGTTGGGGTATTATACGGCAAAGAGGCTTTGCTTGGCGAGATGCCACCTTGGCAAGGGGGAGGAGAAATGATTAAAGAAGTACATTTTGAGAAAACCACTTATAATGAATTGCCTTTTAAATTTGAGGCCGGTACTCCTGATTTTATTGGTATTATAGGTTTAGGAGAGGCTATTAGATATGTACAAGCTGTTGGGATGCAAGAAATTGAAAAGCATGAGCATCAGTTGTTAACCTATGCAATGGAGCAGATGCATTTGATACCCGGAATGAGAATTTTTGGGGAGGCTACTGAGAAATCGTCTGTGCTTTCCTTTACTCTTGGAGATATCCATCATTCAGATACCGGAATATTGTTGGATAAGATGGGCATAGCAGTCCGCACCGGACAGTTGTGTGCTGAGCCAACCATGCAACATTACGATGTGACGGGGATGGTGCGTGCTTCTTTGGGTATGTACAATACACGGGAAGAAATTGATATTTTCTGTGAAGGTTTACGAAAAGTTGGGAAAATGTTCCATCTGTCCTGAGGATGGTATAAAATACAAAAGGATGAAAACAATAGAAGAAATAGAAAGAGAAATTGTTGATGAATTTTCAGTCTTTGATGACTGGATGGATAAATATGCTTATTTAATTGAACTGGGATCTGGATTAGAGGGTATGGATGAGAGCCACAAAACTGAGGACAACCTGATAAAAGGCTGTCAGTCAAGGGTGTGGTTTCACGCTGAATTGAAAGACGGACGGCTCTTTTTTACTGCCGATAGCGATGCCATTATCACGAAAGGAATTGCTGGTCTGTTGATCCGGGTTTTTTCCGGACAGGTTCCTGAAGTTATAGCAAAAGCTGATTTATATTTTATCGATGAGATTGGGTTGACGCAGCATTTATCGCCGACGCGTTCAAATGGACTGTTGTCCATGGTAAAACAGATAAAAATGTATGCTATTGCTGCCAGTCAGCAAGTTGCACATTGATTTATTATTCATTTGAAGTTCAGTTAAGGTATGGCTGTAAGTTTGATGAGAGATCTGGTTATTGAAAAACTGAGTACGGTTTATGACCCTGAAATTCCTGTAAACATATGGGAATTAGGACTTGTGTATGATATTGAATTTCCAAAACCTTCGGAAGTGGTGATTCACATGACTTTGACTGCGCCGGGATGTCCGATTGCAGATGAACTGGTGCAGCAGGTACATGATGCTGTGATGGAAGTGGAAGGAATTGAAGCGGCTACGGTGAATCTGGTATTTGAACCGGCCTGGACTCCCGACCGGATGAGTGATGTGGCAAAGTTAGAGTTGGGTTTTGATATATAATCTATTTTTTAACCTGTTATTGATTGTTTTTTAGCTAATTTTTAGCCTGTGCTGATTTTTGAGATATAAATTATTTGGATTTATTGAATATCTAAATAATTTAACATATATTTACACCGCGAAAATAGTGCAATTGGTGTTTGAAATACTTAAAAGTGTATGAATCGTATTTTATTGATTGTCTGGGTGATTATTACTTTAGTCGGTGTTGTTAAGGCCCAGGATGGTAACAATACATCTTATTTCTTATCTAATCTTCCGCAGAGGTATCGGTTAAATCCGGCGTATCAGCCGGAATATAAAGTGTTTGTCGGACTTCCTGGATTAAGTGGAATTTCGGTGAATTACCTGAATTCTTCGTTTACTGTTGAAGATATGTTGTACAAACTGAATGATTCCGTGTACATGGATATCAATAAATTTTATGAATCTTTGCATAAACGGAATTATCTCTATTTTAACAATGAAAATTCTATACTCTCGATTGGTGTGAAAGCCAAGGAATGGTATGGTACTTTTGAGATTACTCAAAAGAATGATTTGTTGTTTCGTTATAACAAAGACCTGTTTACTTTCCTGAAGTACGGTAATATAGATTATCCGTCTATGGATTTCGGAAAATTGGGTTTGAACATGAATTCTTATCTGGAGGTTGCTTTCGGTCTTTCGAAACAGGTCAATGACAAGTTGACTGTCGGGGGACGCTTGAAATTTCTGATGGGTATTGCTAATGTGCATATGACTGATTCTGAACTGGATATTGTGACGGAGGATGATGGGACAATGAAGTTACATTCCCGTCAGAATATAAAGATATCGGCTCCGGTACAGATCCGGAATGAACGGACTGGTCGGCCTTTCCCTCTGAATGAGCCTATCGATTGGGATGATTTCGATTTTGATACGGATAATCTGGGTGTTTCTGATTTTCTGCATGCTAAAAATCCTGGTTTTGCTATTGATTTAGGTGGGGAGTACCAATTGAATGAACGGGTGAAATTGTTTGCCAGTTTGACTGATTTAGGTTTTATCCGTTGGGGAAATAAAGATAATAATTATAATTTTTATCAGGATGCAAATTTCGTGTGGGAGGGTGCTGATTTTTCTAATAGTATCAATAAAAATAACGAGGGGCATATTTCTGTAGATAGTGCTTTTCAAAAGATTACGGATGATTTGAAGGACAATTTCCGTCTAAAGAATCAAGGAGGTGTTTACACCACGATGTTGAGTCCGAAGCTTTATTTGGGTGCTACCTATCAGTTAAATCGTATGTTTGATGTTGGCGGATTATTCCGGGCTTCTATTCTTGATGGTATGTTTATTCCTTCTTTAACGGCATCTGTTAATGGGCGATTGATTCGGAATATCAGTGCTTCTGTGTCTTATTCCATGACCAGGGGAAGTTATGTCAATGTAGGGGCTGGTTTGACAGCAAAACTCGGTCCGTTCCAGTTGTATGTGGAGACAGACAATCTGCTGGCATGCAATTATACGAATACCCAGTCGGCAAACGGACGTTTTGGAATTAATTTATTATTCGGACATAAGGATCATAAGAAAAGGAAAAAACTACAGGAGGGAGTTCCCGGAGAGGTTATGATTACTCCTGTTCCTGTTAAGAAAGATACTATTGTCCGGTCTGATTCTGTGCAAATTGATCCGGTAGTTCCGATGAAACAGGAAAAGGTAATAGATACTGCCGGGGATACCCTCCGGAAATGTTATGTGATTGTCGGGAGTTTTAAAAGTAAACAACGGGCAGTGACTTTAAAACAAAAGCTGGTTTTTATGGGATTTAAAGATAGTACTATTTTGAGAAATGAACAGGGAATGTACCGGGTGAGTGCTTCTTATTTTACTACCCATGCTTCTTGTTGGGAAGAGGTCTTCCGGATTCGTAAAGATTATCCTCAATTTAGGGATGCCTGGGGCTTAACTGTTGAATCTTAGTTGGATAATAAGGATAATAAAGGTGGGACCTAAGTTCCACCTTTATTTTTTGAATACGGGGTGATTTAGTTTTTGTTTTTATTGCAGGATCAGGAGATAACCTTTTCCTTTTTTTACTTTGAAAGTTTGGGTCGGTTCAAACTGAATTTCATCTTGGAATAAGGGAATTTCAGGTCCGTATAAACGGGTTGTCCGGGGATCAAGTTGAAGTTGTTTCCAATCTATATTCAGTTTGATATCTATGTCTTTCTCTGCCCAGCTGGCTATGGCAATCATGGTTTTATTATCTTTTACATAGCAAGTGGCAAGGACATCTTTCCGGTTCGTCTTTACGGGATTGTTGCTAACCCAGTAGCCAATCATCCGGCTTCCTTTGATCCCAAAGTCATCCCATGCTTTCCATAGATACTGTGCTACTTCGCAGCCTTCCCAATGCAGGCGGGAAGTCATACCGTAGATCATTCCCCTCCAGGGATTTCCACAGTTTTGTAGCATTTCTCCCATCATGCCATAAGGAATACCGGAAACTTCGGTAAGCCAATAGTCCGGATTGGCGTCGTAATCGAAATATTCTCCCAACCATAAGCGGTCAAGGTAAGGCATGTGTTCCATATATAAACAGGCACTGTTAATATAGCCGTCTTGGGGATTGTATTGATTGGCAGAATGCAGGTCAATACGAGGTTCCGGACAACCGGCATCCAGCACTTTGCGGATTCGTTTCATTGTTGCCCGGTCGAAGGCCAGGTCGTCAATGTAAAGTCCGTCGATACCGACGTTTTTTACCAGCCAGTTCAAACCTTCAACGTAAAAATTGTGCCAACGGGAAACTCCTGAATTGACAATAGCTGCATCGGTGTATTTTTCAACAAACCAGGCTGCAATGTAATCTTCTTCCAGATGCTCCTGTAACCAGGAATAGCCGTTTCCTTTACCTGCTGAAAATATTTCATGACCCAATGAACGAAGTGCCCAAAGTTCTGGAGCCCGGTTGGCCAGTTCGCGTACCGTGTAATAGATTTTAACCTTACATCCTTTGCTATGTGCTTCGTCTATATAAGCTTTCATAAAATCAGGGCGGAAGAAAGGATAATTAATGTGAGGATTGATGGGAGTTCCGTGGTGAATGTTGATGGTATTGGCACCTTGGGCAACAACCTGGTCAATAGGTTCATAGCTGTGCAAATAACGGTCATGCCATTGCTTCTCAGTGTCAATGGGTTTGAAAGGAGTGACGGAAACTCGGAAGATAAAAGTCAGTTGTTCCCCTTTTTGCAGGTTACGTGCCCCGCTATAGGTCTGAATGGACATCTTCTTTCCCTTTTTGGCAAATTTAATACCTCCTTTTCCTGAGTTATTCCAACATTCCGGAATGATAAGCGGTTTGGAATGATAGAAATTAGTGTTGAGGGGGCGTACATAATTTTCATCTCTGAATACACAATGCAAGCCGGCATTTACATTGCCAATCCAGAAACCTTCCTGATTTTTTTGAACATCCCATTTCCATTGATAGGAATCAGGAATTTCTGATCCTACTTGTCCCATACCTAGCCAATATTTAGCTACCTGGGTGTTCATGGGTATTTCAAGACGGATATCGTCGAGCTCTGTTTTTTCGTTGGCTTTCAGTGTAATGATATATTCCATGTATCCATCGAATTCCATACTTGCTTTGCAATTTACGTCGATTTGTCCTGCTTGATTCTGTGTTTCCCAGCTGCAAACTCCTTTTTCTTTTTTCAAGAAATGGAAAGATTTGTTTTTCCAGGGTAGATTTTTTTGATTTTGTTCCAGCACAAATTGAAAGGGAGCATTGAGGATAGGGGTTGGTGTTTGGCCTATTTCTGTAACTGTTTCTGTGAAATAACTGTCGATATTGGCTGGTAGCCCGAACTCATTCAAAGTAACCTTTCTGCCCAGGCAACTGATGGTTTTATTTTCGACAGTTAAAGGTTGAAAAGGTTTGACAATTTCGTCGTTACATGCCAGCTCAGAATTCAGCCAGCGTAAACGGGATAAACGATACATATCACCATCTCCTTTATCGGTCAATATGCGGTCAGAAAGCTGAATGTTTATGGAAATCGTCTGTGGCTTAGTGTTTTCAGCTGTAACTGTAAGGTAGCCTTGGTATAAATCGGGATTTATTCCGGTTGGCATTTGAACACCGATCCATAAGGGTCTGATTTCAGATTGGGGTATCTGATAGTTAATCTGCATGGGTCTTTGTAGCCAGTCTCGTCCGGAAGTATTAAAGCAGGTAAATGCTGAAGCAGGAATGCTGTCTTTTTTTCCATTTAAATTTTCAAAAACTACTTGTACATTTTTCAGGTCTTTGTTTAATGCTTTTATCCCCAGTTGAAAAACGAAATATTCGTTCTGATCAGCTTCGGCAAAAAAAGCAGTATTAGCACCTTTATTGATCCAACGATAAGGAAGATCGTGGTACATCTTGACCGGATGTTCACGGTCTTCGGGAAAGACCAGAAAGTCTTTATCCGGATTGGCCTGATATAGTTTTTCGGATTCCTGCCGGGTAGCAATGATTTCCATGGGGTAGAAGCTGTTGAAATTACCTCTGGATTGGAATTGTACAAAACGGGCATTAGGTATGGCATCTGCATTCGTAGTATGGTTACGGTTTAACCAGGAAGATTCTGCTTTTCCTGATTCCCGGGGATAATCTACTTTAGGATAGGGGCCTCCGGAAGAATGATAAGGGAGGTAATAGATATAATAATCTCCTGGAATAGTTTGGGGTTGAAAAATCAACTGCCCTTTTTCACGGTCTATTTTTTCCCGATAGAAGTTGGAAATCGTTTTGCCGCTGGTGGCATCTATGATAATAATTCCTTTCTGTTCGACATTTTTATCATGTCTGCGCCAGGGAAGGATAGCCCGGACTGCATCGGAAGGTTCAGTTACATGTACGACAGCCCTGTGATTTCCTAATGAATCCGGGTCCCAGAATGCAATTCCGTAGAGGGATGCATCTGGGACAAGAGGTTGGGCCAGCACGGGTAAACTGGTACAAATCCAAAGAAAGATAAATACTTTTTTCATATGTTTAAGATTTAAGTATCGTATTCCAGGGGTTAAGTACAGATCTTTTATTTTGCCTGTTGTAAGGCTTTCAGCAGCCACGTGAGTTGTATGCCCAAATCCTTCATATTTCTGAGTCCTTTGGCATCCTGATACACTTCGCCAGGCATTTCCCCAATGCCAAAATTCCAATAGGTAGAGCCTGGAACAATCATGCCGCCTCCCAGCATAAACCGGTTCAGTTCATCGTAGACTGTTACTGCACCTCCCCGGCGGACACTGATAACGGCGGCTCCGACTTTGCGGGTTAAAGTACGTCCTTCTCCGATGGTAGTTAAGCCCAGGCGATCCATGAATGCTTTCATTTCAGCACTTACACTGCCGTAGTAAGTGGGGGAGGCCAGAATTATACCATCTGCCTCACGGGCTTTGCGGATATATTCATTCATACCATCATTTTTTATGGCGCACTGTCCGTCTTTAGTTTTAAAACAAGTGTAGCAGGAGGCACATCCCCTTAACCATTTTCCTCCTAATTGGATTAGTTCGGTTTCTATACCGGCCTCACGGATGGGTTTGAATACTTCTTCTATCAATTGTTCCGTGTTTCCTCCCTTACGGGGACTTCCATTAAATGCGACAATTTTCATGTTTCGGTATTTTTAGTTCGTACTTGCAAAACTAAAATTTTTATTCAGCTAAATTTTACAATCCCGAAAATATTTCCGTATTTTGAAGATGGAAATCATTTACTATAAAATACTATGAATGTAAGGGAATGGGTTCAACAGGTGATAAAACCTGCTGAAATTGAGAAATATTTGGTTAATGGAAAAGATTTTATTGATGTACAGTCTATATTTGGTCATTTAGAGAAATACAAAAATCCTGATAAACAGCAGGTGCGCGATATACTGAAAAAGTCTTTGGATATACACTTGCTGTCACCAGAGGAAACTGCAGTTTTATTGAATGTTAAAGATCCTGAGTTATTGGAAGAAATGCGGGAAACAGCTTTGGCTGTGAAAAAGAAAGTATATGATAACCGGATAGTGTTTTTTGCTCCTTTATATTGTTCAAATTTATGTGTAAATAGTTGTGTATACTGTGGTTTCCGTAGTGATAACTGCGAGGAAAAACGGCATGTACTGACGATGGAGGAAGTGAGGCGGGAGACGGAGGCTGTGATTGACGAAGGGCATAAACGTTTGATTGCAGTTTATGGGGAACATCCCCAAAGCGATGCTGATTATATAGTTGATACAATGGCTACTATTTATGCAACAAAGCGGGTTACGCCGACAGGAAATGGTTTTAATAATATCCGTCGTGTCAATATCAATGCGGCGCCGATGAGTATTGAGAATCTCCGGAAGTTGTGGCGTGCCGGAATAGGTACTTACCAGGTGTTCCAGGAAACTTATCATCCGGGACGTTATACTGAATTGCATCCCGCTAATACGATAAAGGGAAATTTCCGGTGGCGGTTGTATGCTATGCACCGGGCAATGGATGCCGGGATAGACGATGTTGCTATCGGTGCCTTGTTTGGTTTGTATGACTGGCGTTTTGAGGTGATGGGACTGGTTCATCATGCTCATGATTTGGAACGTCAGTTTGGAATAGGGCCCCATACGATTTCTTTCCCGCGTATGCAGCCGGCTTTGGGATCATTTGTAAGTGAGAATTCGCCTTATTTAGTCAGAGATGATGCTTTTAAGCGGTTGGTGATGATTTTACGTCTGGCTGTTCCTTATACGGGGTTGATCGTGACTGCCCGTGAAAGAGCTGATTTACGGAGGGAAATTATTAATTACGGATGTACTCAAACGGATGCCTCTTCAAAGATCGGCATCGGGGCTTATTCTGAAAAGAAAGTACAGGAAGAAAATCCGGATAAAGTGCAATTTATGCTGGGAGATGAACGGAGTTTGGATGAGGTCATCCGTGAATTGGCCCAGGATGGTTATATTACTTCTTTTTGTACGGCAGGATACCGTTGTGGGCGTACGGGGGATAAGATTATGAATCTGTTGGAAAAAGGGGTAGAAGGGAAATTCTGTAAATTGAATGCAGTATTGACGTTCCGGGAATATCTGAATGATTATGCTTCACCTGAAACCCGTATGATCGGTGAGCAGTTGATTGAGAAAGAGTTACGTGAGATTTCAGGTATGCCTTTCTTTACAGAAAAGAAATTGTTATCAACATTTCAGACTTATTACAAACGAATCGCTTCAGGAGAACGTGATTTATATATGTAGCCGGACCAGGAGGACTGGTTTGTCAGATAGATTTTTACGCTTACTACCTGCGAAGTATTTCATACTCTGTATTTTGCCTGTAATGCCAAATACCGGAAGAAAAGGTGATCTTTTTGATAAAATATACTTACCCGAAGAACTTGCAAAGAGGATATTATTAAAAAACAATGATAGATGTGAAAAAATGAAAATGTAGGTAATTTCTTCAGCTTTAATTATATATTTGTACCATCGATTGCATAAAATTAATTAAATATGAGAAAATTATTCTGTAGCTTGATTTGTATGGTGTTTGTGTGCAGCCGTCTGACCGCAAGTGCTTTTAGTCCGGATTTTGAGAAAACGGAAGTAAAAAGAGTCATGAAAAATGTGGCTGATTGGCAGATTGCTAATTTTTCAAAAGTGCCTTATTCTCCTGGTAATTGGGTGAATGCGATTATGTATATTGGGATGTTTGATTGGGGAAAGATGGCCTTTGAGCAAGATAAAAATGAAGCTTATCTGAAATTTCTGAACAAAATAGGTAGTCGTACGGGTTGGCAGCCGGAGAAGCGGATGTATCATGCTGATGATATCTGTGTAAGTCAGATGTATATTGATTTATACCGTTTTTATGGAAAGAAAAATCCGAATATGATCAATCCGACCATAGCCCGTACAGATTGGGTGATGGCACATCCTTCCCGGAATTCAATGGATTTGAATTACCGGGATGGCCGTACTTTGGAACGCTGGACCTGGTGTGATGCCTTGTTTATGGCTCCTCCTGTATATGCACGTTTATATAATATGACTGGTGATAAGGAATATATCCGTTTTATGAACCAGCAATACAAGGATTGTTATGATCATTTGTTTGATAAAGAGGAACATCTTTTTTTCCGGGATGCAAATTATATAGAACGGAAAGAACCGAATGGTAAAAAGATGTTTTGGTCACGTGGTAATGGTTGGGTGTTAGGCGGACTTTGTCAGATTTTGGATGAATTGCCTGCTAAGGATAAAAACCGGAAGTTTTATGAGGGGCTTTTTAAGGAATTGTGCGGAACGATAGTTAAATTGCAACAACCGGATGGATATTGGAGAGCCAGTTTGTTGGATGCTGAGAGTTATCCTTCTCCGGAAACCAGCGGGACTGCATTTTATGTATATGCTTTTGCTTATGGGATTAATCATGGTCTGTTATCCAAAGAAGAATATATGCCGGCCTTACAGAAAGGGTGGAAAGCTTTGGTTGATGCTGTAGATCCGGACGGGAGACTGGGGTATGTACAGCCTGTAGGTGAAGCTCCTAAAAAAGTGACTCGTGAGATGACGGAGCTTTATGGGCCTGGGGCTTTTCTGATGGCTGGATGCGAAATTTATAAAATGTCTAAGTAATATCCCGGAGTGGGAATGGAAAAAACGGGGCTGTTTTCTTTAGAGAGACAGTCCCGTTTAGTGTTTATTATTCCAATACTTTTTTGATTTGGCGTTTGGCTAATGTCAAGGGAGCAAGGGAACAAGGTCCATTGATGCATCCTCCGTCACATGCCATGACTTCTACAAACTGGGCAACAGGTTTTTTAGCCATTGTTTTTAGCAGGGCCTGGTTCTTTTTATCCAGTCCTTCGATGTGAATGTTGGTGTATTTTTCGCCGATTGCATTAACTACAGCTGCCTGTACTCCCCCAGCTTGCGCAAAACCCCGGCCATATTTGGTCACTTCATGGTTTAATTCTTTTTCACTACAGTTAGCGACATCTATATCATAGGCAACCATAAAAGCACCTAGTTCTTCAAAACTCATGACATAGTCCACTTCTTCAACCGAATCGGCCTCGTGGCGTTTGGCAAGGCAGGGGCCAATGAAAACGACTTCTGCGTCCGGGTATTTTTCTTTTGCATAGCGGGCAGCATATACCATGGGACTCCGGGTTGCTGAAACAAAAGGTTTAAGCATGGCTGCATGTTTTTCGACCCATCCTGTATAAGCCGGACAACAGGAAGTCGTCATAAAGGATTGCCCTTCCTCCATTTTTTCTTCCAGTTCTTTTGCTTCGTTGGCTGCTGTAATTTCTGCTCCCAGTGCAACTTCAATCACGTCGTCAAATCCGATTTGCTTGATGGCTGCCAATACCTGTCCTGGAGTGGCATTGAACTGGCCATAAATTGCGGGAGCCGGGATGGCAACGATTTTCTTTTTGGGGTTACTCAGGGTTTTGTATATATCGATGATCTTAGAGCGCTCCATGATTGCCCCATAAGGACAGGCTTGCATGCATTTACCGCAATAGATACATTTGTCTTTGTCAATATGTTCTACTCCTTCGGCATCTTTACTGATAGCTTTCACGGGGCATACATCTTCACAAGGCACTGGGGTATAAATTATGGCATGGTAAGGACATACCTTCTGGCAAAGTCCGCAGCTCACACAATCTTCATTGCTGATACTTGCTTTGCCATTGATAAAAGAAATGGCTGCTTTCGGACAATTCATCACACAAGGACGTCCTTCACATCCCCGGCAGAGGTTGGTGACTGCATATTGGGATTGGATACAGGCACTGCATGCTTCGTGTACTACTGAGAGAATGTTTTCTTTGGTATTTTTATTAGCCATAGCCATCCGGGCAAAATCAGAAAGATGGATCAGATCGATTTCTTCATCTGCGATTTCAAAGCCCAGGATAGAAATAATTTTGTGTTTTAAAATGTAACGGTCTTTATGCACACAACACCGCACCGGACGTTTATTACGGGGACGCATTTCGACAGGCAGGTATTTCAGCCTCGTAATGAGTTCATCTTCTTTTAGTAATTTGACTATCCGGATAAGCAACTCTCGCTTGGTGAGCATCGCAAAATTATCGTACAGCATTTTTAATTTCTTCTTTTATGATTTGTAATAGAGTATCTTTACTTGTTCCTGTTATGGTTTTTCGATTGAGTTCTATATAAGGTGGAGGCATTCATCATTTGATTCTGCTATTTGACAATAAAGTTAGTGTGTTCCGGGGTCAAAGATAGCTAATTTCTACGTCTTTGAGAAATTTCGTTTCTAATAGAAATTTGATTTTCTTTACCACATTGCGCCTGATTTCCAGTTCGACAGGTAGGTTAGGATCCTGGTGGGCCACATTGATACGGGTACCGACAATGAATTTAATCTGATCACTATTTTGTAGTAAAGCGATCAGGTCTTGTGCTGGCCCGTGTGATTTTTCGGGAATACCCTGGGTTAATAAACGTTCTACTTTACTTAGGGTGAGTATTCCCTCTGTGATCAGGTCTATTCCTGGCATATAGGATAAAGGAGGAAGTTCTTTGTCAGTAATTTCAAGGCTCACCTGAAGGGGAAGTTTCAATTCCCGGGAGATAATCGTGGCTGTCGTACCGCCGCATAATACCCGTTTCCCTTTGAAATCCCTGACGGTTTCTGCCAGGTAACAGTCTTTTTTTTCATCATAAGGAGGACCTGTACAGATCAATAGATTGCGTGGAATACGCCGATAGACAACACAGCAACTGGCGTCGTCAAGCAGGGTGTAATTGTCGTTTCTCTCTGCGCGTAATATGATTTTGCGTGCCATTTCCTGAGCTGAGAGATCGGGATGTTGTTGCACTAAGTCTGCGATGAACTTTTTTACTCCCTGATCCCAGCCAAAAGGCATATTGGCATTGCCCATACCGGATTGGCTTACTCCATCGGAAAAGCAGATCAAACGGTCTTCTTTTTCCAATTTAAATTCAGATACCCAAAGAAAAGTGTTTTCCAAATCCTCGCGTTCAACGGGAATTTTTTTCTTCGGAATTTCGATGAATTCTCCCCGGCGGAAAAGACATACGTCAGGACTCTCGTATTCAATGACTTTGGTATTACCAAAGCAATCAATATCGAAAATGCAGAATGTGGAGTAACTGATTTTACGGACCATATCCTGGGGAAGTGTATTGATGATGGAAAGTGCTGTTTGCAGGATACTTTCATTCATGGCCGTATAGTTCATGGCCATAGTGGCTGTCATTGTCGATAGTACACAGGCTTTTATACCACTTCCCAGACCATCAGATAAAACACTGATGATCCGGTCTTCATCCTGTAGCCTTTGTGACATAAAACTATCTCCGCAGACAATATTGCCGGCCTTATTTTTCTGGAAACAATCAACCTCAATGAATATTTCATTTTCTTTTATCATACCCCAAACGATTTTCTTCCTTATTTTCTCATCCTATTCACCTATTTTTAACTTATTGGATTCTGTTGCCTGCATGACAGCACGTAGGGTGGCATCAGTATATGCAGCATTCTCTCCTAATAAACAAGCCACCTGCTGGACTGTTGCCATATGTTTGCGAATGACTTCCCGGGTTTGTCCGAGCATCCATTCTTGCCGGACATAGGGTTCGCGTAAATCCTGTAAGATACCGAATACTAGCCGATGGGGCTGAATGTTATATATGGATAGCAACCAAATCTTTTCATGGTCGCGGATCTGACGTTCGGATATTTCTTTACCTGTGGTCAGAACAATCTTGAAAAGATCTGAAAAAGTGCAGATTTGCCCCAGATGAACACCTGTAAGACCTGGTGAAGCTTCATATATCAGGCTCACTTCCTCGCCAAGCAGGTTGGCACAAAAACAGTTCATGTCCGAGATTTTAAGTTCATTGTCCACTAATAATATGCCGGCAGGAATTTTTTGTAATAAGACTGTGGCTTTGTCGTGTGCCACTTTGCGCATATAGGATACACACATGTTTTCTTCTGCCCGGCCTTCAAGCATAGCGAGGGCAAAATCACGGCAACTGTCGTAACCGCAACCACTGCAATTCAATTCATCTTCGGGACAGTTCTTACCGACTGCTGTCAGGGCTTGCTTGATTTCTTCTTCTGTATGGTAAGCATTGTTGCAACTATCAGCCTGGTAGAATGTGGATATATCCAATTGGCTAAGATCATCTGTTTGCCCTTCCGGAATCAGATTGTGCCGGTTTTGTATGTTGTACCGTTTAATGGCGAGCGAAGTTTGGCTTAATTTGGCCGGGCCGTTGATACAGCCTCCACGACAAGCTAATAATTCCAGAAATACCGAGTCTTTTTCACGATAGGTATTTAAATTTTTGATGACATCTTTGATGTTACTTAAATCAGAGAATGCCATCTTGACAATTTTTTTTTCTTCTTCCTGAATTCCGGGCAGCATACCTCCTTCTATGGGATATAAAGAACCGGGTCCCGCGCTCCAGGGAGAGAAGTGATCTTCCGGACCGGGAATAAGTTGCTCAGGTTGGATCTGTTCTTTTTCAAACCAATTTTTCAGGTCTTTGAAAGTGATGGCAACTTCTATGAGATCCCGGAAGTTATCGGCTTCCAATTTTTTGCAGATACAAGGACCTGCGAAAATAATTTTTATATCGTTACCGTAATGTTGCTTTAAAATTTTCGCATGACTTAGCATGGGAGATAAAAACGGAGTGATCGCATGGATATGTTCAGGAGAATATTTGCGGATATATTCGACTACCACCGGACAGGCCGAAGATATGTACACTCCGGGCTGGGCCTGATGAAGGTAATGGGTTACTCTGGAGGATACCAATTCGGCACCAATGGCTGTTTCGGAAACAGCCATGAAACCCAGTTTACGGATCGCTGCAATTAGCTGCTCAATCCTGAGGTTTTCAAATTCGCTTAACCAGGAAGGAGCGAGC
>ERZ780154.728-NODE-728-length-21258-cov-2.00146_pt1 | contig 21258 bp, 19 predicted proteins | sample MGYA00511568_ERZ780154 | MGnify/ENA primary metagenome ERZ780154 (study PRJEB29588, sample SAMEA2142525) | human gut metagenome | biome: human gut; feature: human-associated habitat; material: faeces | place: Denmark | collected 2008/2010 ...
GATTTTGGTGGATACCTCGGGTTGGTTTTTCAATTGCAGGATGATTATCTGGACGTTTATGGTGATGTTGAAGAATTTGGAAAAAAGATTGGTGGAGATATTCTTTGCAATAAGAAGACTTATTTGTTGATTAAAGCCTTGGAAGTGGCTAATGCGGAGGATAAAGTAATTTTGCAGGAATGGATGATGAAGGAAAGATTTAATCCGGAAGAAAAAATCCGTGAAGTCACAGAGATATATAATCGGGCTGGAGTGAAAGAGTTAGTGAAGGCAAAAATTGAAAATTATTTGAATAAAAGTCATGTGGCTTTGGAGAAAATCAATGTTTCTGAGGAACGGAAAATACGTTTTTATGAAATGATAGATTTTATTGGAGGGCGGAAAAAATAAAGAGATAAACAACGCTAAAGATGTTTGATATTTTAATGTAAGACGCAAAAGCATTACTGATCATGGAGGAATCTTCAAAACAAAGGTTGTTGGATGAACGTTATTTACGAATGGCCCGGATATGGTCTGAAAATTCGTATTGTAAGCGCCGGCAGGTAGGGGCTTTGATAGTTAAAGATAAGTCTATTATATCTGATGGTTATAATGGGACTCCTTCTGGTTTTGAAAATTTATGTGAAGATGAAAGCGACCATACCAAGCCCTATGTGTTACATGCTGAAGCCAACGCAATTACGAAAGTAGCTAAATCCGGTAACAGTAGTGATAAAGCTACTTTGTATGTAACGGCTTCTCCATGTATAGAATGTGCCAAGTTGATTATTCAGGCTGGAATAGTGAGAGTTGTGTATTCAGAATTGTATCGTTGTTGTGATGGTATAGAATTGTTGGAAAAGGCAGGAGTTCAGGTAGATTTGGTGGAAATCTGATCTTGTATTAGACATTCAGTAACTTAGAAATTTTGAAATATGTATAATAACAAATTGAGAATTATATTTTTGCCGATTCTTTTGGCATTGGCTATTGTGTTGGGGATGTGGATAAATTCTTTTTTTAATCGCAAACCGGTTGTGCTGGGGAAACAGGATACATTTGCTTCGATACAAGGAAGTAAGTTGGATTTAATCTTGAATATGATTAATTATTCTTATGTAGATACGGTTGATATCAAGAAGATAGAAGAAAGTGCTATACCTTTACTTATTAAAGATTTAGACCCGCATACGGTTTATATACCGGCAAAAGACATGCAGCGGGTGAATGAAGAAATGGTGGGTAATTTTGGAGGTATCGGGGTGCAATTCTACAAATACCGGGATACGGTGACAGTTGTAAAGGTTGTTCCGGGAGGACCTTCAGAACGGGCCGGATTAAAGGATGGTGACCGTATTGTGAAAGTGGGTGATTCTGTTGTGGCCGGAAGGAATATGAATACAGATGATATCATGAAAATGATGCGCGGGGAAATTGATACTGAAGTTGAGCTGACCATTGTCCGTAGAGGGACTCCTAAATCTTTTGTGAAAAAAGTGGTTCGGGGAAGTATTCCGATTAAGAGTGTGGATGTAGCTTATATGGTTAATGATACAACGGGTTTGATAAAAGTGAAAACTTTTGGTATGAATACCTATGATGAGTTTATGCAGGCTTTGGAAAAGTTATCTGCTCAGGGAATGCGTAGGGTTATTGTGGATTTGCGGGATAATGAAGGGGGAATCTTACCTATAGCTATCCGGATGATCAATGAATTTTTACCGGAAGGGAAATTGATCCTATATACTCAGGGAAAAGCTTCACCACGTATGGATTATAATTCCAATGGAAAAGGAAAATACCAGCAATTGCCTTTGGAAGTTTTGATTAATGAGTTTAGTGCTTCTGCAAGTGAAATTTTTGCTGGAGCTATACAGGATAATGACCGTGGAATGATCATTGGACGCCGTTCTTTTGGAAAAGGATTAGTTCAGGAGCAAAGGGTGTTACCTGATGGTTCAGCATTGCGGCTTACCATTGCCCGGTATTATATTCCTTCCGGACGTTCAATTCAGAAACCCTATGATCAGGGAAAAGAAAAGTATTACAGTGATATTTATGAACGTTTATTACATGGAGAGTTCGGTCAGAAGGACAGTATTCATTTTGATGAAAATCTAAAATTTAAAACTGTAGGGGGACGTACTGTGTATGGCGGAGGGGGAGTAATGCCTGATATTTTTGTTCCTGCGGATACTTTGGGATATTCTGAGTATTGGAATGAAGTCAGTAGAAAACGGCAGTTGCTTTATGAATATACTTTTGATTTTATGGACCAGCACCGGGCTGAGATGGTAAATATAAAAGATTATAAACAATTGCTGAAGTATTTAAGTCGCTTCGATTTAGTGGATGAAATGGCTGATTATGCGGCAAAATATGGAGTGAAACGTGACACCAAAGGAATCCGGACTTCATATGCTATTTTGGACAATACGATCAAAGCATTTATTGGTCGGCATGTGCTGGATGATGATGGTTTTTTCCCGATTTATTACCGGGATGATGTTACGATCAAAGAGGCTGTACAGAATTGATTTAATAAAAAAAATTGGGGTTTTAGAGGTATAATTTTGAAAGTCTGATTTTAGTGTAATGAATGATAAAGCGCCGGGAATGTATTATTTTCCGGCGTTTTTGTTCCTGAAAAATGAAACGGGGTAGATTGAAATATCTTTTGTTTTGAAAAGAGTCGCAAGAGTTTTATGGAGCATGTAGTGACTGGTGATTCTGTAGAGAATTTTACGGGTATAGATTTTTTCCCAATTGCCTGCTTCTCTGGAAAATCAGCTTGAGAGCAAAGTAGATGGTAGAAAATGGTAGATCACTACTTGGTTTAGAATTATTTTAGCAGTTGGTCTATAACCTCACACATTTTTTTGAATTCTTCAGGGTCGTAGAGACGTGTCATAAAAACAATTTTTCCTTTCTTGTCTATAATTATATTTCGGGTGACCCCTGCTCCTTTAGCTGCATAGGAGTAAAAAGCTTTACCTTCCGGGTCAAGAGTAAGCGGATAAGTAATACTTATGTCTTTGGCGAATTGTTGGGTTTTCTCGGGAGTTTCCATTAAGTCTATGCCTATCAAAGCAAATTTAGGATTGTTTTTGTGTTTTTGCCAGATATCTTTTTCAATAAAAGGCATTTCTTTCCGGCACACCCCACACCAACTGGCAGTAAATTGAAGCATGACAATTTTTCCTTTGAAATCGGATAACTTTTTTTGTGTACCATCTATGTATTGAATGATAATGTCGGGGGCTTTATCACCTAATTGTACAATATATCCGCGATCATCATCCTGAGCATGGGCGTTGATACATAGGAGAAATAAAGTCATCATAAAGAAGGATCTCATCATTTTAGTATTTTTAGGTTAACGCTATTGTTGCTACAATTTGAGGATTATTACTGACAAATCTATAAATAATCCTGTACTTTTTACCTTTTATCTTTTACTTTTTAGGTTTAACTTTGACCCTTATAGATAGTAATTATGGAATATAAAAGATACGAACTTCATTTTGCCCCTTTGCAGGGATATACAGATCATATTTTCAGGAATACCTTTGAACGGTACTTTGGTGGCATTGATGTTTGGTATACGCCTTTTATTCGGGTAGAAAAGGGAGGATTCCGTAAACGGGATATACGGGATATTGCTAAGGATGTGAATACAGTGGGTTATCTGATTCCTCAGATCTTACCTGGGACACGCGAAGAATTCCGGAAATTAACCGATATGCTGTGTGAAAACGGATATAGAGTTGCCGACATAAATTTGGGATGTCCTTTTCCGCCTATTGCCGGAAAAAGAAAAGGGGCAGGTATGTTGCCTTATCCGGATTTGGTTGAGGAAATGCTGGGAACTATTGAGGAATACCCTGAAATGCGATTTTCAGTTAAAATGCGTTTAGGGTGGGAAAGTGTAGACGAATGTGTGGTTTTGTGTGATTTGTTAAATAGTCTTCGCCTTGATCATATCACGCTTCATGCCCGTACGGGCAAACAACAATATAAAGGAGACACTTGGTTGGATGCTTTTGCCTGTTTTTATGAATGTTCAAGACAACCTCTTTTTTATAATGGAGATCTTTGTTCTGTGGAGGATATAAGGAGGATTTTGGATCGTTTCCCTTTGCTGAGGGGTGTTTCTTTAGGACGTGGATTGTTGGCATCGCCTTTTATTGGTAAGGAGTTTAAAGAAAATAGAACTTTTTTGGAACAACAACGTATGTCCGTCTGTTTTTCATTTCATGAAGCTCTTTTTTCAGCTTATGCCGGGGTGCTTCAGGGAGACACCCAACTGTTGTTAAAGATGAAAAGTATGTGGGAATATTTTTTACCGGGTACTGACCGAAAATTACTTAAACGTATCAGGAAGGCCACAAAATTGAGTCAATATACTGAAGTTGTCGGAAATATATGGAAAAACGAAGTAGGGAGGTGAATGGATGAAGAAGATACTTTATATGACCATAGGAATTGTTTCTGTCATTTTGGGATTGATAGGAGTTTTTGTACCCGGGTTACCGACAACACCATTTTTATTACTGAGTTCCTGGCTATTTTATAAGAGTTCGAAGTCATTGCATGATCGTCTGCACCGTTCCCGTTTAGGAAAATATATCAGACATTATGAGGCGCGTGAAGGTGTCAGCTGGCTTTCTAAATTGATTTCTATTGTTTGTATGTGGACTATGATTAGTATATCCGCATTTTTAGTAATAGAGAGTTTACATGTACGGATCTTATTATTGGTGCTGGGATGTATTGGAACTGGAAGTGTGTTGTTTATAGTGCCTACAGCAAGGAAGTAAAGGATGAGCTGTCCAAAAATATTTTGGACAGCTTTCTCTTGTTTTTAGATCACTATGTTTACAATTTTTCTGGGAACAATGATCATTTTGCGGATTTCTTTGCCTTCAAGCCATTTTGCAGCTTCCGGGGAAGATTTTACTGCAGTTTCAATTTCGGTATTGGTGGCAGTTAACGGCATGGATAATTTGAAACGCACTTTGCCATTAAAAGATACAGGGTATTCAAAGTTATCTTCAACGAGGTATCTTTCCTCCCATTGTGGGAAGGTGGCTAGAGTTACACTTCCTGTATGTCCCAGTAAATGCCATAATTCTTCGGTTATGTGAGGGGCATAAGGTGCCAGAGCTATTACCAGGGGTTCTAGTATAGCCCTTTTATTACATTTCAGAGCTGTCAGTTCATTGGTACAGATCATAAAGGCAGGAATAGAAGTATTGAAAGAAAAATTTTCAATGTCATATTCGATCTTTTTGATGGTTTTATGGAGGACTTTTAGTTCGTCCTTGGTCGGGATTTCATCGCTGATAGCAAACTTATCCTCATTTTGGAACAGACGCCAGAATTTTCTCAAGAATTTATATACTCCGTCTATTCCTTGGGTATCCCAGGGTTTGTGGGCTTCCAGAGGTCCCAGGAACATTTCGTAAAGGCGCAGAGTATCTGCCCCGAATTGTTCAATAATATCGTCCGGATTGACTACATTAAACATCGATTTGGACATTTTTTCTATTGCCCATCCACAGACATATTTTCCATTTTCAAGGATAAATTCAGCATGGGCATAATCAGGCATCCATTTTTTGAATGCTTCGGTATCCAGAATATCGTTTTTGACTATGTTAACATCCACGTGAATTTCTGTCGTTTCGTACTGATCTTTCAATCCGGCTGATACATAGGTATTAGTGCCTATAATCCGGTATACGAAATTTGAACGGCCCTGGATCATTCCCTGATTGATCAGTTTCTTGAATGGTTCCTGCTCGCATACTACTCCCAGATCATACAGGAACATGTTCCAGAACCGGGAATAAATCAAATGGCCGGTAGCATGTTCGGCTCCTCCCAGGTAGAGATCTACATTCCGCCAATAGTCGTCGGCTTTATGACTGACCAGCTCTTGGTTATTATGAGGGTCCATATACCGAAGATAGTAAGCAGAAGAACCTGCAAATCCGGGCATGGTATTCAATTCAAGGGGATAGCCTTCTTCAGTTTTCCAGTTTTTAGCCCGTCCCAATGGTGGTTCTCCGGTTTCAGTAGGCAGGTATTTATCAATTTCAGGTAGTTCCAATGGTAACTTGGACTCATCCAGCATATAAGGTATATTGTCCTTATAATATACAGGAAAGGGTTCACCCCAATAACGTTGGCGGCTGAAAATGGCATCCCGTAAACGATAGTTGATTTTACTTTTTCCAATATTGCGTTTTTCAACTTCATTGGCGATGAAAGCAATAGCTTCTTTTACCTCCATTCCATTGATTAAGTCGCTATTGATCATTTTGCCTTCTTTTGCATCATAAGAACTTTCACTCAAATCTATAGGCTGTCCGTTATCAATGACAGGTACGATGGGCAGATTAAATTTACGTGCAAAAGCATAGTCGCGACTGTCGTGAGCAGGGACTGCCATAATAGCTCCGGTACCATAACCAGCTAATACGTACTCGCTGATCCATACAGGAATAGCTTCGTTGGTAAATGGGTTGATTGCATATGAACCAGTGAATACTCCGGTTACTGTTTTTACCTCGCTTTGGCGTTCGCGTTCAGTACGTTTGGCAACATAATCAAGATATTCAGTTACTGCTTGTTTTTGTTCTGAAGTAGTCAACTGTTTGACATATTCGCTCTCTGGTGCCAGTACCATAAAACTAACTCCATAAATGGTATCTGGCCGGGTTGTGAATATTTTTAATTGTGCTCCAGAGCCTTTGACATTAAAGATAATATCTGCACCTTGTGAACGGCCGATCCAGTTACGTTGGATGTCTTTCAAGGAATCAGACCATTCCAATTTGTCTAAGCCATCCAGTAAGCGTTGCGCATAAGCGGAGACCCGTAAAGACCATTGGCGCATATTTTTCTGTAAAACCGGAAAACCACCCCGGACAGAAAGCCCATCTTTTACTTCATCATTGGCTAATACAGTGCCTAATTGAGGACACCAATTGACCATGGTGTCAGCGAGATAAGCAATCCGGTAATTCAACAGTATATTTTGTTGCGCTTTTTCGTTCATGTTTTTCCATTCTTCTGCAGTGAAAACAGGAGTATCTGAACTGGCAGCATTGATGTTGCAATTGCCTTCTGTTACAAAGATTTCAACTAATTTATGGATGGGTTCTGCTTTCTGGGTATTTTTATTGAACCAATGATTGAACATTTGAATGAAAGCCCATTGTGTCCATTTGTAATAATGCGGGTCACAAGTACGTACTTCCCGGTCCCAATCGAAAGAGAATCCGATTTTGTCCAGTTGCTCCCGGTAACGGGCTATGTTTTTTTCTGTGGTAATGGCCGGATGTTGTCCGGTTTGAATCGCATATTGTTCTGCAGGTAGGCCATAAGCATCAAATCCCATCGGATGCAAAACATTGAAACCTTTTAAACGTTTATATCTGGAATAAATATCGGAAGCGATGTATCCTAATGGATGTCCCACATGTAAACCGGCTCCGGAAGGATAAGGGAACATATCCAAAACATAGTATTTAGGTTTCGACGGGTCAACGTCAACTTTGTAAGTTTGATTTTCTCTCCAGTAGTTTTGCCATTTCTGCTCTACTTCCTTAAAATTATATTCCATGACGGTGTTTTTTAATGTGCTAATGTGCGTATTTACAAATAAGTGTGCAAAGATAACACTTAAAGGTAAAAGGTAAAAATAAATGAGGAAAAAGCTCGGTTGGCGTAATTTTGTTTTAAAATCCTTCAGGTTTCAAATGATAAAGTACAATTACCGGGTTGTCATCTTCTGTTATTTGAGCTTTTATTTTTTGCGTACTTTCAGGGATTGGAAAAAAACGGTTACCCTGAGAGTCAAAAAATGGCTGGTCGTTCAGTATGGCATAGGCAGAGACAGCCAAAGGGGCATATGTTACATTCCAAAAGGTTTTGCAGCTTTGTATTAACAGACCTTTATGCTGTTCTTTGTTCCAAATCAGTTCGCAAGCTTTCTTCCCATTGTAAATTATAAAGAAATAATGTTCGGATTCATAAATATGTAAAATATAAAGTCCTGACTCAAACAGGACTTTCATTGCTTCCTGTTGTGTTTTCCCATCTTGCTGGCGAATTAGACGGTCTGATATCATTTTGTCCTTCATGGCGGGTATGATAAAACGAGGCGTGAGTTTAGCGTCTGAATAGGTGAAAATAGTATCGTTGTAGAAAATAGGGCAACTTAAAGTATTTTGCCAGGTGGTTACACGGAAAAAGTCCAGATCAATGAATGAATTTGGATCACTAAAGGACAGAACGTAAGGGAATTGAGCAATATCTTCCAGTTGATTGAGGTTATAATCATAAATAGAATAGAATGTTTTACTCCCGGAAATCATATTGTGCTTAAATAGGATTTTACCTGGGGCGGCATAATAAATACTGTTCACCGGAGATATGTATTGTTTTACCGGTATATGTTTTGCCAGATCAATCGACCGTATAAAATGATTGTCACGGGTATAGAAAGAAAGTTTATAGTGGTCATAGATAATTACAGTGTCGTTGTCTGGACTGACACAATAGGATTTTAATGTGATGTATTCCTGCGGTCCACGGCCTAATGTACCGATAGTATTCAAAAATTTTCCTTTTAAATTGAATACATATAAAGAATCATTGGTATTGTTAACTAAAAAGATATATTGGTCAGTGATTTGCAGGTTTTTTACTTGTCCGATCAAGATACTGTTGTCCAGTGGGATATAAGAACAGCTATCAATGAGTTGGAGGGGATCGATGAAAGATAATTCTTTCAAATCTTTTGAGTGAATGTAAACAATATCTTGTGGCAATGTGCTGGAAGTCTGTTTACTGGGCTGGCAGCTAAAACATAAGAAAAGTAATAAGCAAACGATGAATAGACGCATGTTGAATTGTTTGGGGGTTGCAGGATAAAAGTAAGGTTAATTAGTTTTACGAAAGTATAGAAAAAATAATTACATTCGTGACGTTTAGTATAAAAACTATTTTCTGACACTATGGCTACGAGTGTGGTGCTTGTAATTCTGTTATCCTATTTTGGGTTATTGATACTGGTAAGTTATTTTACTTCCCGGAGAGCTGATAATGAGACTTTTTTTATGGCTAACCGGACTTCGCCCTGGTATTTGGTCGCTTTTGGAATGATTGGGGCGTCTCTTTCAGGAGTTACTTTTGTTTCCATCCCCGGTGAAGTTGGAAATAGTGGGTGGACTTACTTGCCTGTGGTAATGGGAAATTGTGTTGGTTATGTTGTTATTGCTGTTATTTTATTGCCGTTGTTTTATAAGTTGAATCTGATTTCTATTTATTCTTGGTTAGGAACGCGTTTTGGGGAGGATGCTCGTTTGACGGGTTCTTTTTTCTTTATTATTTCACAATTACTGGGGGCTTCATTTCGTCTTTTTCTGGTTGTCGGAGTATTGCAATTAGCTGTTTTTGATGCAATGGGAATCCCTTTTGCGTTAACTGTTTTTATTACAATTGCTTTGGTTTGGGTTTATACTTTCAGGGGGGGAATCAAGACCATTGTATGGACGGATGCTTTGCAGACTATTTTTATGCTGATTTCGGTAATGTTGACGATTGTTGTTATCTGTCGGTCTTTGGATTTTAATTTTGCAGGGATGATAGAGACAGTGCGGACAAGCCGGTTATCAAGAATAGTTGAATTTGATTGGCGTTCTGGTCATAATTCTGTCAAACAGTTTTTAGCTGGTATAGCAATTACAGTTTCTTTAAACGGGCTGGATCAGAATATGATGCAGAAGAATTTGACGTGTAGGACATTGAAGGCCTGTCAGACGAATATGTTTTCTTTTGCTGGATTATTTTTGTTGGCCAATGTATTATTTTTGATTTTAGGTGCTTTATTATATATTTTTGCCTCCGCAAAAGGGATCACTTTGCCTCAAAAAGGAGATGAAATATATGCTTTTCTGGCTTTACGTCATTTTGGAGTTATTACAGGCTTGTTTTTTCTGTTGGGAATTACGGCTGCGGCCTATTCTTCTGTTGACTCTTCCCTGACAGCATTGACCACTTCTTTTTCGATAGATTTTTTGAAGATCAACCCGAAAGATCCTGGTCAGAAAAGAAAGAGAATATTTGTACATTTAACATTTTCTATGCTGATGTGTTTGGTGATTATTTTGTTCCGCGAATTAAATGATAGTAGTGTGGTGAATACATTGTTGAAGGCTGTCGGATATACTTATGGGCCAATTTTAGCCTTGTTTACGTTTGGGTTAGTCACAAAATATGAGATTAAATCCCGTTATTTACCCTTAGTTTGTTTGCTTTCTCCTGTATTTTCATATATTATTAATTGTTATTCGGAACAATGGTTGTGCGGATATCGTTTTGGTTTTGAGATACTTTTACTAAATGCTTTGATCTGTTTTATTGGGCTTTTTTGGTGCCGAAAAAAAAGTGGAGAGATTTGTTAAAATTGTTTTATAATATTACCTTTAACGCCATAAAAGCGTATTAGGGATAAGAATTAATTGTTGCGATATGAAAATAATCCTTGTTTTATTGGCCTTATCATTTATAGGCATATTTTCTTCTTGTAAGGAAAAGAAAAGGAATGTGGAATTGACCGAACAACAGGTTGAAGTCGTTGAAGTTGCGAAACCTGAACCGGTAGTTCCCCCTAAAGAGGAATTGAAACCCGTTATGAAAGAGGTCAATTATTATTTAGTTGCTGGCTGTTTTAAAGTCAGGACAAATGCTGAACGTCTGAATGCGAAGTTGTTGAATGAAGGTTATGATTCTAAGATCATTCCTTTTTATAACATGAGCATGGTGACTTATAATGGTTATACTACCCGTCAGGAAGCTCAGATTGCTTTAAACCAGATTGTCCGGGAGGCCGGGAAAGAACTGACTTGGGTATATCCGGTCAGATAATCCGGTTTTTCGTAAAGAGGGGGGAATGGAAAGTCTTCCGGTTCCGTACTGAACTTGGAGCTGAAAGATTTATAGATCCTGCAGGATGGTTATAATTCAATGTCGGTTATTGTCCTGAGGGCATAGCCGATAAGAAAGCTTATTGTTGCAATACCGATACTAATGGAGGCCATTTCAGTGAAACGGTGTTTGAAACTTTCGCTTTTTACAATAGAGTAATAGTAGTTAAAAACAGCGATTACAACCAATGTTCCAAGAAGGCATATTCCTAATCCCCAATACGCGTTTGTCAGGGGTACGAAGGGGAGAATGAGTACCGCTCCCATATAAATAGCAGCTTTTAAGGCATTCTTATGGGGAGTATTGCCGGTTCGGGTGGACAAATATTTGGAAGCAGCCATGGATAATGCAGCTGCTATGCCTGTGATGGCTCCGGTTAGAGCAACTAATTTGGCATGTTGCAAGGCGAAAGTATGCCAGCCAATGCTCCTGTAAATTCTACTAATGCATTGTTTAACCCTAATACGACAGATCCCATATAATTCAAACCTTCTTCGTCTATCAGGCTGATCAATTTTGTTTCATGAGTTTCTTCTTCCTGGGCCATTTTTTGTAGATCTGCGAAATCTTGATGTTTATAGTAGACGTTTTGGGCTATTTCTTCCCCTTTTTCCATGAGTTTAATACTGAAGGTTAAGTCAAATAAGCGGGCTATCAGAACATAAACCCTGACTTTATTCATTTTAGGTGCTGGAAGTTGGCCGGTATATTTACGTAAGATTTGGTAGTGTTCTGATTCTTCATTGGATAATTCGGTTAAAATCTGACGGTTGCTTTCATTTTTTTCCAAAGCAGCTAGTCGTTTGTAAATATGATGTTCGGTTATTTCGTTTATTTGAAAACGGAGAAATAAAATTTTATCTTCTGGACTTATTATTGTAGGTTATTATGGGATTATTCCACAAAATTACAAAAAGAAAGCGAAGCCATAGCTCCGCTTTCTGATATAATATTTTATGTAAAATAAATCACATAATGAAGTGATCACTGATAGATCTGTGTTCTACGACATTGCGTATTGTTTCAGCAAACATATCTGCAACTGAGATCACTTTAATCTTAGAACTTTCCTGTCTTTGAGGAATGGAGTCTGTAAATACAATTTCGTCTAAGGCAGATTTTTCAATGTTTTCATATGCTTTACCTGAAAGTACAGCATGTGTAGCGACAGCACGTACGCTTTGGGCTCCTTTATCTTTCAGGATACCTGCGGCTTTACAGATAGTTCCTGCAGTATCGATCATATCATCTACGATGACAATATTCTTACCCTGGACATCGCCAATCACTTTCATGTCTGCAACTTCATTGGGTCTTTCACGTGTTTTATGGCAAATGATTAAGCCGGTATCAAAAAATTTTGCCCATGAGTTCGCCCGTTTGGATCCACCAATGTCAGGGGAAGCAATTGCTAGATTTTCTAATTTCAGGGAACGAATATAAGGAGCTAATACAGTTGAGCCATACAGATGATCTACTGGGATATCAAAGAATCCTTGAATTTGGTCAGCATGCAGGTCCATCGTCATGATCCGGTCTACTCCGGCTGCATATAACAGATTAGCTACTAATTTTGCCCCGATAGCTACACGCGGACGATCTTTACGATCCTGGCGTGCAAAACCGAAATAAGGAATTACCGCAATGACTTTATAAGCTGATGCCCGTTTGGCAGCATCTATCATCATTAATAACTCCATTAGATTGTCACTGGGCGGGAAAGTCGACTGTACAATAAAAACATGATCTCCACGCACTGTTTCATCGTAAGCCGTTGCGAATTCTCCGTCGCTGAAATGTAATAAAGTCTTTTGACCGAGTTCTAAACCGATAGATTTAGCTATTTTTTCAGCAATGTATTTGCTGTTTTCCCCGGAAAAAATTTTAACTTCGGAAAGGTCTGACATAATTTAGCCGTTTCAAATATTTATGTATAAAGACGCTATAAAATTCGAATACTGTAAACCACTATCCCGGCTTTTATTCAAAGCCCGCAGATGATTCGGCAAAGGTAAGTAATAAATTGAATATTGAAAATTATTTTATTCTCTTGTTTGTTCTTAGAGGTTATAAGTTTTTATTTTATACTTTTTCCTTTATCTTTATAGCGTTTTAAAAGAATTTGTAATTAAAAATTTTCAATTCCTAACTATGAAAACGATAAACCAATACATTGATGAAAATCAGGAACGTTTTTTGAATGAGTTGTTTGAGTTAATTCGTATTCCTTCAATTTCATCTGAAGCAGAACACAAGCCTGATATGTATAAATGTGCAGAAAAGTGGAAATCTTTATTATTGGCAGCAGGCGCTGACCGGGCAGAAGTATATGAGACTGAAGGTAATCCGGTTACTTATGGAGAAAAAATCATTGATCCTGTTCTGCCAACTGTGTTGGTTTATGGGCATATGGATGTAATGCCTGTAGATCCCATTGAATTGTGGCATACAAAACCTTTTGAACCTGTGATTAAAGAAGGAAAGATCTGGGCCCGTGGGGCTGATGATGATAAAGGACAATCATTTATGCATGCAAAGGCTTTTGAATACATGGTGAAAACCGGAAATTTGAAATGTAATGTAAAATTTATGATTGAAGGGGAAGAAGAAATAGGTTCTCCGAGTTTACCTAAATTTTGCCGGGAACATAAAGAGATGTTGAAATCAGATGTGATATTGGTGTCGGATACCAGTATGATTGCCCGGGATGTACCTTCCATTACGAGTGGTTTGCGAGGTCTGGCATATTGGGAAATTGAGATGACTGGTCCGAATGCTGATCTGCATTCCGGAATTTTTGGGGGAGCAGTTGCGAATCCTGCTAATGTACTTTGTAAAATGATAGGTGATATGATTGATGATAAAGGTCATATTACTATTCCTGGTTTCTATGATGATGTGTTAGAGGTGAGTGAGGAAGAAAGGGCTAAAATGGCTAAAGCTCCTTTTGATCTGGAAGCGTATAAAAAATCTTTGGGTTTGAAGGAAGTTTGTGGCGAAGATGGATATACAACCAATGAACGGACTGGCATTCGTCCGACATTTGATGTATGTGGGATTTGGGCCGGTTATACTGGTGTTGGGGCAAAAACGGTGTTACCCTCAGTTGCTCATGCAAAAGTGAGTAGCCGTTTGGTTCCTAACCAGAAGCATGAAAAGATTGCGAAACTTTTCCAGGAATATTTTGAGTCAATCACACCGGACTATGTTACTGTAAAAGTTACTTATTTGCATGGAGGTCCTTCTTATGTGTGCCCGATAGATTTGCCTGCTTATAAAGCAGCAGAGAAGGCTTTTGAGGAAGTGTATGGAAAACAGCCAATCCCGGTTCGTTCAGGAGGTAGTATTCCGATTATTGCTACTTTTGAAGAAGTTTTGGGTGTAAAGTCTATTTTGATGGGTTTTGGTTTAGGAACTGACGCTATCCATTCTCCGAATGAAAACTATCCCTTAGAACAATTCTTTAATGGAATCCGGACAATTCCGTTGTTTTACAAATATTTTACTGAATAAGACAAATGAAAGATTGTCTATGGATTAGATTTCATTTACCTGTGAAATCTAATCCATAGACTGTAATTTACAAAGTTGTATATACAAAAAAACGGGTTCCTTTTCCGTTAGCCGGAATGTTAATTTCTTGTTTGTCGGGGTTAACCTTAGGACCAGTAAATTGTAACTGGACATTATTATCTGCTGATTCTAACGGCACCCGCACATAAGAAATAGAATAAGGTAAAGTTTGCCAATTACGGGTATCTGCTTTTTCTGTAAAGGCATTTGCTAATCCGACAGCGAAACCTAACCAGTCGTTTTGTTTGGAAGCGGCTTGTTTAATACCTTGTTTAACTGCAACACGCAGAAGTGAAGTGGAGAGTTCCCTGACCATTCGGTCGTGCAGGGTTTTGAAAGCTATCTGGTTGATGTCTTCGGCTTCCTCTAAAGTGTATGATTTTCCGTTGTAAATGAGGGAGCCGTTTGTATAAACTAATGGTCTTTCCTGGTATTTTGGGAAAACGGCACGTACTACGTTGACATTTGCGAGTGAATTCTTGTCACTGTCACTATATCCATTCCCCCAGAAAAATGGGAATGTCAGTCCTAATTCTTCATTATGAAAGGTGATCAATCCGTTGCCCTTATCTATTTTAAATGTTATGCCCCATTCTGCTTTTACAGGTCCGAATCCATTTAGCCAGAATAAAATAAGTTGCCCGTTAGGACTTGGAGATAAAGGAGTATAGGTTAGTCCTAATTCCCTTTCATATTGCATGAGTTCATTATGGAAACCACATAGATAAGCTGTACGGAGGAGATCTTTTTTTAATTGTTCCGGAGCCCCGAGACCAAAATTTTTTTGATAGTCACTTTGGTAGGTATCATAAGCATTCCTATAAGCAATAAAAGCATTGTTGAAATCTCCTGCTGCATCATAGATCAATCCCATTAATAGTTGTGCGAAGGCATCTTGCTGATAACGGTTTTTATGGTCTGGGTACTTGTCATTTAACTGTTGTAACCGGATATTGATTTTCCGGGTTTCGACCAATGCATCTTCCATATGATTCATTTGAAGGTAATTCAAAGCTTTATAGAAATTAATCATGATTACTTCGAAGTCTTCGGGTTTATATGGACGGATTTCAGGATTTACAACTAGTACCGCAGCTTCAGTTAGTACGTTGCGGCGTTGTTCTTCGGTCAACTGTTCTGCAGTTTCAAAAGCAGCATTACTTTTTTCATGTTCTCCTAACATGAAATAGACATAGCCTTGATTGAGGTAATATAAAATTTTATTTTTATCCCTGCTTTGCTTTTTATCCTTTTGCAATAATTTTTCAGCTTGTTCAAATTCTCCTTGACTGACGGCTTGTTGAAAAGCTGCAGGACGCTGATACCAAGTGGCACAACCACAGCACATTTGTATCAATAGGAGATATATGAACAGCCGGAAAATCATGATATGAGATTGAGGAAAATTTTAGAAAGCTCTGTCACTGACTTGCTTCTTGATTTTTTTATCGCCCATCCAAACAACTTCATTGGTTTCAAGATTTGTCAGTTCCAAATCAATTTGATAGTAAACTACTTTATCTTTTTTATAAGTGTCGACAATACTGTTAATAGTTCCTTGTAACATAAAGTCAGCTCCTAATTCCAAGCCCCATTTTTTAGCTGTTTCAGGAGAAGTATAGCCTTGATTTTGTTCGTCACGTTCTGTACGGAGTTCCTGGCGTTTTTCTCCTGCCTGTACCAAACGGACACTTCCGTTTTTTATAATTGCTTTCTCAATATCTTTGATAAATGTTTCTGCATTAATGTGTTCATGGCTTTTATTTGTTACAGTTCCAACAACAACAATAGGACGTTTGTTGTTGTGCTGGCTTTCATATACAGGTAACCAGCGTGCACTCAATAAATCATTAATCATTTCTGCGGAAACTAATTGAGAATCCGTATCGTTCCAACGGCCACTTAAATCGATGACTTCATTTGTGTTAACACGGGATACTTTCCTGGTGGCACAACTGTCAAAAATCATTATTGATACAAAAGCTACCATGACGATAAAAATCTTTCTCATAACTTCTTTCTTTTAAGGTTAAAACTTTATCAGTTTAAATTTTGTTATCTGTTACAATTCCTGTGCCAATTATTTAGGTATATTTGGGGTAATTCTGCCCACCATGATACCGCTCTGTGATTTTATGCTTTCCAGGTAATCTTGTAAAGGTTGTTCGCTGAGCATAACTCTTTTTCCTGTACTGGAAGCATGTAGTAAATAGGTTTTTCCCTGTTGTTTGTAAGCGAATCCCAGATGAGATACATCTAGTCCTTTAATATTCGTTGTAATTAAAATCACATCTCCTGCTTTGATCTTATTGCATGCTGCATTGACCTTATTCTTTGGAATATAATAATACGTTCGTTTATTAATCTCTGTTTCAATTGTCTCGATTTTTTTCAATAATTCTAAGTCTGCTTTTAGTGGAGGATAGCGATCATAATTTTTAGACATAAAACATACTTCAGGATGGAAACAAATTCCTCCTGCAAATTGTGTAATGTCTTTCAGAAGATGTTGTTTTTCCATTTCAAATAGCCAGTCTGAGGAATAATGCAGACGAGAGGTATAATCTTTTATTTCACTATTCCGGTAACGCAAGCTGATGATATTATTCACAAAAGTTCCAATCGAATTATCGCCGTATTCTGGTAATAAAGAAAGAGCTAGTACATTTTCAACAAATGTAACGCAATCAAGTTCATGTAGATTGATTACCGGAAGTTCTTTTTGAGTTACATTTAGAGTATTACTTTTATAAGGAGTATCCAGAAAAAAACAGGCGATTATGGGGATACGTTCGTTTATGTTTTTCCGGGATAATTGATGTTTGGTGGCATATTGCCAGAATGTATGTAGAATATCCCGGTCGGCTTTACTGATGTGACTGGTCTGACAAGTGTAATTCCCTGATGACAGTAATATTTGTAAATATATTAAGATACGAATCATATTGTATGATATAAAGTTCTCTGCTTTATTTGCAAAGCTATAATATTCTGATGAATCTGGGGTATTCCGGTCCGGTATTTTTGCCTGCTTATTTTTGATGGATCTGATCAACAGAAAAAGAGGATAAAATGGAGCTACAGAACGGTCATCTCTTTCCTTGGAATTATATTCCTACACAACATACATACACATATATACTTATGATGACCGGTCCTGTTTTTTGACGTTTCAGGAAAAGTAACTATGAATTGAGAATCTGGTTTTAATATTTTCAGAATAATTTTTAAGTTTGTCATTCTTTAAGAGAGACAGACTTAAATTTTATATCTATGAAAAAATTAATTTATGTATTTTGTATATTGATATCAGTTAGTTCCTGTGTATCGAAGAATAAATTTACTATTGCTGAGAATGGACGGTTGGCAGCTTTAAGCCGGGAACGTGCACTTCATAAAAATTTAACTCAACAAAAAGAAGAAAATACAGGTTTAAAGAAAAAGATTGAAGCTTTGGAAGGTGATACTGCCCGGCTGGGGGAAGCTGTGCGGGACTATCGTCGTTCGTTGTATTCCAATATGTCAGAACAGGAAAAATTGAATATGCTGTTGAAAGAGAAAATGCAGAAATTAACTGAACGTGAGGCCACCATTAATCAATTACAGGCTGAAATTAGTGCACAAAATGAGAGGGTTGCAATTTTACTGAATAGTGTGAAAGATGCCTTGCTGGGGTTCAGTAGTGATGAATTGACTGTAACCCAGAAGGATGGAAAAGTTTATGTGGCGATGTCGGATAAACTTTTGTTTGAATCCGGTAGTGCTCAGGTCAACAAGCAGGGAAAAGAGGCATTGGGAAAATTGGCTGAAGTATTGAAAAAACAAAATGATATAGATGTTTTTATTGAAGGACATACGGACAATAAGCCGATTAAAACAGTACAGTTTAAAGATAATTGGGATTTGAGTGTGATACGTGCCACTTCAGTGGTACGCATCTTGACAAAGGATTATGGAGTGAATCCATTACAAATTGTGCCTTCAGGGAGAGGGGAATATATGCCGGTAGATAGTAACGAAACGGCAGAGAGTCGGGCCCATAACCGTCGTACCGAAATTATCATGGCACCGCGTTTGGATAAATTGATGGAAATATTGAAATAAGAATAATAAAAAAGCTATGAGGTAAATCATAGCTTTTTTCCTGTTGTTCCTGTTTATATAGCTGCTGCAAATTGTTCCAGGAAACGGATGTCGTTTTCAAAGAACAGACGTAAATCCTTAATACCGTATTTGAGCATAGTAATACGTTCAATTCCCATGCCTAAAGCAAAACCAGTATATTTTTCTTTATCAATGCCGTTTAATTCGAGAACATTAGGATCTACCATTCCACAACCCAGTATTTCCAGCCACCCTGTGCCTTTACAAACATTACATCCCTCTCCATGACAAAGGCTGCATGAAACGTCCATTTCAGCAGAAGGTTCGGTAAATGGAAAATAAGATGGACGTAAACGGATTTGAGTATCCGGACCAAACAATTCTTTTGCAAAATAAGTCAATGTTTGTTTCAAATCGGCAAAAGAAACGTTTTGATCGATATATAACGCTTCAATTTGGTGGAATATACAGTGTGCACGGGCAGAAATAGCTTCGTTACGGAATACCCGGCCAGGAGTAACCAAACGGATCGGGAGTTGATGAGTTTCCATATCCCGGACTTGCACTGAAGATGTATGCGTATGCAATACAATGTCCGGGTTTTTCTCAATAAAGAAAGTATCTTGCATATCCCGGGCCGGATGTTCTTCCGGAAAATTTAAAGCTGAGAAATTATGCCAGTCATCTTCAATTTCCGGACCTTCTGAAATAGTAAAACCTAGTTTATTGAAAATAGTCAGGATTTCGTTTTTTACGATCGATAAAGGATGACGTGTTCCGTTCATCACGGGATCACCCGGTAAAGTCAGGTCAAGACCTGTTTCTCCATTATCTGCACCACAAAGTTTTTCTTTTAGGTCGTTTACCTTGGCTAAGGCTGTTGTTTTCAGATCGTTTAAAATTTTACCGATCTCTTTTTTTTGTTCAACCGGAACATTTTTGAAGTCATCAAATAAGGTTGCAATAGTACCTTTTTTGCTGAGGTGCTTGATCCTGAATTGTTCAACTTGTTCCGGAGTTGTAGCTGAAAAGCTTTCGATTTCTGATATTAATTGCTTAATCTTGTCTAACATTGTCGATACTTTTGATTATCAAGGTTACAAAACTAGTTTAATTAATTGAGAATTGAAAGGACTGCTTCTGCAAAACAAAAGAAATTTTCTGAATCATTTTTTCAATGTTTAATTTTAAAAATGCGTTTGGTTACCGGGTAACATAGGCATCCGGCAATACCTCCGGCTATGTCAGCTGCTAAATCCCATATATCTCCTCCACGATTGAAAAAATAATGTTGAAGGATTTCAATTAGCCCACCATATACAAAGGTTATTAAAACAGCTATGGTATAAATTCGCTTTGCAGGTATAGCCGTATGGAGTTCCAATGGTAGATTAATCAGTAAAGTTAAGATGAAAAACATCCCGAAATGTACAACTTTATCCAAATGAGGGATGTTGAGATGTGGATCAGGAATATCTTCATCAGGCATCGCACATAGAATAAAGATGATTGAGATCCAAATGACATTCGCTGGTATCAATATCCGTTTATCTGTATACTTCATGGGTACAGAGAGATTAATTGTTTAAGATTCTGACTTTTATTCTAACATCTGTCAAAGGACGGTCATTTTTATCTGTTGGTAAAGCTGCAATTTTGTCAATAACGTCAAATCCTTCAATTACTTCTCCGAAAACAGTATATTCTTTATCCAGATGATGTATCCCTCCGTTATTGATGTAAGCTTCACGTTTTTCATCTGGTAAGTACAATTTATCCGTATTTGCATTCCATTCGAAAGCAATATCCTGTTTGATTTTGTTGGCAATTTCCCGGAATTCTTTTACTTTTTTTTGTTTACGTAAAGTGTCGAGGATTGCTTTTTTTTCCGGAGTATAATACTTGCGCTGAATCGCTTTTCGGATGGGAACATTAATTTGTTTTTCCAATATATCCAGTTCTTTAGGGTCATATTTACGGCCTTGAACGATGTAGAACTGAGATATATCCGATTCTTTGAAAAAATTTACCCGGTCTGGCTGGCGGGGGGCTGCCAGAGCTCCTTTTTTATGAAAATGTTCGGGTTTGATTTCAGCATCTATGACAAGGGGTTTTCCATAGCCGATGGCTTGACCTTTGATGGCTTTCCGGCTGTCTGAAGAACCTCCCTGGATTACGAAGTTTTTGATCACACGATAGAATAAGGTTCCATCATAGTGCCCGGCTTTGGCCAGACGGATAAAATTATCCCGATGAGTAGGAGTGTCATTATACAATTTGACAGTCATATTCCCAAGATTTGTTTCTATAACTGCTTTTACTTCTTTTTCCTGTGTAAATCCATTGAGGATCCAACAGCAACTACAAATGAAAATAATTAGTTTCTTCATGTATTTGTCTTTTATGCTAAGTATCCATATTCTCATTTTTGACAAGCTTTTTAACCAGGTATCTGACTGGGAAATAAGATGCTGTATATCCAATTAAGAGAACCGTAAATATAATAATTAAAATATCATTGAATACCAGTTTTACTGGATAGGCATCTATGATGTAACTTCCATCCCCCAAAGTGATGATCCCAAATTTTTCTTGTAA